>Ga0209189_1003108_pt1 | contig 11278 bp, 11 predicted proteins | sample C_130820_EF_Meta_FD_187308 | JGI IMG/M metagenome (GOLD analysis project Ga0209189, IMG submission 187308) | Freshwater microbial communities from Lake Croche, Canada to study carbon cycling - C_130820_EF_MetaG (SPAdes) (version 3) | ecosystem: Environmental > Aquatic > Freshwater > Lake...
TGATGAACAGCTAACTGTTCCAATAATTTGCGGTGGATTATAATAACTTTTCATGCCAAAAGATGAACCTGTATTATAAAAGCCTGACATTTATTATCAATTATTTTTAATTAATTTAAAAATAATGTTGCCCATTACGTGAATCGAACACGTGATCTTCAATTTACAAGATTGACGCCTTACCACTTGGCCAAACGGGCTTCTGTATATATCACACGCTTTTAAATGACAATTAAAACGTGAAAGCTATTTTTAATTGTTATTTAAAAGCGTCATATTATATATAGTTGGGGCGTGTCATCTAGTGGTAGGATTTAGATCTTATAAGTCTAAGACGGCAGTTCGATTCTGCCCATGCCCAACTATAAATTTATGTAAAAAACATAAATTTAGATTTAATAAAATAAATTATTTATATTAAATGAGCCTCAACTATTATGTGCTTAAATTTAGAAATATTTCAAAAACATTCAAGGCGTTTACATTGACACCATCGATATTACTTTATTTAGCATCGCGAATGATCGTTATTTTGTCTTGCGATCAAGAAATCCAATTAAATTCAACACGCCGTATACAACTAGCACAGGCGTGGATTCAGTAAAATATGTGTACAGAATGCAAGAAAAGTTTCCAATAAAAATTAGACGTAGATCGCCTTAACGTTTCCTTAAGCAATTTATAAAATTGAATTTATAAATTTAAAGCATTAAACGTTTAAACAAGATGTCAAAGTTATCAAAGCAGATCGATTCCACCATTCTCGAATTTTGTGAGACCATTGCCCAAAAGTATGGATTGAACAAGACGGAGGTGTATGCCTTATGGAGCGATGATCAGCCCACATCCGCATCCGCATCGTCTCATTCGTCTCATTCGTCTCCTAAATCTGAGAAGAGTGATAAAACCGCCTCGGTTGATGTCTCCGAGATGACACCCGAGAAGGTATTGACGTGCACCAAAGACTACTTGATGGCGTATTGCAAGTCCAAGGGGTTGAAGCAATCAGGTAAAAAGGAAGAAATCATCCAACGCGTGCTTGATTCGCTAAAGGCATCTGGGTCGTCGTCTTCGGCATCCGCATCGCCGGCTGTAAAGACAAGCGGTAGCAAATCAAAGGCGTCGGCGCCAACTGCGCCTGTCTTGGCAAGCGTTGCCGAGAAGTCGGGCACATTGGAGATTCGCCGAAACAAGTTTGGCAATGAAGAACATTTTGAGTCGGGGTTGGTGTTTAATAAGGAAACAAAGATGGTCATTGGCAAACAAAATCCAAACGGAAAACTGGATTCGTTGACGGATAAAGATATTGAAACGTGCAAAAAGTACAAGTTTTTATACAAGCTTCCTGAGAATTTAAGTGTTGACAAGGGGTTGCAAAATGTAAAGGTGGACGAATTGGATGAGGAAGACGAAGAGGAGTTGGATGAAGACGATATCGAGGAAGAGGAGGAGGATTTAGATAACGAGGTGGATTTGGAGGATGACTAGGCGGCGGGATCCCGTTCCCGCGCGACGGGTTTATTATTTTACACATTACTGTAAAATAATTTTTCAAGCTGGAACCATTTTTAAATTTTTATTTAAAAAAATGTATATTAAAAAATGATAAAACAGTTTGTATACCCAATAAATTTTTCTATCCCTAGTCAAAAAATAAATAATCAACCTTTATGCAAACTAAAAATAATGTCAAGTCTTATACCAGGAAAACTTGATACATATATCTATACAAATGAAACTGATTATTATAATGAATATAAATCTTCGATGTTTGCATTAACGTGTAAAAAAGCTGGGTGGGATTGTATGAGACATTATGAAATTTTAGCGAACGAGTGTATACCTTATTTTCCTGATATACTAAATTGTCCAAAAAATACAATGACATTATTACCCAAAGATCTTATCATTCAGGGAAATTATTTATACGAAAAACTTTGTTCTAAAACAATAGACAGTTTATTACAAGAAGAGAAAGATGAATACGCATCTTTATTAAAATCATTACTTGAATATACCAGAAACAACTTGACAACTGTAAAAATGGCTCAATATATTTTAGATAAAATAAATGTTTCAAATGTGTCAAATATTTTATATTTATCGGGTGATACAGGTCCAGACTATTTAAGATGTCTTACATTACACGGATTTAAAGAATTGTATGGTAAAAAATGTCACGATTATCCTAAAATTCCCCATATATATAAATCAAAAGATATAAATTATTCATCATTGTATGGAAAGGGTATTACATATACAAATTTATTAGAAGACGAGTTGCATAATAATGATTTAAACAATACTATTATAGATGATATCAAGTCTAAAAAATATGATATTATTATTTATGGAAGTTATCATAGAGGAATGCCTTTATTTGATCTAGTAACACAGACGTATGAACCAAATAAGATTATCTTACTATGCGGAGAGGATATACATCATTGTAATTATTTTGAGTTTTCAAATAAAGGTTATATAACTTTTGTTCGTGAATTGGAGTGAATCGTTTAAAGTTTTTGGCATCTATTTTTGTGACTGATATTATAGACCAAAATACATATAATTTTAATATTATATGTAGAACTATTTTTAAGAACGAATATGGGGGTATGAATTTAAAAGTTTTTAGTAGCTCTCTAACTCAAAAAGAATGAATCAAAAATTTTGAATCTTTTTTACAAAAAAGGATATCAATTTGAACTAATATATTATTTATATAGTGATTCTCAATTATATCAAACATTAAAAATCCATTCTCTTTCATAAAAGATAATACATCACAAATAAGAGGGGCATTTTTATTATATTCGTGTATGCTTACTTCTAATAAAATAATTTCAGCATTTTGCATACACCTTGGCGCACCTTTAAGAATAAGTATTTCTGATCCTTGTGTATCCAATTTAATAAAATCTGGTAAAGGCAAATTGTGCTCTTCTACCATAGTATCAAGTCTTTTCATATGTCTTTTTTCTATATAACAATTTTCATCTATAAAATGATGGCTATTTTCCTTAAATATAGAATTTCCAGTCGTACACTCTGTTTTTATCTTGAAATAGTCAGTTTCCTTATCATCAATATCTCCTAATAAATTAAAAAATGATGGATGTTTTTGTAAAAAACTTTTTTTATCTGTATCTGCTTCAAATTGAAAAAATAAAGAATTATTGAATACATTTTTACAATTTTCTGTCCAACTACCTACGTGTGCACCAATATCATATATAACACTTGGTTGAAAATTAAAAACGTCACGTAAATATATTAATCGATTTGTGAACATAATTATGTTTATAATTTATTATTACTTTAAATGATCATTTAAATTGTTTTATCTAATTTGGCATTTTAGTCTGTAGCGCACATCTTTAAATATAAGTTTAAAGAGGTGTGATACACACTAAATGAACATTGGATTTTGGGAAAATCAATTATGTGAAAGAGGAACCACAACTAGTTTATATGATTATGCTTTTTACAATCAAACTATATTGGGAAATAAATCTTTTATTTTCTATGATAAAAATAGCCAAAATAATAAAACAGAAATTATTGAAAAATTTAAAAAGCAGTTTATTGTTCATGAATGTATAGATTTTAAAGAGGCAGATAACTACATAAGCCAATACAAGATTACTCATATTTATATAATAAAAAGTGGTTCTATAGATCCACATTTTAGTAAAGTTGCTAAAAATTGTATCCATTGTGTTTTTGAGTGTAATCAAGTTCATGGAGATGTTTACGCATCTATCTCTCCATGGGTATATGGAAATAATGGCAGGTATCCTGTTGTTCCACATATGATAAATCTACCTATAATTGAAACCGATCTTCGAGAAAAATTAAATATACCTAAAAATGCAACAGTATTTGGTGGATATGGAGGTAAAGATAGTTTTAATATATATTTTGTCCATAAAGTTATTTATACTATTGCTTTGAATAATCCAAATATTTATTTCTTATTTGCAAATTTTAATAAATTTTGCCCGGACCTTCCTAATATAATTCATCTACAAATGATAACAGATATGGAAGAAAAAGTTAAATTTATAAATACAACTGATGCAATGATATGGGCCAGAAGTATGGGTGAAACATATGGGATTGCAATTGGAGAATTTTCATCTAAAAATAAACCGGTAATAGCGATGAAAATAGGAGATTTAGCACATGCACATTTATTAGGAGACAAAGCAATCTGGTATACAGATGAACAATCTTTAACAGACATTTTAACAACTTTTAACCCATCTACAGAAAGGTACAAAGACTGGAATGCTTATAAAGACTATACACCAGAAAAAGTAATTAAGATATTTAAAAATGTTTTTTTATAAAATAAATGAGAGTTGCTTACTGTTTATATGGACAACCTAGGAGATTTAAAGAAGGATATAATAATATTATGAATTTTTTAAAGAAGACACCCGATATTACATTTGATTTTTTCTATCATACATGGTTTGATAAAAATCTTAAAAATTATGAATGCTCACCTTGGAGATACATCATTGAAGAAGAATTAAAAGTTGATCTGGACATAATTGAAAATTTAAATGAATTATATAAACCAGTATCTCACTTTTATGAACCTCCTATTAACTTTGATACATCTAGTTTAACTGACACTATTATTTACAAAAATTCAAATCAATGGTTAATTAATCCTGTCAATAATCTACTTTCACAGATTCATACTAGACAAGCTGTAAGAAATTTGCTAGATAATTACATAAAAGAAACAGGAATAAAATATGATCTAGTGATTACTTCTAGGTTTGATTTTTTGAAAGAAATACATATAAATTTAAACCATATTGATTCTTCTAAATTATATACATCCAGGATACTCCAACCAAGACATCTTATAACAGAATCATTTTTAATCACAAATGTTGATATGTTTATAAAAATATTTTATAATATGATGAGCAATGAAATTATTGATAATAAATCATTGGAAAAAATTATAAATCAGTACAATGAGAATGTAAATTTAACCATGGAAAGCGTATTTTTTACAAATTTTTTACATAAATTTAAATCACTTGAAAGTGTTGTATATACAGATCTAATTCCAAATTTCATATAATATAATTTAAATATTAGTATTTATTAAAATGACTAGATATATGTGTATATTTTGTAATAACTTTTTAAAGTTTGTTTATAAGACTAATAGTCATACTTCTTTTTCTCCAACCTTATATAAAGATGAAATATTACAGCTTGTACAAGATATAAAAATAGGACAATGCGATAAATGTTACAGCCTTCAATATATCGATCTTATTAACCCAGAACTTCTTTATAAAAATTCTCATAATGATACGTCAGCTATCAGAATGTACTTTATAAAAATAATATTTTAGAAATAGGAGGTGCTCAGCTTATTTTAGCAAAAAAATTTACAGACATCTATACAGATATAAAATATACTATAATCGATTTTATTGAAAAAGATACAGAAAATGATAGAATATATTTAAAAAATGGAAACTGTGAAGATTACAAATTCAAGGATGAAACTATCATAATGAGCCATGTGTTTGAGCATCTTCATAATCCATCTACATTTCTGGAAAATATTTTAAAATCAAACGTTACAACAATCATTTTATCTGTGCCAAATATGCAACAATTACTACTTGATGATAATATCAATCTGATCAGTATAGAACATACATTTTATTTTACGCCTACTCATCTATTTAATTTATTTGGAAAATATTCATTTCAGTGCACAAAACAAGTAAAGTTTATAAATCATTCAGATTTTTTTGTTTTGAAAGGACATGTAATCTATTCAAGGAAATTGTATATGACACACCACACAACACTTTATTAAAAACTTTTTTTTCAAGACGTAAAGAACGTTTTGATTCTATACTTTTTAAAGAAACGGATACAAATATTTGGATTGTTCCGGCAGGCCATTATGGTTATGTTATTTATCAAGAATTACTGAAAAGAGATATACATAAAAATGTAAAGGGATTAATGGATAATGATAAATCCAAGCAAAACAAATATATTGCATCATCTTCTTTATGCATTCATCCATTTGAAATAGTAAAAACAGAAATAAATCCTACTATATTAGTGTATGGAGGACCTTATACAAAAGAGCTTAAAACACAAATTTTAAGCTTAAATGTAAACTGTTCTTTTATAACCTTTTAGTTTTTATAAAAATCTTATTTAAATGCAATTATAAATAAAAATGACAATTACAACATTTTTATTTGATCTAGACGGTGTTCTTGTAGATTTATGCGAGTTGCATCGTAAAATTTTTATAAAAGTATTTAATGACCATAATTCCGTATCAATTGATTCCGATTTTCATGATAAATTTCTTGAAGGACTAAGCACTCGAGAAAAGCTAAAAAAAATAAAAACTCAGTTGTGTCTAGAAATAGATGAAGATCTTATCTATACAAAAAAGCAAGAGTATACTCTATACGAACTCCAAGCTTATCCATTTACATCCCGTATAAAAGCTGTATTGGAATGGGTTAAAGATCAAGGTATCCGAATTGGAGTCTTTACAAACTCTATACGCAATACGCTTGATATAGTTTTAAAAAAACTTGATATTTTACATTTAATTGAATATTCGCTATCAAATGAAGATGTCCAAAGACCAAAGCCATCTCCAGATGGATATTTAAAATTGATGGAGATAATGAATGTTACCCCGTCCGAAACACTTATTTTTGAAGATAGTTTATGTGGACGAACTGCTGCATACAAATCCGGTGCACACGTAATACCTATTGTAAATAGTTTAGACATAACTGTATCTTTTCTAGATCATTGTAGGGTATATTTAAAAAGGCCACTGTCTTTAACAAAACTAAGAATTGTTATTCCGATGGCAGGACTTGGCTCTCGGTTTCAAAAAGACGATTATATTATCCAAAAACCATTTTTGCCAATGATAGGAGGAAGGCAATTGTGGGAAGAAGTTGTTGAAAATTTATTACCAAAAGAAAAGGATGTTCGAGAAAAAACAGATGTTCACTTGATTGTTAGAAAAGATCAAATACATTTGTTTAAAAATAAACCAAATTTGTACATTCATACAGTTGAGACATTGACAGAAGGACCTGTCTGTACTGTTTTAACGTTAAAAAACATCATTAATGATGATACCCCATTAATTATTGGTAATAGTGACCAATACTTGGAATGGAATTCAGACGAATTTTTATCAACTTTATTGCATCCTGATTACGATGGATGTATTTCTACTTTTTATCATCCTTGTCCAGATGACTTAAAATGGTCATATGCCTCATTGTGTCAAGATGATATGGTAAAAGAAGTTGCTGAAAAAAAATATATTGGACCATATGCAACGACAGGAATTTATTCTTGGAAAAAAGGATCTGATTATGTTAAATATGCTGAAAAAATGATAGTGTATAATGATCGAGTTAATAATGAATTTTATGTCTGTCCTGTCTACAATTATGCAATAAAAGATAATAAAAAAATAAGGATATTAAATTGTTTAAAATTTTGGGGTGTTGGAATACCCAAAGATTACGTTGATTTTATTGATCATCACAAAGATCTTTCTCTGTCTGAAAAATACGAGAGTTTATGGTGCAAATGGGGTTCTAGGCTACCTGTATGTCAACCAGATTTTTCAAGTGATAAATCGATCTGTGCTGCAATGTGGTGCAAAGGAACATTTCGTATGACAAGAGCATTAAAAGATTTTCAAAGCGCATTATCAGACTGGAATAACAAACTTATATGGTATGATATAAATGAATCAAATGAGGCTATTCTTCATCATACATTTTTTCAATTTCATACATTTGGAATAAAACAAGATGAAAAACAACATTATATTCCATTAATCAAACAATGGTCTTTAAAAGCTCGTGATGAGATGAAAGATCTACCACCTTACTATCTTTGTTTCAATGGCATTGCTCCATCTAGAACAGGCATTGTTTTGTGTGGATATCCTCCAAGAGATTATAATGGTGTCAGGCAAAAAATACGAAATGTGTACCCTTGTTCTGAGCCACATTCTCAGGACATTTATCACGTTACATTAGCAAGATGGGTTAAACCACTTGATGAACACGAATTTTCTCAAATAACACAAATTATGAAAATATTTCAACATTCTTATTTTGGGATGTTACAGCCATCCGAATGGAATGCTGGATTTTCTACATGGTGTATGAAAGAAAATACATTGGATATAATTGAAAGATGGAACACGCTTCCATCTCCTTGGATTTTGCATCGTGGAAACAGCGAAGGACCTTCTAAAAGTCTAGAGACAGAAAATAATCCAGCCATACTTTATAATCTTATCAAGGAAGGATGGGATGTAGAAATTGATGTATGGAAAGTAAAAGATAACTTATATCTTGGACACGATTCGCCCCAAACTTTAATTGATTTAAACGAGCCTTTATTATCAAGCCCAAGAACTTGGATTCATTGTAAAAATTTAGATGCCTATTTTTATTTTCGTGACCATCCATCTACAAACAGTTTTCATTTTTTCAGCAATGATAAAGATGATATTGCGATTACATCTAAAGGTATTGTATGGGGTAACATTGATATTAAATTAAATAGTACTGGATCTATTAAAGTTATCAATACAAAATCGTTCAATGTAAAAGCTGGTGTAGGTATTTGCATTGATTGGAAACCATCTTGCTAAAATTGAAATCTTCTTTTAATAATTTTAAATAAATAAAGATGTCAACCGAACCCATTCTCGACGAATCCAACAGCCGTTTTACAATGTATCCAATCCAATATCAAGGCCTCTGGGATCTTTATCAAAAGCAACTCTCATCTTTTTGGAAGCCCCAAGAAATTGATTTTTCCAAGGACTATGAAGACTTTGTTGAGCTTTCCGTTGACGAACAACATTACATTAAACGTGTTTTGGCTTTTTTCGCCGCCAGCGATGGCATCGTCAATTTTAACTTGTCCAAACGATTTTTACAGGAAATCAAGATTATGGAGGCTATTACCTGTTATACGTACCAGATGATGATTGAAGGTATCCACAGCGAAACCTACTCGTTAATGCTTGACAATCTTATAAAGGACCCCACGGAAAAAGACTTTCTTTTCCAGTCCATAAAGACAGTTGAAAGCGTAAAAAAATTGGGTGACTGGGCGATGCATTGGATTGAAAGCGATCTGTCCTTTGCACACCGCGTAGTCGCCTTTGCCGTCGTCGAAGGCATTTTCTTTAGTGGCGCGTTTGCCAGTATTTTCTGGCTAAAACGATATAAAAGTAACGGCCGTTTGTTTCTTCAAGGCCTTGTAAAAAGCAACGAGTTTATTGCACGAGATGAGGGGATGCACGTACAATTTGCGTGTGAGATTTATAAATTGTTAGAGACAAAATTAAGCAAGGAGGCAGTGTTTACGCTTATTGATGACGGTGTAAAAGTGGCCAAGATTTTTATGAAAGATGCCCTACCTATTCGCTTGCTTGGAATGAATAGCGATAGTATGGAACAGTACATTGAGTGTGTGGCAGATCGCCTGTCGATGGATCTAGGGTATAAAAAGATCTATAACACACCCAACCCGTTTGTGTTTATGGAGACGATTGGGATGTTGGGCAAGTCCAACTTTTTCGAGAGTCGTCCAACGGACTATCAGTCGGCGTTCAATCAAGACAATAAACGCACGACAAATTTGGAGACGTTTGAGGACGATTTCTAAGATTATATTTATATTACACAATATAAATAAGTTTAACTCTAAATTGAGAGTTGTTTTTCCCAGTTAATTAATCTAGCTAAAAAGAGTGTTTCTACGTGAGTAGAAACGCTTGGTATGGGAGAAATAAGTTTTCTTTGTCTTGATTGTATCAGTTCACAAAAAATACCAAAATCTCCGATATTATTTCCATTACAATATTTTATATAGACATCTTTATCCATTTCAAGAGTTGACACACGTGTTCCAAATGTCATACAACAACTATTTGTAAACTTCCAATGTTTATTTTTTGTCATTACAACTCGTGTAAGTTCTCCACCCTCTTTTATATAAGGATTTGGACCTCCTTCATCATAATTCATATATTTATCAGGATGATCATAACCCGAAACATAATTAGAAATATCTAAACCTTCTTTAATTATGTCGGCAGCATCTTCTGTATATAAATAATCATCTTCTGCAAAATATACTTTTTCGTGTAACTCAAAATTGGAAATTGCAAAATCTACTGCAAATAAAAATGATTTTGCATTATGAAGATTTGTTCTAATAATTTTTACGGAATCTATATGGGTTTGAAGGAAAGAATATGTATCTTCTGATACGTTATCTGCAATAACATAAATGTCGTAAGATTTAAATCTCTTTAAAAAGTGTAAAAAAAAAGCTTTTTTATCAAAAAAGCTTGGCCTTTGTTTATTATTGCCCCCATCACTTATTCTATAAATAACTTTCATTTATTTATATAAATCATTCTTTTAAATAGTAAGCTAAAAATGAGGATGACTTTTCAAATTTGGATACCTATATGTAATTCGATCGTAAACCGATCTATTTGGGTTATGAATAGCAAAAAAACTTTCTTTGTATACATTATGTAAACAAAAATGTGAAGAAATTTCATCATCTCCTAAAGGTAAATTTAATAATTTACATCCAATCGTAAAATATACATCTTCTGCATCTGTTTCCATTTTTGTAGATAAAGATGGAGGCTCCATAGTTTGTTCAGGTGGAAATGATTCAATAATTTTAATCATATCAAGTCTCTTTCGAAGCGATAAACCACCATTAAAATTTGAATATTCAAAATCAAGCCCCTGTCTTGCTAATTCTCTCCAAAATGGTCGATGGTCATTTCCACCGATGTAACTTTTATTTAGCCCCATAAAAAAATAAATATTATATAAAGGATCATTTACTATCCACGTATCTGCTTGTATTGTTAAAACATATTCTCCTTTAATAGACTCCCATAAATTTTTATTTTTAAAAAAATTACTATAAAATCTTGGTTCTGGAAAATTATCTACATCTAACTCTCTGATGTTAACATATTTTTCTAATACATTTTCCCAGTATGATTTTAAACCTTTTCCACAATAAAAAACATAGTTCCATTCATCTTTTAAAATACTGTATGTTTGTTCCATAATATTTTTTAAAAAATATAGTTTTCTTGGTTCAACAAGAAGACATGTATTTTTATGGATTATCCTGTACTCATTTTTTGAAATATTTACTATTAATTTTA
>Ga0209189_1003109_pt1 | contig 11277 bp, 8 predicted proteins | sample C_130820_EF_Meta_FD_187308 | JGI IMG/M metagenome (GOLD analysis project Ga0209189, IMG submission 187308) | Freshwater microbial communities from Lake Croche, Canada to study carbon cycling - C_130820_EF_MetaG (SPAdes) (version 3) | ecosystem: Environmental > Aquatic > Freshwater > Lake | place...
TTAAAATATTCTCGTATAAATTTTTTTATAAAAAAGAAGAGCGGTCTTTTTGCTATTAAAAAATCTAAAAAAGAATTGAAACTTTTTTCAAAATTTTTTAAGACAAATTTTCTAAACTTAAAGATCGAAAATTATAATCATTTTTTAACTAAAGGTTTAATTGTTTTTTTTTTCAACAAATTGAAAATTTTCTCGAGTTCCTTATTTCCTAGACGTCAAAATTTTTTTCTTGACTTTATTAAATTAAGCTGCCTTTTTATAACATCAAAAATAAATTCAAGCGTTTATTTGTCTGTTATTGGTTTAACTTTTAAAGTCCTACAAAAAAAAAAACACACTCAATTTTTATTTTTTTTAAAATTTTTATTTAAAACGATTATTTCTAAAAAAAATTCTTCTATTTTAGGAGTCAAATTGCTAATTAATGGTAAATTAAAAGGAAAAGCCAGAGCTAGTTCTACTTATATTCAACAAGGTTCTGTTCCAACTCAAAGTATTTCTAAGAATATTGAATTTAGTAAGATTCATGTTTATACTCGATTTGGTGCCTTTGGATTTCAATTTTGGGTTCACAAAAAAAATTAAATTCTTCATATATGATACTAATTCCACGCAAATCAAAATTCAAAAAACAGCAAAAAGGAAAATCTTTTAATAGAATAAATGGTACTTCAAACAAATGTCATTGTTTACATTTTGGTTCAATTGGTCTTAAATCTTTATCTTTTGGTAGATTGACTTCAAGCCAAATTGAATCGGTCCGCCAATCTATTTCCAAAATAATAAAAAAGTTGGGTAAAATAAAAACAAATATTTTTGCTGATACACCGATAAGCAAAAAACCTATTGAAGTTAGAATGGGTAAAGGTAAAGGTTCTGTAGATCACTGGATTTTTAAAGTTAAAGCGGGTACTATTTTATTTGAAATAGAAACAAATTCTATTTTATTAGCTGTTAAAGCTTTACGTTTAGGTCAGATTCGTTTGCCGATAAAAACAAAAATTATTTATAACTAATTTTATGATTCTAAAAAAAATTTGTTCAAAAAATACTCCAACAGAAAAGACTTTATTTGATAAAAAAATATTAAACAAAAAACTTTATGGAAAGGTTTTGTTACGATATTCAAATATTTTACAAACAACTTCATGCCAACTAGATGATAGTTTTGGTATTTTAAATGTTTCTACTTCACTGTTAACAAAAAATATTGTATATAAAAAAAAAGGTATATCGTCGGGACGCAGTTTCTTTTTAAAAGACTTTGTTTACTTAAATAGATTCAATAAATGTTTAAAATTTAAGGGACTATTAGCAGTTAATCAAACGAAGTCATCTTTTTCAAATTCTTTTAGTAAATTTTTAGATAAATTACAAAATTTTAAACGTAATTCCTCTATGTTTATATTAAGTCCAATAAAAGGTGGTTTTACTTGTTATTCTTCAGGTGTTATTGGTTTCTTGCCTCGCAGTCATTTAAAATTGATACTTTTGAAAATATTCAATCTATTTAAACAAAAAATAAAGTATTTAAGATCTCCTCTTTACTCTATAAATTTCCTTCTAAATAAAGAACAGAAAATAAAAATATTTTCTGTTTTAAGAACACTTTTTTGTTGGGGTCAAATAGCATTATATTCCCCACATACACATAAAAATTTTTCTAAAACTAATAAAATACGACATTTTTCGAAGGGTCTTAATTTTGTTTTTTTATTAAATAAACCTAAAGACAAAAATAGTTATGGAGATAAAAAAGAATAAAAAATGTTTAAATGTTCTAAAATCTAAAATCAAACTGAGAGCAGCAGTTTATTTTGTTTTGAAAATTAAAGGACCTAAACAAGAAACTGTATTAAAATCTAGTATTAAGTATTTACCCAATATTTCAATACCTTTTGATTTCAAAAGAGCTAAATTTCCAACTTCAATAAATGTTTTCAAATATTCCAATGAGTTATTTGATTCTGCTGAAGAAGAAAAAACAAATATAATTTTAATTTCATTTAAAGATATTTTTTTAAGAACAACACAAGATTTAAAATTATTGCGTGTTATGAATATTTTTACGTTTATGAAAAGTTTTCTATATCCAGAATTTCATCTTTTTAAACTTTTAATTTCCAGATGAACTCATTTAGCGAAGTCTACACACGCGGTGGACTCAAAGAACTTTTTTAAATGAGTTGTTTAAAATTTAATAATCGACTACTAAAAATCATAATATAAATAAACTCAAATAATTGTAAGTTTTACTGTTTAGATTGCTTAAACACACTAAAATATATTTTATCGTTTTTGTATTTTCATTTTATTAAAAATTTAAACTTTTAAATTAAACTAGCTCGATTAAAAAGGTATTACTTTACAGAAGTATTGGTTCGAGTCCAATAACGAGTACTATAACTTGCATATTCTTAATTAGTCTTTTTTATCATTAAATCATTTATATATGATTGTCCAAAATGCTTTTTAATTTTGTTGAAAAGTTTACCAAATTGGTTGGTAAAAAAATAAATATTAACAAATAATAAATTATCTATATTGTCGTGAAATTGCAAATCTTAAAAAATACTTTGATATATTTTCAATTAAGAAAAAATGGCCGAGCGGTTAAAGGCGATAGACTGTAAATCTATTGGAATTTCCTACGTAGGTTCGAATCCTACTTTTTTCAATATAAATTTCTGTATAAAATAAATTTGATAGTTAAAAACTAATTTGAAAAACAAGTTTTTAATGCTAGAACATACTTTAAGTCTACTGTTTATTTCTGTCTTAAAAGTTTAAAAAAATAAAATTAGATTAGAAAGGGAATCGAACCCTTTTTTTAAGATTTGCAATCTCATACATAACCTTTATGTTATCTAATCATCAATTAATTAGCAGTAAAATTATTGAAATTTTTATTTATCAATTGCGAACATTTTGTCATGATTAATGAATTTTTCGTAGATCTGTTTGAATTGTAAAAATTTTCCAGTATAGATTTTAGAGGGTATTTATGTACATAATTTAACCTTTTTAAATATTCAATATTGAATACATTTTTTGTTGAAAGTATGTTTTTAATAGTCTTAAATTTATTTGGTTGTTCAATTATTTCTTCTAAAAAATTAAAATCGTTTTTATTTTTAATTTTGGGATACAAGGTACTTATGATGCTTTTTATATTTCGAATATCATTTCCGCCGCTTAACGTTTTTAACGTTTTTTGTGGACGTCCTTCAAGATTAACAAAAATTTCTTCTGATTCAAATTCGTTTGAAAGAGGTATTATATAATTTGCATTTTTTGCTATACTAGATCCATGTGTGTTGAACCAAAAAATGTTACTTTTGGTTTTTAAAAGTAATTTTCTTAAAAAAATGTTGTCTTCTAAATTGATAGCAAATATTGTTGATGTTTCGTTAAGATGTTTATTATTTAAATTTTGAATTTTTAAGTATTCTAGACCAACAGTGTTAGATGCCTTTTTAATAGAAATTAAAATTTTTGTTGGCGCAATTTTTTTTAAAAAATCATTTATCGAAAAATTACCCAAAAATCTTTTTTCAACATTATCTCCAATACATATTAAAGGGTTTTGTGAAGAAATCAAAAAAGCAGATGTTTTATTATTAGCTTCAAAAATAGATAAAAATTTATTTAAACTTAAATTCAAACAATCTATAGAAAAACTAGAATTAAATTTTTGACCTAAACTTACTACGTTAAATAGTTCACTTATTGTCTTACTTCTAATTTTAGTATTTAAAATTGCACTTTCAATTCTTACATTTGTTGAAATTAAAAAGCAGAATTTTCGACTTTTTTTTATATCTGCTACTTTACTGTTATTCCAATTAGTATAACTATTTTTTGAATTTATGTTTGATATTGTTTTAACAGTTATATTGTCATACAAAAATGTTAACTTTTTTAGTAATTCTGCAGATTTTAATTCGAGCTCGTCATTAATTAAAATTTCAATTTTATTGTTTGAAATTATCAATGAATTTATTTTTTTTAGAAAGTCATGCCAATTAATAGAATTAAAAGACTTTTTATTAGATTTTTCAAAAATTTTTTGAATTCGTTGATTTTTAACTGAGTCATAACTAAATCGCGCTTTGTCTGAAATTATACTTTCATTAATTTCATTATTATTTTTAGGTAGAATTCTTAAAATTTCAGAATCTTTAAAATTAACATATATATTACTTCCAAGACTATCTGTTAAGTCAATTGTCTCATTTGATCTTAATTCCCAGGGTCTTGTTTTAAAAGCGTATGGCATTGAAGTTAAAGCACCCACAGGGCATAAATCAATAACATTCCCAGATATTTCTGAATTAAACATTTTAGAAATATATCCACCAATTTCTGTCGATACACCTCTATTTAAAGTTCCTAAGTAATCAATTCCTGCGATTTCACTTCCAAACCGAACACATCTTGTACAGTGTATACATCGAGTCATTATCGTTTTTATTAAAGGGCCGCAGTTTTTATCTTCTACTGATCTTTTATTTAAAAAAAATCTGCTGTAATCAGTACCAAACAGTTTTGTTTGGTCTTGTAGGTCACACTCACCTCCTTGATCACAAATTGGACAATCTAAAGGGTGATTCAATAATAACGTTTCGACAACGTTTTCCCTAGCTTTTTTTACTAGTGGGGTGTCAACATAAATTTTCATTTCGTTAGAAACAGGCAATGTACAAGAAGAAACAGGTTTAGGAGTTTTTTCAATTTCCACTAAACACATTCTGCAATTTCCTGAAACAGATAACATTTCATGATAACAAAATCTAGGTATTGTTATGCCCACATATTTACAAGCTTCTAAAACAGATATATTTTCTCTAACTAAAAAATCTAAATCATTTATTTTTATATTGATCATTTGTTATTCAATGTATTTTTATTATTATTATTTAGAATATTTTTTTTCACAATTAATAGTTTTTAATATTCATTATCAAACATTGATATTTAAATAGTTGATACGTAAATTAAATATCAATATCTTTTTTTCTATTTCAGACATCATTTTTGTTTTTTAAAAATGAAAAAAGATAACTAAAGAACCAGAATAGACAATTAAAAAAATTTGTTATCAACTTAATTTAATGTTGAATTGTTAACAAAAACATTAAAAACAATACTTATGGAAAGTCATATTATTATTACGACAGTAGTAAAAAGAATTGTTTTATCAAATCTAGCATTTCTAGCTTTTAATTAAATTTTTTTCAATTAAACCGATAGCAGGTATCAAAATTAGTAAGAAAAAAAAATAAAAAAAAGTCGCACCCATACCAATTTCAATATATGGACTTTCTACCGGTTTTTGACCGATCCAACCTAATAAAAGAAAATCTGAAACTAAAAACCAGTATGCGATTCCATATATTGGTCGAAATTTACTACTTCTAATTTCAGAGGTATTTATTATTGGTAACAACAATAACACTAAAATAGCTGCAACCATAGCTATTACTCCACCAAGTTTATCTGGAATAGATCTTAAAATTGCATAAAATGGCAAAAAATACCATTCAGGAACTATATGTGCCGGAGTTACTAAAGGGTTTGCAGGTATATAATTATCTGAATGACCTAATGCGTTTGGATAATAAAATACAAAAAAAGAGAAAAAAACAACTAAAATTAAAAAAGCGAAAAGATCTTTTACATAAAAATATGGATAAAAAGGAACTGTATCTACATTTTTATTAATTCCTAGCGGATTATTTGATCCATGTGCATGAAGTAAACTTAAATGTACAATAACTAAACCAGTAATAACGAAAGGCATTAAATAATGTAAACTATAAAATCGATTTAATGTTGCATTATCTACAGAAAATCCTCCCCACAACCATTCTACGATTGCACCTCCAATAAAAGGCACTGCTGAAAATAAATTAGTAATTACTGTGGCACCCCAAAAACTCATTTGACCCCATGGAAGAACATAACCCATAAAAGCAGTTGCCATCATTAAAAGAAATATTATTACTCCACTTCCCCATAAAACACCTCTTGGATGCATATAAGAACCATAATATAATCCTCTGAAAATATGACAATATGTTACTATAAAAAACATTGATGCACCATTTGCGTGTGCATATCTAATTAACCAACCATTATTAACATCTCTCATGATATGTTCTACACTGCTAAAAGCTAAATCCACATGTGGTGTATAGTGCATAGCTAAAAAAATTCCAGTTAAAATTTGCATAGCTAAGCATAATCCGGCAGTTGATCCAAAACTCCACATATAATTCAAATTTATAGGTGTAGGATAATCAATAACATGAGAATCTACAAAAGAAAGTAATTGATTTTTATTCCATCTGATTCTAGACATAAATTTAATAATAATATTTTTTTTTAATTAATCTAAGATTAAATTATCTAATTTTGTAGTTATCCAAGTAACAAACGAATCAACGGATACGCCTTTTACAACAATTGGCATAAATCCATGGTTGACCCCACAAATTTCACTACATTGACCATAATAAACACCTTCGCGTTTTATAAAAATAGAGGCTTGACTCAATCTACCAGGACAAGCATCGACTTTAATACCAAAAGAAGGTACAGCCCAAGAGTGTAGAACGTCAGCTGCAGTAACTAATAATCTAATGTGAGTATTAATTGGCAACATAACTCTATTATCAACTTCTAACAATCTAAATGTTCCATTAGTAAGGTCATTTGTTGCAACCATATAAGAATCAAAATTTAAACTTTCTCCTCCAGTTAAGGTTGCATAATCAGAATATTCATAACTCCAGTACCATTGATGTCCTACAACTTTCAAAGTTAAAACAGGGTCGATAAGTTCATCAAGTGAATATAGTAAAGCAAAAGATGGTATAGCAATTAATAATAAAACTAAAGCAGGTAAAATTGTCCAAACGATTTCTAACAGACTTGAATGTGTAAATTTTTCAGAAAGGGGATGAGCCTCTTCATTAAAGAAAACAATAACTTGATATAACATCCACACAACAAAAATTCCAATTGCAATTATAAAAATCATAATATAATTGTGAAAATCAATCATTCCCTCAACTACAGGAGTTGCTGGATCTTGAAACCCTAATTGCCACGATTCTGAGGCATCACAAAAAGAAACAAAATTGTATAACATATTAAATTATTTTTAGTTTATAATATGCTCGCTATTGGAATCGAACCAACACCCTATTAAAAGGAACAAATTTTAAGTCTGTCGCGTCTACCAATTCCGCCAAGCGAGCTTTTTTATAGGGCGGGTATTGGGATTTGAACCCAAAACCTTCAAAGCCACAATTTGACACTCTACCGTTAAGCTATACCCGCCTGAAAATTTTTATTAAATAACAAATATAATTAATGATAAAAATAAAACTAAATTTAAAGACATCATAAAATTAATAAAGAATATGCAAATTAAAATAAAAAAAATTGTAGAAATCAGAAATATGAATAAATAATGATAAATCAACCCACTTTGAAGAATGCTTATTGCATTAAAAGTTTGTTGAACTCCACCTACAATCCCAAAAGGACCTACTTTTTCAATTATACCACGATCAATATCTTTGTAAGAGTGGTGATAACTAATGTTTAATGCATTTTGACCTATAAATTCGTTATAAATTCTATCAAAATACCATTTTCGGTTAAGAAAATTATAAAAAAATTTAAAAATAGAAGTTTTTTTTAATTTATAAAACTCAGTTAAACCAAAAGCATATATAAAATACGCTGAAAAAGCACCTAACAAGCTGATTATTAAAGGTAAAAGTTTATGAAACAAATCAATAAATTCAATATCAGATAATAGATAATTGTTTGGTAAAACAAATAATGCTGAACCCCAAAAATTTGTTCCAAAACCGATGAATAAATCACGAGTTAAAAAACCTACAGAAATACTTAAAAGGCACAAAATAAAAAGTGGAAGTCCCATTCTCCAAGAACCTTCATGAGCGTTTAATATTATATTTCTATGTCCATTAGGTTCCGCTAAAAAAACTAAAAACAATAAACGAATTGAATAAAAAGCTGTAAAAAAAGCTGCAAAAGTACCTAGATAATATGAAAAATGACCCCAAATAGTATATTTTGCATATGCCACTTCTAAAATAGTGTCTTTTGAATAAAATCCTGTTAAAAAAGGAAATCCCATAAGAGCTAACGAACCAATCAACATAATGCTATAAGTAAAAGGAAGTAGATTTTTTAATCCGCCCATCTTACGCATATCTTGCTCATCTGAAACAGCATGAATTACAGATCCAGCACCTAGAAACAATAAAGCTTTAAAAAAAGCATGATTTGATAAATGAAATACACCTACTTCATAACTTGAAAGTCCACAAGCAAATACCATGTATCCTAGTTGACTACAAGTAGAATATGCAATAACTCTTTTCATGTCATTTTGAAATAATCCAGTTGTTGAAGCAAAAAAAGCAGTTGCAGAACCAACAAAAATGATTAGATTAAGAGCAAAAGTAGAATATTCAAATAAAAAAGAGCATCTTGCAATTAGAAATACACCCGCTGTTACCATTGTTGCAGCATGAATAAGAGCAGATACTGGAGTAGGTCCTTCCATTGCATCAGGTAGCCAAGTATGAAGTCCTAATTGCGCTGATTTACCCATAGCGCCACAAAAAAGTAAAACACAAATCATATCTAATGCTGGAATCTTAAATTGACCAATTAGAATAGTGTAATCAAGCATAAGAGGTGCTAAATTAAAAACGGTATCATAATCTAAACTATTGAAAACAAAATATATAGCAAATATTGCTAATAACAAAAAAAAATCTCCCACTCGGTTAACTAACATTGCTTTTATTGCAGCTTTGTTAGCTTGAATACGAGTAAACCAAAAATTAATTAAAAGGTATGAAGATAAACCAACACCTTCCCATCCAACAAACATTTGTAGAAAATTATTTGCAGTAATAAGAATTAGCATAAAAAAAGTGAAAAGTGAAAGATATGACATAAATCTTGGTAAATGTGGATCATATTCCATATATTCAGTAGAATATAAATGAACAAGTGTCGAAATAAAAGTAACAACAATCAACATGACAGATGTTAAACTATCAAAGCAAAAACACCAATCAATATGCAATGAATCTACAATAATCCACGACCCCATAACCAATTTATAAGTTACTCCTGTAGATACAACATCATAAAATAAAATAAGAGAAAGAACAAAAGATGTAAAAACACTACCTGTCGTTATAAAACAGCTACCCCAACAAAGATATCGACCAAACAAGCTTCCACTAAAAAATCCTAATAAAGGTAATAATACTATTAAAATTAACATTGTTTTAAAAACTATAAATTTAGAATGGATAAGGTGGGATTCGAACCCACGGTATTTTTATAATACATCAATTTTCAAGACTAACGCTTTAAACCACTCAGCCACTCATCCAAAATATTAAATTAATTATTTACCCAAAAAGGAGATAAATTTTTAACTAATTTAGTCGAATCTACTGCTTTTATTGAATTTAAAACAATAAAATTAGATTTCAAAGATAAATTTTTTGAATTTATCTTTGGTAAATATTGATTTAAAAAACTTTCAATTTCAAAAAAAGAATTGCCAACTAAAGAAGTTCTAATAACAATTTTTTTTTGTAATTTTGATTTAACAACCAAATCTTTTGAATCAAGTTTTTTAAATAAAGAAAAATCTTCAACAACTAATTTCGACCAATTTTCAACGAATAACGTGTATAAAAAAGAAGAAATGGTTTCTTTACTTTTTATAATTATTTTTAATGAATATCCAATTTCTTGATTATTCTCTTTTTTTAGCGAAATTTTTGATTTATTGTAATTTATATAAGGTATTAAATTTGTAAAAACGTAAAATAAAGTAGCTCCTTTTAATTGAAAGGTTGAATTTGTTTGTTCTTTTTCAGAAGAAGTACATGCCTTCATTAACTCATCGAAAGGAAATTCTAATACTATACTATCAATTTTTGGAATTTTATAAGCTGTTTTTATATTATATTTATTTATTAAATCACACTTTGATAAATAAAAACAACCTTTTTTATCATTTTTACCAATGGTTATATTAGAATTATAAGTCATATATTTTTAATGAAAAGTAACTATTGATAAATTACAAGTTGAAAGGTGAATGAAAGTTGAAAAAAAAGAGGGATATATACCCATAAAAATAACTAAAAGAAGCAACGGAAGTAATAAAGAAAATTCTTTAAAATTGATATCTTTAAATCGTGTTATATAAGAAATTTTTAAATTACCAAAAATAATTCTATTGTATAACCATAAAGAATATGCTCCGCATAAAATAACTCCAATACAACCAACAATAGAACTTATAGCACTTGTTTTATAAATACCACTTAAAAGTAAAAACTCTCCTACAAAACTACTTGTTCCAGGTAAAGCAATATTTGCCATTGTAAATATAAGTAATAAAACCGAATAAACAGGCATCATATGTACAATACCTCCATAATAATATAATAAACGAGAATGATATCTATCGTATAAAATACCAATTAACAAAAACATAGCGCCTGACACAAAACCATGACTTATACTTTGTAAAATAGAGCCTTCTAAGCCAATTATATTAAAACTGAAAATACCTAATGTAACCAAATTCATGTGAGCAACCGAAGAATAAGCAATAATTCTTTTTAAGTCAGTTTGTCGAATAGCACTTAAAGATGTATAAATTACACCTACTACAGATAAAAAATAAATTAACGGTGAAAAAAAAAGAGATGCTTCCGGAAAAAGATTAAGACTAAATCTTAAAAACCCGTAAACACCTAATTTAAGTAAAATTCCAGCTAAAAGAACCGAACCTACAGTTGGAGCTTCAACGTGAGCTTCTGGTAGCCAAACATGAAATGGAAACATTGGAATTTTAGATGCAAAAGAAAGGAAAAACGCTAACCATAGCCAACATTGTTCATCAAAAGTAAAGGGATACGCTAATAAGTATTCTAAATTTAATGTTCCTGCAATAGAATATATATATAAAATACCAATTAACATTAGAAGAGAACCAAATAATGTATAAAAAAATAATAAATATACGGCTCTTATTTTTCTTTCTCGTGATCCCCAAACACCTATTAAGATAAACATTGGAATTAAAATTGATTCAAAAAAGATATAGAATAAGAACAAATCAAGTACTGAAAAAACTAATAATAAAAGTAATTCAATAAATAACAAGTTTAAAGCATATTCTTTAAATAG
>Ga0209189_1003111_pt1 | contig 11258 bp, 5 predicted proteins | sample C_130820_EF_Meta_FD_187308 | JGI IMG/M metagenome (GOLD analysis project Ga0209189, IMG submission 187308) | Freshwater microbial communities from Lake Croche, Canada to study carbon cycling - C_130820_EF_MetaG (SPAdes) (version 3) | ecosystem: Environmental > Aquatic > Freshwater > Lake | place...
AAAATATTAAATAAATATGAAAAAGAAATATATGATGAATTTATTAAAAAAATAGAAAATAATAATAAAAATAAAAAAGCTCTAATAATAAATAATATAATAAAGATTATTAAAAAAACAGTTGAAGAATATAAAAATATAGAAATAAATAATATTTTAAAATCTTTGTTTAAAGATAATGAAAAATTTATTGAAAATATAATTGATGAAAATAAAGATAAAAATATGAAAGAAATTTTAAATGATAATAAATTTCTGGATAAAATTATTGAAGGAAACAAAGAAAGACTAAAAAAATATTATAATAAACGAATAATAGATAAATGTTATACTGAAAGTTCATTTGATAAAATTATAAAATTAAAAGAGAATAATAAAATTAATTTTAGAATAATTGATTCAAATGGTAATACTATATTAAATAGATTAGTTGATCAATATAATTTATATGGTTTAAAAGGATTACATAGTGTATTTAATAGTTTATGGACATATAAAAATAATAAAAATCTTGATTGTAAAGAATATATTTTTGAAAAAATTAAATTAATTACACAAAAATATGATAAAAAACTTTTAAATTCAAAATTTGATGAATACGGAGATAGACTTGAGAATATGATTAATGGTGAAAACTTTCAAAATGTTGTATTTAATAATAAAAAATTAACAACAGAGAGAATTAATAAATCTATTAAATGTTTTACTAAATATATCTATAAAACATTAGATAAACCATTTAAAGATAAAATTATTGATGATGAAACTAAAAAAATTGAAGATAAAACTAAAAAAATTACTGATTTACTTTTTAATTTAAAATCTATATATGATAAATTAAAAGAAGATAACAATGTAACCAATATTTATAATTTATTTAAAGAATTAGAAAAAATATATAATAATTATTCAGATTTAGATAAATATGATGATTCTAGTTTTAATACTATTCATTATCAAATATTAGAAATCTTTAAAAATGAAATTATTAAAAAAATAGCTGAAGAAATGAAAAAGTTAATAGAAATTGATTTTAATTTAAATGAACTAAATATTGAAGAAATAATAAAAGAAATATTATATATATCAATGGTAAATAAATTAGAACTAAATAATCCAGATACAGAACCTAAAAATATAGAAATTTTAGAAATTGAATTAGTTTCTAATTTAGCTAAAGATAATATGGAACAACAATTATTATTAAGAGAAATTAATAAATATTATAAAATTATATCAGATGATATATGTTTACATGCATATGAACAATTAAAAGAAATATTAATTGATATTAAAAAAATAGCAATTTTATTACAAATGATTGAAGCTTTAGATAATAATATTGAAAACGAACCTAAAGAATTAGATATAGAAGTAGATTCTAGTGATTGTAATTCTGATGCTTCTAGTTCTATGACATCTTCTAGTTCTAGTGCAGATAATACCGGACCTTCTAGTTCTAGTGCATCTTCTAGCTCTAGTTCTAGTCCATCTTTTAGTTCTAATTCTAGTTCTAGTTCTAGTCCAGGTCATAGCGGACCTTCTAGTTCTAGTGCATCTTCTAGCTCTAGTTCTAGTCCATCTTTTAGTTCTAATTCTAGTTCTAGTCCAGGTCATAGCGGACCTTCTAGTTCTAGTACATCTTTTAGTTCTAGTGCATCTTCTAGTGCATCTTCTAGTAAACCTTCTAGCTCTTCTAGTTCTAGTCCACATTATACCGGACCTTCTAGTTCTAGTACTTCTTCTAGTTCTAGTGCTTCTTCTAGTCTAATGCATCTTCTGGTACCTCCTAAAACTGATAGCGGACTTTCTAGTTCTAGATCACCGTTATCTTCATCTAAAAAAAAAATATCTTTTAGTGATGAAAAGAATATAAACTTAATACCTATTGAAAAAACAAAAACTTATAAAAAATTTTGTAAAAATATTATTATGAGACTTTATAAAGAAAAATACAATAATATTAATTTTAAAGAAAATATGGAAATATTTGATGAATTTTTATTTGAACTTATTAATGAGTATCATTTAGATGTTTCTGAAATTTATGATTGTTTAATTGAAAATAAGATTATAACAGGAGATATATTAAGTAAAAATATTTATATACCAAAATATAAAGTATATGGTGAAGAAACAGGAATAATTTATATAAAAATAAATATTACTGTAGATAAACAAAAATATCATATATCATTATTAGAAATATATTACGATTTAAGAAAATTTAGAGAAAATTTTAATAAATTTCAAGAAAATGTATGTAAATCTATATCAGATTCTTATAATAATTATTTAAAAAGTAATTTTTTAGATATAGATGAAAGAGGATTTTTAGGTTTATATTATGTACAATTTTATAAAATAAGTGATTTAAATAATTATATAAAATTTAAAAATGATATTTTTTTAAAAATATTTGGAAATTATAAATTTAAAGATGATAAATCTAAAGATTTAATATTTAAAATTAATGAAAAATTTGCTATTAGCCGTTATTATTTTGATGATGAATGGAAACCACATATAACATTAGGTGTTATGAAAGAAGATAATTGTAAAAATAGAGAAACAATTAAAGAATATAATAAAAATCTTAAATTACCAGATGAAATACAATTTGATAATAATATTGATATTATATTTAACGATAAATTTAGAAAATTTAATAAAATTAAATGTTAATTAAATTCTAGAAGTTGAAGTATTGATATAAGTATTTTCTGGATAATTATCAATACTAGTTATTTCCAGAGTGAAAGAATGATCTAAATTATAAAAATTATAATCATTACCATACGGATCAACAAAATTAAAATTCAATTGACTAATAGATCTAATAGGTGGATTTAAATAAACAGGTGCATCTACAAAATTATTAATTAAAATATTATTATAATTATCGTTAAGCTGAAATTTATAAAAATAAGATACACTATTTGGATTTGTACAATTATTAAAATTTTCACATTGTAATAGTAAATATCTAAAACCGTGTAAATTAAAATTACTAATTGTATTACTAGATGTTATATCATTATTATATACTAAAATTTTATTAATATCATAAGTATATGGTTGTTTATTAGTAATTGTATAATTATTTTGTAATGTACTATACGGAGTAATTGCAATATTAGTACCAGTATAATTAAATCCAATTAAATTTCCAAATGTATCTGAAAAATCAAATCTTAATCTAAATGAATTGGGTGTATTAATAGTTATAGCATAACCACCTCCATTACTTTCATTAACATATGTAGTTAATATATTTATATTATCTAATTTAATTGTATAAAAAGTATTATTAATAATTTGATAAATTTTATAACCTTCAGATCTATTAATATCAGTAGCACTTATATAAAAAAAATCAGTACTATTATTAATATAAATTTGATCACCAACTTGTAAATTATGATTATTTTGAATAATAGTAATGATATATATATTATCATTAGTTCCAGCTTCAACAGATTCTCTATTTACAGAATATAAACTTTTAGGTAAATTATATACATTAAATGAATTAAAACTGGAAGTATTAGAATTTGTATCAAATATTATTTTCATATTATTATATAATTGTAAGGAATGTTCAGTAGTTGAAGCAATATTTCTAGGTACCAATGATATCAATTGTTCCATCGTATTTGTAAGTTTATCTATTGTATAAAATCCAGTATCTAATGTTATTGAATAAGTTGTTGAATCTAATAAATTATCCCAGTAAAATTTATTATTTGCAGATGTTAAATTTATCTCTTGTGAATTAATATTATTTTTAACATTAACCATTTCTGAACTAAGTATTTTTAAACATGCAACATTATTTATTGTCTTGTCTAATATAACACTGTATTTGGTTGGAGTTAAATAACCATTGTTTGTACTAAGAACTTTACCAATCTGCATATTTTGACCACCAGTGTAAAAAACATCATTTTCCCATGTTCCCTGTAATGGTATATTTTGATTAATAGAAATAGTATTACTCAAACCAATTTCAATATAATTATTTGTAACATTAGTAATAATTTGATAACCAGTTAAATTATACTGATCTAATGGATAATTTGCATTTACTAAGCTAATTGGAAAATTTCCGATATTATAAAATGATATTGTACATTCAGATTTTAAAGTTTGATCTAAATCATTATTAGTATAAAAATTAATAGGTAAATCAAATTTCATACGAATATCATTATTATAAGTCAATAATGAAATAATATGTGTTTGGTTAATTAAATTTAAAGGTATATTTTTATATTGATTGGTACCATTATTTGTAACATTACTAATTGAAATAATAATATCATAATATGGTAATATAAAATCAAAGTTTGGTTTTAAATCTAAAATTACAAAATTTTTTTCATTTGTAAAAAATAAATTTATTGATTTGTAATTAATTGTATAATGTTGTAAACCTCTTATTATTATCTTATCATTTACAATAAATTGTTTATTCGCATTTGCTAAATATATCTTGAATCTATTACTATTATTGGTAAATGCTAGTGAATTATTATTTAATGTTATATAATTTTGTATATTATTTGTAGTTATTTTATTTCTATTACTCGAATCTACATTAACTATCGTTTTTTTCTTAGAAACTATTGTGTTTACTGAACCTAGTTTTTTTTTATATAAATACTCAAAATATGGATCATATCTATTCGGATATATTATCGGATTAGAATAATTTATATCACCTACTACTGTTGGTGCATTATTTATTCGATGAGTAGTTAAGTGTTTTTCATAATACATTAAATCATCATATTCACTACTGGTATCTTTATTTTTATCCAATTTATTAAAATAATTTAATGATCTTAAATACTCATCATTTGAATTTTTTATTAACTTTTCTTGATTTTTAAAATTTTCAGAATTATCATTTAAATCACCACCTATATGACTTTCTATAAAATTAATATTATTATTATTCTGATCAAAAAAATTATTTTCCATATAAAAAATAAAATAATTATATTTTATGAAAAGTAATATAAATTTAACCTAATTTAATTAATAATTATTTATATTCATTTCCTTTAGGATTTAAATTTGGGAAAGGTATTTTATCAATATGTTTATTAAAATTAAAATTATTTTTAATTCTAGTTAAAATTAATTCATTTAAATCATCATACATTTTTTTATTTTTCCACCAATTATGTCTTAATATTTTACCATTAGGTGTATTTAAAATATCTGGAACAAAAATATAAAATTTTTCTTTATTATTAAATACGAAATTGCTAATATAAAATTGATCACACCAAATATTTTTTTTACGAACTTTTGTATCGTCATTATTATTTTTAATTAAATCTTTTTCAAATAAAGAAATCAATTGATTATACATTTGTTTAATATAATCATTATTTTTAATAATAAATGATCCACTATTAATATATGTATTTTTTTTAAGATATGGATCTCTTGAAAAACAACCATTTTTGTTATCATCATTTATTAAATTATTAATTAAATCATTTAATAAAATATCATTTTGAATCCATGCATCACTATCTAGAAAAATTAAAATATCATAATTATAATTTTGTAAAATATCATTAACTATATATAATTTTGCATATTGTTTATTTGAAAAATTATATTTATCATCAATCTCAATAAACATATATTCATACCCTAAATTAGCACAAAACATTTTATTAACTTTTTGTGTTAATAATAAATAATTTAATGTAAGTCTATTATCAGTTTGTAAAAGACATACTTTTAACATAATTATTTATATATTATATTATATTATATTATATTATATTATATTATATTATATTACAAGCAAATATTACCTAAATACATATTAATTAAAATTGAAAATTAGATTAAAAATTATTTAAAGAATTAATTATTATAATCATTCACTATTATGTCGAAATCTACTGTCAAAAAAAAAGATGATACTCTGACGATCGAAGAACAATTTAAAAAGAAATCTTTACATCAACATATTTTAGATTTACCAGATTCATACATTGGATCTACTCAAAGTGACACAAAAAATATTTATTCATATAATGAGGATGAAAATTTAATTACAAGAAATGATAAAAATATAGTAATGGGATTTTATAAAATTTTTGATGAAATTTTAGTAAATGCTGCTGATAATACGGTTCGTGATAAAAAATGTAATATTATTAAAGTAAATATTAATGAAAAAACTGGTGAGATTTCAGTTTATAATAATGGATCTTCTATCCCGATTGAACTTCATAAAGATGAACAAATTTATGTTCCAGAAATGATTTTTGGCAACCTTCTTACTTCTGGAAATTATGATCAAAAAGGAAAGACAGTCGGGGGTAAAAATGGATTTGGTGGAAAGTTAGCCAATATTTATTCAGAGCGTTTTGATATTGAATTAGTTGATTCAAAACGTAATAAAAAGTATTTTCAGAGATTTAAAAAAAATATGTATGAAAAAGAAGAACCTATAATTACAGATGTTCCTAAAAATACAGAATCTTATGTTAAAGTAACATTTTTACCTGATTATAAAAGATTTGGATTAAAAGAATTAACTAAAGATATGTTATCTCTATTCAAAAGAAGAGTCTACGATGTTGCTGGTACAACAACTTCTTCAGTTAAAGTATATTACAATGATAAACTTTTAGAAATTAAATCTTTTGAAGATTATATTAAAATGTATTATGCTGATGAAAATATAAATTTAATTTATCAAGACTTTAATGAGCGCTGGTCAATCGGTGTAGTATTTGATACAAATTCAGGCTATCAACATATGACTTTTGTGAATAAAATTAGTACATTTGAAGGTGGAACTCATTTAAATTATATTGTAAATCAAATTATTGACAAAGTAACTACACACATTAATGAAAAACATAAGAATTTAAAGATTAAGCCTTCTCAAATTAAAGATAATCTTACAGTATTTATTAATGCAGTAGTAGAAGATCCTTCTTTTAGTTCACAGACTAAAGAAAATTTGACTACTAAATCGTCATTATTTAATATTAAATGCGAATTAGATGACAAGTTCATTCAAAAGATTTGTAAAACAGGTTTAGTAGATGAGCTAGTTCAAGTAGCTCAAGTAAAACAATTAGCTGAACTTGAAAAGAGCGATGGTAAGAAAAATACTAGTCTTAAAAATCTACCAAAATTAGATGATGCAAGATTAGCTGGTTCTAAACGATCAACTGAATGCAGATTGATTTTGACAGAAGGAGATTCAGCCAAGTCATTTGCGATTAGTGGATTAGAAATTATTGGTAGAGACAAGTATGGTGTGTTTCCACTGAAGGGTAAATTATTAAATGTAAGAGAAGCAACACCTAAACAACTTTTAAGTAATGAAGAAATTAAAAATATTAAACAAATTTTAGGATTAAAACAGAATACTCATTATACTGATACTAAAAAGTTGAGATATGGTGGTATAATTCTTTTAACAGATTCAGATGTAGATGGAGCTCATATTAAGGGTTTATTAATTAACTTCATTCATTACTTTTGGCCAAGTTTATTAAAGATAGAAGGATTTGTACAATCAATTTCAACACCAATTATAAAAGCATATAAAAAATCAGACAATAAAAAAATAAATCCAGAAATTTTTTACACTTTATCTGATTACAATAAATGGTGTGATAAAATTGGTGACAGTTCTAAAAATTATGTTATTAAATATTATAAAGGATTAGGAACTTCTACTGCAAAAGAAGCTAAAGAGACATTTGATAACTTTGATACAAAAATTATTAATTTTATTTGGAGTAATGATTTAAATAAATATGTAATTTTAAAAAATAAAGAAGAAGATAAAGAAGATAAAGAAGATAATGAATATAATGAATATAAAGAAAATAAAGAAAATGATAACATTTCTAAAGAATCTTCTATTTTAGAAATGTTATCAAATAAATCTAGTTCAGATAATCAAGATCAAAATGATAAAAACGAAGAATCATATCAAGCAATAACTTTAGCTTTTGCTAAAAATAGAGCAAATGATCGTAAAGATTGGCTACGTGAATATAATCCAAATTTAATTATTGAAAATAATGTTAAAAGAATATCATATTCTGATTTTATTAATAAAGAATTGATTCATTTTTCAAACAGTGATAATGTTAGGTCCATACCAAATATCTGTGATGGATTAAAACCCAGTCAACGTAAGATTTTATATGGAGCATTTAAAAGAAAATTAGAAAATGATGAAATTAAAGTAGCCCAGCTTTCAGGATATATTTCAGAACATACTGGTTATCATCATGGTGAAGCTAGTTTACAAGGAGCTATTATTAATATGGCTCAAGATTTTTGTGGATCAAATAATATTAATTTGTTAAAACCTAATGGTAACTTTGGTACTAGAAGAATGGGTGGCAAAGATGCTGCAAGTCCCAGATATATTTTTACTCAATTAAATGAATTAACTAAACAAATTTATATTAATAAGGATGAATTAGTATTACAATATAATGTAGAAGAAGGTGATGTAGTTGAACCAGTTTCATATTATCCAATAATTCCAATGATATTAGTAAATGGTGCAGAAGGCATTGGAACCGGATTCAGTACATTTATTCCTCCACACAATCCATTAGAATTAATGAATAATATCAAAGAAGTATTAAGTGGTAAGAAAATAGAAACAATTTCTGATTTAGTACCATGGTATAAAGGTTTCATTGGATCAATCGAAAAAGTTAATGAAAATACATATAATAGTATTGGTAAATACAAAATCATAAATGAAACAACAGTTCATATTACAGAATTACCTATTGGGATATGGACTCAAGATTACATTGAATTTTTGAGTGAAATGATAGAACAACAAAAATTGCTTACAGATTACGAGAATAACAGTGGAAATCACAATATTGATATTAAATTACATTTTATTAACAGTGAATTACAAAAACTAATAAAATCAAATACACTAGAAAAGAGATTAAAATTAGTAAGTATTATTAAAACGTCAAATATGCATTTATACAAAAATAATGTTATTACAAAATATCAAAATGTTAATTTAATTTTAAAAGATTACGTAGATATTCGATTAAATATTTATAAAATAAGAAAAAATTATAATATTAAAATTTTAGAAAATGAACTTTTACTATTAAAATATAGAAAACAATTTATTGAACAAATTATTAGTAAAGATATTATTATTGAAAAAAAAAAGAAAAGTGAAATTGTTAATAAACTTGTTGAATTAAAATATCCTGAATTATCAATTAACCTAGAAAATAAAGTTAGCTATGATTATATTACTAATCTACCTCTATTCTCTCTTACTTTAGAAAAAATAGAAGAATTTACCAATGAATATAATAATAAAGTAGATGAATTATCTATTTATAAGAATACAACTGTTGAACAGTTATGGATTAATGAATTAGATAATCTTGAAAAAGTATATACTAAATGGTTAAATAATTTTCAAGATAATATTATGAACGATTCATCTAAGATTAAAAATAGCAAGACAAAAACTAAAACAAATAAATCTAAAAAAGAAATTGAAATTTATGATGGTAAATCTGAAAAGATAAATAAATCTAAAAAATAATTTATGTTATCTAGTTTTTTTTATTTAAAATAAATATGTAATATTAATATATTTATGAAATTACAAAAATTTTATCAATTAAAAAATATAGATAGATTAAGTAAAATAATTTTTATAAATTTTTTTCATTTACAAAATCAACCTGATATTAATTTTTCAATTGATGATATATTATTAACACTTAAATCTGATAAATTATTAGGATGGTTTTTATTAAATAGTAAAAATCAAATTATTGGTTATATGATTGGAGAAACTAAAGAGTTACCAGATGGTAGATATATTTATTATTTAAGTTATTTTTATATTGTAGAAAAATATAGATCAATGGGTCTTGGATATCAAATGATGTTAAATCTAATTAATTATATCTCTTCTATTAATATTAGATTTATTGTTCTTATTTCTGAAGTAAACTCTAATGGTTTTAAATTATATAAAAAATTAGGATTTGAAGATGATCCAGTTATTAAATTAAATAATCCAAATTTTACGGTTTTACTTTATTACACTTTTTAATTAAGTTTTCTATTTATAAAATTATTTTATTAAGATTAATTTAATATTGATTTAAAAGTATTATTTAAATTAATACCAATTTCTAATAAACTTAAAATTCCATTAAATTTATCTCCAATATACTTATTAGCATCTTTTATTATTTTTATAATTATATTTTCTGATAAATTTGGTTTAGTTACTAAAAGAGTTACATGTATCCATCGTTTATATGTTTTATAGCTTTTATTTTTAATGAAAATATTTGGATATAATTTTTCAAGTTCTTTATTTAAAAAATTATTATTTTTATCAAATTCTTCATAATAACTTTTTATTTCTGGATTTTGATCTATTAAAAACTTTCTTATTTTGTTTAATTGTTTAGATTCAAATTCAGCTATAATACTTATTTTATTTACACTAATAAATGCAGTTACTCCAATAAATTTAATATCATTTGGTAGCTTTTTAAATTTATCTAAAAATCCTGGATAAAACTTATTTATATTATTATAATTTATAATAATTTCTTTATTGGAATAAATTACAGGGCCATATATAATTGTTATATGTGGAAATCCATAAGTAAAATGACCAGTATACTTATAATCATTGTATTTTTTAAATAAATAATTACGAGTTTTATCTATTGTTTTAATAATTTGATTATTAAAATGTCCATGTAATAAATATTTTTGTTTATTTTCACTCATATTAATATTATCTTTGAAAATTAATAAAATTTTTTATAAAAAAATTGATTAAAAAGTTGATTATATAATTTATTAGTATTTAACTAAAATAAAATGACTATAAATTATAAATTAGATATAAATAAATATAATTTTTTAAAAAATGTAAAGAATAATGATTCTATAATATTAACATCAGTATTAGATGAAATATTTAATTTAGGGTATTATCATTACATTAAATCATTAACAACAACAGTTACAAATTTAAATATTAAAAATGAAGCTATAGTTGATACAAATAATATAACTGAAAATAAAACTACATCTAAAGGTCAATTAGGTGAAAACGTAGTTTATGATATATTAGTAGATAAATTTCCTGATTATCAAATCGATAACATGTCAAAAATTCCACATAGCGGAGATATACAAGTAGAATTAAGTTCTAAGAATAA
>Ga0209189_1003112_pt1 | contig 11253 bp, 15 predicted proteins | sample C_130820_EF_Meta_FD_187308 | JGI IMG/M metagenome (GOLD analysis project Ga0209189, IMG submission 187308) | Freshwater microbial communities from Lake Croche, Canada to study carbon cycling - C_130820_EF_MetaG (SPAdes) (version 3) | ecosystem: Environmental > Aquatic > Freshwater > Lake...
CATTGCCAACCCCCAGGTCATCCGTGACGCCTCGGCTAAATACGGCGCGCAGTGCATCGTGGTCGCCATTGACGCCAAGCGCCGCAGCGCCGACGACGAACAGCGAATTGGCACGAACGGCCTGCCCATGGGCCCTGGCTGGGACGTGTACAGCCATGGTGGCCGCAAAAATGTGGGCCTGGACGCGGTGGCCTGGGCCACCCAAATGGCCGAGTACGGCGCAGGCGAAATCCTGCTGACCAGCATGGACCGCGACGGCACCAAAAGCGGCTTTGACCTGCAACTGACCCGCGCCGTGAGCGACGCCGTCAGCGTGCCCGTCATCGCCTCGGGCGGCGTGGGCAACCTCGACCACCTGGCCGACGGCGTGAGCATCGGCGGGGCGGATGCCGTGCTGGCGGCGAGCATCTTTCATTACGGTGAATACACCGTGCAACAAGCCAAGCAGCGCATGCGCGAACGTGGCATTCCAGTCAGGTTGTGATCATGAACTGGCTCGATCAAATCAAATGGGACGACAAAGGCTTGGTGCCGGTCATCGCCCAAGAAAAAGACACTGGCGACGTGCTGATGTTCGCCTGGATGAACCGCGAGGCGCTGCAAAAAACGGCCGAGCTCAAGCGGGCGGTGTATTTCAGCCGCTCACGCAAAAAACTGTGGTTCAAGGGCGAGGAGTCCGGCCATGTGCAGACGGTGCACGACATCCGCATCGATTGCGACAACGATGTGGTGCTGCTCAAGGTCACCCAGCTGGGCCATGAGCCGGGCATTGCCTGCCACACGGGCCGCCACAGTTGTTTTTTTCAGAGCTTGCAGCCCGATGGCTGGCAGGCTGTGGACCCGGTCCTCAAAGACCCTGAAACCATTTACAAGTGAGCGCCTCTATGCCTATGACCAACCAGGACATTCTTGATCGCCTCGCCGCCGTGGTCGAAAGCCGCAAACCCGCCAACGGTGGCGACCCCGAAAAAAGCTATGTGGCCCGCCTGCTGCACAAGGGCCCCGATGCCTTTTTGAAAAAAATCGGCGAAGAAGCCACTGAAACCGTGATGGCCGCGAAAGATGTCGACCATGGCGGCGACAAATCCAAACTGGTGGGTGAGGTGGCTGATTTGTGGTTCCACTGCATGATTGCTTTGGCCCACTACGATCTGAGCCCCGCTGACGTGGTGGCTGAATTGTCGCGCCGCGAAGGCCTCAGCGGCCTGGAAGAAAAAGCCTTGCGCAAAGTGCTGTCGCGTGAACGCGATGGCGACTGAATGACACGCCAATGATGGAGCCAGTGATCATTCCCCCGCAAGACGAGTCGCTCAAGACCGTCAGCTTGATCAGTTACATTCTTCATTTGATCGTGGCCATCAGTGCCGTGCTGCCCGGCGCTCAAATGGGACCCGTCTTGCTGATCGTGGCGCTCATTGTGGACCTGGTCAAAAAGTCGGACGCACAAGGTACATGGCATGCATCTCATTTCAAATACCGCATCCGCACCGTTTTATGGGCTGCAGGCTTGTATTTGCTGACTTTTCCGTTGTGGTTGCTTTTTATATTTCCGGGTTGGCTGGCCTGGTTCGGAATTTCCATCTGGTTTTTATACCGCATCGTGATGGGCATGGTGCGCTTGAATCAACAACAACCGATAGACGCTTGAATTTCAAATGACAGATACCCATTGTGTTTTTTGCAAAATAATTGCCGGTCAAATCCCTTCACGCAAGGTGTATGAAGACGAGCATGTTTTTGCTTTCCATGACATTGCCCCCTGGGCACCCGTGCATTTTTTGGTGGTACCCAAGCTGCACATTCCCTCCATGGCGCAGATTACTGCAGCTGATGCGCCTTTACTGGGGCATATGCTGAGCCTGTTGCCTCAATTGGCCCTCGACAATGGTTGCCAGCCTTATCCTGAGGGCGGATACCGAATTGTGACCAACACGGGGAAGGAAGGCGGGCAAGAGGTGCATCACCTGCATTGGCACGTCATGGGCGGCCCACGGCCTTGGGTGCGGGGATAATTCCCCAATCCACGAGGTGCTTGGGCGCTGAGGTTCGGAAAGCGTCCACTTCGCACTTAGAATGCTTTTAAATTGTTAGGAGAATTTTATGGGTTCATTTTCCATTTGGCATTGGCTGATTGTGTTGTTGATCGTGGTCATGGTGTTTGGCACCAAAAAACTCAGAAACATGGGATCTGATTTGGGTGGTGCTGTGAAAGGCTTCAAAGACGGCATGAAAGACGGGAACGTGGCGCCGGCTGATGACAAACCCGCTGGTCAGGTGGCCAATGCGGTTGCCGCTGACAAGAACACCATTGATGTTGAAGCCAAGACCAAGTCTTGAATTGAACCAGCCTGAACGGATGCCGTGCTCGATATAGGAATTTCCAAAATAGCACTCATTGGCGTGGTGGCATTGATTGTCATTGGCCCCGAGAAGTTACCTCGTGTGGCCCGCACACTGGGGACCATGCTGGGTAAAGCGCAGCGCTATGTGGCTGATGTGAAGGCCGAGGTCAATCGTTCGATGGACCTGGATGAACTCAAAAAAATGAAAGAGACCATGGAGGATGCAGCGCGAGGCGTTGAGCAATCCGTGCAGTCCTCGGCCCTTGATTTTGAAAAAGATTGGAACCAAACGACGGCAGGCTTGATGGGTGACGAGTCCGTCAAACCTTGGGAGCCGCAGCCACCAAGCTACAAGCATCCCGGTAAAAAGTGGCGCTTGAAACAAACCGCCATGCCACAGTGGTACAAATCCCAAAGCGGAACCCGCACCCGGGCATTGTCTGGCGCGGCGCGGGTCGCTCGTTACCGTCCGAAGCCACTGAATTGAGCCATGTCTGAAAAGCTGACGCCCCCCGAAGACGAACTTGCCGGCACAGAGCAGCCTTTTGTCTCCCATTTGATGGAACTGCGTGACCGCTTGGTGCGCGCCATGATCGCCGTTGGGATTGCCGCCCTGGTTTTGTCTTTGTACCCTGGGCCTGGCGCACTTTACGATATTTTGGCGCAACCCCTGGTGGCTAATTTACCGAAAGGTGCAACGCTGATTGCCACTTCGGTGATCTCTCCCTTCATGGTGCCACTCAAAATTTTGATGATGGCCGCTTTCTTGATTGCATTACCCGTGGTGTTGTACCAAGTCTGGGCCTTTATCGCGCCAGGCTTGTACACGCATGAAAAAAAATTGGTCATGCCTTTGGTCATTTCCAGCACCGTCTTGTTTTTCATGGGCGTGGCATTTTGTTATTTCTTTGTGTTCGGCCAGGTCTTTAAGTTCATCCAGAGTTTTGCGCCCAAAAGCATCACTGCGGCACCTGATATTGAGGCGTACCTAGGGTTTGTGTTGTCCATGTTCTTGGCCTTTGGATTGACTTTTGAAGTCCCGATTGCCGTGGTCGTTTTGGCCAGGATGAATGTGGTCAGCATCGAGAAACTCAAAGAGTTTCGTGGCTACTTTGTGGTATTGGCTTTTGTGGTTGCCGCTGTAGTCACGCCACCCGACGTGGTATCGCAGTTGGCCCTGGCGATTCCGATGTGCATTTTGTATGAGCTGGGCATATGGGCTGCACAAGTGTTCATCAAGCACACCCAAGCACCTGTTGAGCCAGAATAAATCGTTTTTGTTTGTTTATCGGGGCTTGTTCGCTGGGCTCAGGGGGCGTGTTCCCGGGCTGATATTCAACTCAAAGCGTTTAGTGCCTCTCAAAACACCCACTGTCGAGACCGTCCCTGGTTGGAGCGAGGCTACACGGCTCAGAAGCTCTGACACATTGCGCACCTGATGCTCTGAAACTTGCGTGATGACATCGCCTGGCTTCAAGCCCGCTTTGGCAGCAGGACCATTTTGCAGAACGCCGGCGATCATGACCCCTGTGGGCAGCGCGTCTGACGGGCCGTTCGGCGCAATGCCGAAGGCTTGGGCTGATTCTGGAGACAACTCAGTGGGTTCAATACCCAGCCAGCCGCGGGTGACTTTGCCGTCTTTCAGTAAGCTCTCCATGATGGTTTTAGCGGTGGAGACCGGAATGGCAAAGCCGATGCCCATGCTGCCCCCGGAGCGGGAATAAATCGCCGAATTGATGCCCATCAACTGGCCTTTGACATCCACCAAAGCACCACCTGAATTTCCGGGGTTGATGGCCGCGTCCGTTTGAATGAAATTTTCAAAAGTATTGATGCCCAAATGATTGCGGCCCAAGGCACTGACGATGCCCGAGGTCACGGTTTGGCCCACACCAAAAGGGTTGCCAATGGCCAAAACCACATCGCCGACAAGCAATTGATCGTTGTTGCCCAAAACGATGGCGGGCAGCTTGTCTAAATCAATTTTCAGCAGGGCCAAGTCGGTGTCCGGGTCCATGCCGATCACTTTGGCGATGGCTTTGCGCCCGTCATGCAAGACAACTTCAATCCCGTCAGCTTCTTCAACGACATGGTTGTTGGTCAAGATGTAGCCTTGTGGACTGACAATCACACCGCTGCCGAGTCCAGAGGCATCCTGTTCATCGGGGTCGCCGTTGAAAAACCGAAACCAAGGATCTCCCTTGTGGTGGTGCTTGGCGTTTTGTCTGGTGTTGATGCTGACCACCGAGGGTGAAGCCAAGCGTGCAGCCTCGCTCAGACTGCCTGCCGGCCGCTGCTGTGCATTTCCAGCGGGGGCTTCAAGAAGCGTGATGGTTCCTGAATGGGGCACCAACATGAGCCATTGCGGCTTCAAGGTGGAGACCACAAAGAACAGCGCGAGCAACACTGTGACGGATTGCGAAAATAAAAGCCAAAATCGTTTCATACGTTCATTGTCAGGGAAATGGCGAAAGCTGTGTGCGTGACGAGCGGCAACATCACTGACAATAAGGGCAGACACTCTTTTATTCAAGCCATGACGGATGCCAAACAAATAACTGAAGCCTTGGATGTACTGCTGCAACCTGCCCGATTCAAGGATTACGGTCCCAATGGTTTGCAAGTGCAGGGCAAGGACCGTATTCGCGCCATCGTTTCAGGGGTGACGGCCAGTAAAGCCTTGATAGAGGCGGCCATTGATTTGAAGGCCGATGGTCTTTTGGTGCATCACGGCTTATTTTGGCGTGGCCAGGACGGTCGGGTGGTGGGATGGATGCGGGAGCGATTGAAGTTACTGCTGGCGCACGATATCAACCTGTGGGCTTACCACTTGCCCTTAGATGCCCATCCGACCTTAGGGAACAATGCCCAATTAGGGCGGGTGCTGGGTTTTGAAATAACAGGCTGGTTTGGCGAACACAATTTGGCTTGCTTGGGCCAATTGGGCAGGCAAGCCTTTGGGAATGCGCAGCAACTGGCTGATCACGTCGCCCAAGTGCTGGGTCGGCGTGTGACTTGCATTGACCCTGTTGGCCGCGAGGTGCGCCGCTTGGCTTGGTGTACGGGGGGTGCGCAGGGCTATTTTGAATCCGCAATTGCCGCTGGGGTGGACGTCTTTCTGACCGGTGAAATTTCGGAGCCTCAAATGCATTACGCGCATGAAATGGGGGTCGCCTTCCTGGCTTGCGGACACCACGCCACGGAGCGTTATGGTGCCCAGGCCGTCGCTGCGAACGTGGCGCAAAGCTTCGGGTTAACGCATCAATTCATAGACATTGACAATCCTGCCTGAACGTTCATGACAGACACTTCTCATTCACAACTTCGCCAAGCTTTGGCGATCACCATGGGCGACCCTTGCGGTATTGGTCCTGAAATCATCGTCAAAGCATTTGCGCTAGATCCTCAAGTGACAAAGGGGGCTTTTGTGGCGGGCGATGTCGGCGTGTTTCGGCGTGCAGCGCTTGCCCTTCAGGGTGCATCTCAACGATGGCCCGTGGTCGAGATCGCGCAAGCAAGCGATGCCTTTTCGGTTCCGCCGCGCTGCATTCCCGTGCTGCAAGTAATTTCCGACATGCCGGTGCTGCCATGGGGGCAAATGTGCGCCGAAGCAGGCAAAGCGGCTGGTGATTGCGTGTTTTGGGCGGTGCGTGCCGCACTGCAATGTGATGTCAGTGCGCTTGTGACTGCGCCTTTGAACAAAGAAGCCTTGTCTGCCGCAGGCCCGCCTTACGATCGCTACCCGGGCCACACAGAGCTGTTACAGGCAGAGGCGGCCGAATTCTTGAAAAAGCCAATAGCCGATGTGCCCGTGCGGATGATGCTTGCAAACCAAGAACTGCGCACCGTTTTGGTTAGCATTCATGTGTCCTTGCGGCAAGCGATTGAGGCTGTCACGCTGCCGAATGTTCTGGAGACCATTGGCATTACCCATGCGGCTTTGCAAGCCACTCTCGGGCGTGCGCCGCGTATTGCGGTGGCGGGATTGAATCCGCATGCAGGCGAAGCCGGTTTGTTTGGCCGCGAGGAGATTGACATCATTGCACCTGCTGTGGCTGTGGCCCGGGGGCAAGGTGTGAATGTGCAGGGCCCCATTGCACCGGACACGGTCTTCATGCGCGCCAGGCACAGTTCGGGTCACGAGGGCGAGTTTGATGTCGTGATTGCCATGTACCACGACCAAGGACTTATTCCTGTGAAATACATGGGCGTTGAACAGGGGGTGAATGTGACATTGGGCCTGCCACTCGTGCGCACCAGCCCGGACCATGGGACCGCATTTGACATCGCAGGCCAAGGCATCGCAGATGCTTCCAGCATGCTGGAAGCGATTCGAATGGCGCGTGCGATGGTGGCCCACCACCCTTGATCAATGCGAACGATCTTTATTTGCGCAGGCTGTCGCGAATCTCGCGTAGCAGCAACACGTCTTCTGGCGTCGGAGCTTGCGTTGTGGGTGCGTCCTCCCTATGCAGGCGGTTCATCTGTTTGACCATCATGAAGATGATGAACGCCAGAATCACAAAATTGATCGCCACCGTCATGAAACTGCCATAGGCAAATACCGCGCCCAGTTTTTTAGCTTCAACCAATGACAATCCCGCCGCTTGACCAGACAAGGCCAGGTAGTAGTTGGAAAAATCGAGTCCGCCAAAAACCCGGCTTACCAGAGGCATGATCAGGTCGCCCACAATCGAGTCCACAATTTTGCCAAAAGCACCGCCAATGATGACGCCCACGGCAAGATCTATCACGTTGCCTTTCAATGCAAACTCTTTAAATTCTTTCGCAATTGACATAAATAAGCCTCAATTAGTTAAAAATGATAATGTAACTGAAAAGAACCCATTTTCTTTTGCTTGAAGGGTCAATTGAAGGCCTGTTTCACTCAGCTACAATCCATGGTTAACCCCGATACAGACTCGCTAGAGGATTCCCATGAGTGACACCCCAGTCGACAGCAGCAAGCGGACATGGCTGATTGCCTCCGTTGGTGCAGGCGCAGTAGGCGCCGGATTTGTCGCCACCCCCTTTGTCAGCAGCTTTCAGCCTTCCGAGCGTGCCAAAGCTGCCGGCGCTGCGGTGGAGGTCGATATTTCGGACATCAAACCCGGTGAGAAAAAAACCGTGGAATGGCGAGGAAAGCCGGTGTGGATTATTCGCCGCACACCTGAGCAAATTGCTGGATTGAAAAAAATCGAAGGTGCTCTGGCGGATCCGGAATCCAATCGCAAGACCTATCCGATTCCCGAATATGCGCACAATGACCACCGCTCCATCAAGCCTGAGTACATGGTGGCTGTGGGTATTTGCACCCATTTAGGCTGCTCGCCGGGTGAAAAATTCACTGCCGGTCCTCAGCCCTCGCTGCCTGACGACTGGCAAGGCGGCTTTTTGTGTGCCTGCCATGGTTCAACTTTTGATCTGGCTGGCCGCGTCTTCAAGAACAAACCCGCTCCAGACAATTTGGAAGTGCCACCCCACATGTACATCTCCGACACCAAGTTGTTGGTGGGTGAAGACAAAAAGGCTTAAGGCAGAACACCATGGCTCAATTTAAAGAAATCTCTCCTAACGCCCCTGTGGGTGACAAGTTGATGAACTGGGTTGACAACCGCTTTCCGGCAACGGAGCTGTTCAAAGCGCACATGAGCGAGTATTACGCTTCCAAAAACCTCAATATTTGGTATGTGTTCGGTGCTTTGTCCTTGCTGGTTCTGGTCATTCAAATTGTGACCGGCATCTTCTTGGTGATGCATTACAAACCAGATGCCAATCCGTTGGGCGGCATCATTGGGGCTCCGGCTGTGGCCTTTGCCTCCGTCGAGTACATCATGCGAGACGTACCTTGGGGTTGGTTGATTCGCTACATGCATTCCACCGGCGCTTCTGCGTTTTTTGTGGTGGTCTATCTGCACATGTTCCGTGGCCTGATTTACGGCAGCTACCGTAAGCCACGTGAGCTGGTCTGGATCTTTGGTTGTGCGATTTTCCTGTGCCTCATGGCTGAAGCTTTCATGGGCTATTTGCTGCCTTGGGGACAAATGTCTTACTGGGGCGCACAGGTGATCGTGAACTTGTTTTCGGCAATTCCCTTGATTGGCCCCGATTTGGCCCTGCTGATCCGTGGTGACTTTGTGGTGGGTGATGCCACCTTGAACCGCTTTTTCAGCTTCCACGTGATTGCTGTGCCTTTGGTCTTGCTCGGCTTGGTTGTGGCGCACATCATTGCGTTGCACGAAGTCGGCTCCAACAACCCTGACGGGGTTGAAATCAAGGGCCCTGACGCACCCAAAGATGCCCAAGGGCATCCTCTGGATGGGATTCCGTTCCATCCTTACTACACGGTGCACGACATTTATTCGGTCAGCTTGTTCTTGATGGTTTTTTCCGCCATCGTGTTCTTTGCACCTGAATTGGGTGGTTACTTCTTGGAGTACAACAACTTCATCCCGGCCGATCCCTTGAAGACGCCTTTGCACATTGCGCCTGTGTGGTATTTCACGCCCTTTTATTCGATGCTGCGTGCCATCACAAGCGAGATGATGTATGCCTTGATCGCTTGCGTGGTCGGTGGCGCAGCACTGGCAGTTTGGAAGGTCAAATTGCCGACACTGCTCAAGGGCATCGTTGTAGGCGGTGCGGTTGTTCTGTCCTTGTTGATGCTGTCGATCGATGCCAAATTCTGGGGCGTCGTTGTCATGGGCGGTGCGGTTGTGATCTTGTTCTTCCTGCCTTGGCTGGACAACAGTCCGGTCAAATCGATCCGTTACCGTCCTGACTGGCACAAGTATCTGTACGCTGTCTTTGTGATCAACTTCCTGATCTTGGGCTATTTGGGTGTGCAGCCACCATCACCCACCGGTGAGCGTGTGTCACAAGTGGGCTCTTTGTTCTACTTCGGTTTCTTCTTGCTCATGCCTTGGTGGAGCCAGTTGGGCACGCCCAAGCAAGTGCCTGATCGCGTTACTTTTGTCGCGCACTAAGCCCTGGAGTGTTTAGAAAATGAAAATGATTCAAAATTTGACCCTTGGCTTGGCTTTGGCCTTGAGCTTGATGGGTGGCGTGCAGGCGTCTACGGACGGCATCACATGGGATAAGGCGCCTGGTAAAACCAACGATCCTGCGTCTTTGCAAAACGGTGCCAAGTTGTTTGTCAATTACTGCTTGAATTGCCATGCCGCCGCCTTCATGCGTTTCAACCGATTGAAAGACATCGGTTTGACCGAGCAGCAGATTAAGGACAATTTGTTGTTCCCCACCGATAAAGTGGGCGACACGATGCGCGTGTCGGTCGACCCTAAACAAGCCGCTCAGTGGTTTGGCGCCAATCCACCTGACCTGACCTTGGTGGCGCGCTCACGTTCTGGCCACGGCGGCTCGGGCGCTGATTATTTGTACACTTATTTGCGTACTTACTACCGTGACGAAACCAAGCCTACAGGCTGGAACAACTTGGCATACCCCAACGTGGCGATGCCCAACCCCTTGTGGGAGCTGCAAGGCGAGCGTCGTCCGGTGTACGACACGGTGGAAGAGCATGGCCACGAAGTGCATGTATTCAAAGGATGGGAGCAAGTCAAGCCGGGCACCATGACGCCTTTGCAATACGACCAAGCGGTCGGCGATTTGGTCAATTATTTGCAGTGGATGGCCGAGCCGGCTCAAAACAGCCGGGTCCGTGTTGGTGTGTGGGTCATGATCTTCTTGGCTTTCTTCAGTTTCATTGCCTGGCGCTTGAATGCAGCGTACTGGAAAGACATCAAGTAAACCTTCGTTGCCCGGCAATACGCACGGGCAGTATGGAGTGGGTAAGCCAACCCAATGGCTTCCCACTCTTTTTTGATTTTAGGAGTCTTCGCCATGATGGTGCTTTATTCAGGTACGACCTGCCCTTTTTCTCACCGTTGCCGCTTTGTCTTGTTTGAAAAAGGCATGGATTTTGAAATCCGCGATGTGGATCTTTACAACAAGCCCGAAGACATCAATGTGATGAACCCCTACGGCCAAGTTCCTATCTTGGTCGAGCGAGACCTGATTCTTTATGAATCAAACATCATCAATGAGTACATTGACGAACGATTTCCTCACCCCCAATTGATGCCTGGTGACCCGGTTGACCGTGCGCGAGTTCGCTTGTTTTTGCTTAATTTTGAAAAGGAACTCTTCGCCAATGTGGTGATCTTGGAGAACCGAGCTTTGAAAGGCAATGACAAGGCGCTCGAAAAAGCCCGCGCGCACATTCGCGACAGGCTGACGCAGTTGGCGCCCGTGTTTTTGAAGAATAAATTCATGTTGGGCGATAATTTCTCGATGCTTGACGTGGCTATCGCACCGTTGCTGTGGCGCTTGGATTACTACGGCATCGATTTGAGTAAAAACGCAGCGCCTTTGCTTAAATATGCAGAACGTATTTTTTCTCGCCCAGCTTACATCGAAGCTTTGACCCCTTCCGAAAAGGTCATGCGCAAGTAATGTAACCTCGCCATCAATCCGACAATGTTTGAGGTGTTCATGAGCCCCGAAGAATCTCCATCCACCCGCCCTTACTTGGTACGGGCGTTGTATGAGTGGTGCACAGACAACGGTTTGACGCCCTACGTGGCGGTGATGGTAGATGAAACCGTTCAAGTGCCTCGCGAGTATGTGAAAGATGGCGAGATTGTTTTGAACGTCAGTTTCGATGCCACAAGCTCATTGAAGCTAGGCAATGAATTCATTGAATTCAAAGCCCGATTTGGTGGAAAACCCCGCGACATCATGGTTCCTATGAACCGCGTCATGGCGATTTATGCCCGCGAGAATGGACAGGGTATGGCTTTCCCGGTCAATCGTGCCGACCGCATCATGCAGCCTCTTGAGACCGGAGCGGGCGAAGTGGCGCCATCGTCAGCGCTTGCAGCAGTTCCAG
>Ga0209189_1003115_pt1 | contig 11252 bp, 10 predicted proteins | sample C_130820_EF_Meta_FD_187308 | JGI IMG/M metagenome (GOLD analysis project Ga0209189, IMG submission 187308) | Freshwater microbial communities from Lake Croche, Canada to study carbon cycling - C_130820_EF_MetaG (SPAdes) (version 3) | ecosystem: Environmental > Aquatic > Freshwater > Lake...
TCGATCACGGTTAAGGCCGAACGAGCATCAGGCACAGCCGTCCACGGCATGAATTCAAGATCAGCCGTCAACCCATAAGGTTTTATTTTCTCGCACAGACGCGCGTAATTCTCGCATAAACGTGCGGGTTCACGATCATCGGCGGCCACAAGAACGGCTTTCGCTTGCAAGGCGGCACCGATCTCGAACAATTCATCCCAACGATTAAGATCAAATGTTTCATCAAGGCGAATGATCTCCAAATCAAAAACAACAATGCCACTCTCGCGAAGGGCCGCTTGTGTCTCTTTCAAAGCCGCAGGCTGCCCCAAAAGACATTGTTGGGGTGCGCCGGGCGCATTGGGCCAAAGCCTCAGACCAACCGATTGATAGCCTGCCTTCGCCGCAATACGGATGGCTTCAACAGGCGTGCATCGATGCGATGTTAAATAGGCCAATGAATAAATGTGGCTCATATGGCTTCCAGAAATATGAATGGACTACTCCCACTCAGTAGTTACATAAAAAAATAGACTAATATTATCAATGCTTTATTAGGCATTATAAATAACGTGTAACTTTTGTGCAAGTAACTAACACCCATCCACAACTTAACTAGACTAAAGAAACTTTGAATCTCAAAGCGAGAAAATAAAAACCTACACGGATCGCTGATAGAACAACATCATTTTAGACCGAAAAAACAATGATTTGATGATATTTTAAAGTCGTTATTTTGTTCTCACTTAAAGTAGTCTTCAATTACTTTAATTAAAAAATAGGTAAGTGGTTACCGAGGCTCGAAACCACCCAAAAATTATCCTGAAATTTTCAATTTAATAATAAACGATTTTATCTATCTTAAAAAAATATTACTCAGCTAAACCTTGATCACACAAAAAATTTATACCTCGCATTAATTTAATCTGATCTTTAACTTCCAAAACTAGGCGAGGATTAGAAGTTAAATTTTTCAAAGCCGAAAAAACAGCACGCCAATTAACAGTACCATCACCCGGTAACCAATGCCGATCTGCATACCCATCAGCATCTTGCAAATGGACGTGCTTCAAATAATTACCTGCATTTATAACATAAGCATCGACCGGTGGAGCACCCGTTGAATGATGTGCATAATGAGCATGGCCCGTATCGATAGAAACAAAAATAGATGAACTTTTGAAGGACAAAGCCAATTCAAGTCTATCGGCTGGATTAATATCCTCAATATTTTCAATTACCAATTCGCAACCAATTTGCTCGGCTCGACTCACAACAGATTTAAGAGTGAGATGGGCTAACTCAAACAACTTCTGACGTGCACCAGTGTTCAAATCAAGATTATTATAATCCCATGTCGTAAAAGGGGAATGAACAACCATTTGTGTAGCACCTAGCGCTTCGCAAACTTCAAGACCCTGGATCAAACGCTTAGTAACAACTTCTCTGATCAGAGGATCACGACTGTCAATAGTAAACCCCCAAAAAGGACCATGAATACTTAATCGTCCCTTATAACCGTCAAGTGTTTTTTTATAGACTGAAACAAGTGATCGCCAATCTCCATCAAGAATATCAGCGGTGTGAAAATCTTGTAGTTCAAGATCACGATGCCGATCAAAGATCCAATCACGATGTTGTAGCACGGACGTGTGATTAAGAGCTGCGCCAAGAACAGGAAGTGCAGAAGACATTGTCATATCCTTTCGCGAAATGACTTTAAACAAGTCAGATTTGAAGTCTCAATCCTGTGGCAACATCAAAAAGATGAATTTTATCCGATGCAATTCTCACTTTAAATTGACCCAACTGTTGTGTTGCGCCCGATAAACTTTGAACTACAAAGTCATGACCGCCTAATTTTCCGTGCAACAATCTGAGTGATCCCATATCTTCGATAAAATCGATACTAAAAACATTATTACCAGCATTGTCATCCATCTCAACATGTTCAGGACGAATACCAACTATAACAACGGAGCCTATGGCAACATCATGTTGTGGAACGCGAATAAGCTGATCATCAATTTTAACAGTTGAACAATCGATCACTGTTGCTTTCAGCAAGTTCATAGGTGGCGATCCCACAAAACCTGCAACAAACTGCGTTGCCGGTAAGCGATAGATGTCTTCGGGTGTACCAATCTGCTCGATTTTACCTTTATTCATCACAATCATACGATCAGCCAATGTCATTGCCTCTATTTGATCATGGGTCACAAAAATAGAGGTTGCATTTAAACGATTATGTAATTTGCGTATTTCTATACGCATCTGTACTCTTAATTTTGCATCAAGATTGGAAAGCGGTTCATCAAACAAAAATAATTTTGGTTCTCTTATAATTGCGCGTCCCATTGCTACACGCTGTCTTTGCCCACCGGACAATTGGCCAGGTTTACGATCTAGAAAATCTTCAAGGCCAATGATCTTGGCAACATTATGAATACGTTGCAGGCGTTCAGTCCGGTTTATACCCTCAACTTTAAGGGAATATCCAATATTTTCTGCCACAGTCATGTGAGGATAAAGAGCGTAATTTTGGAAAACCATCGCGCAGCCACGTTCACGAGGCTCAAGATCATTAACAATAATATTGTCAATTTTGATTTCACCACTTGTTACCGTCTCTAGTCCAGCAATCATCCTTAAAAAAGTAGATTTGCCACATCCTGACGGACCTAAAATGACAACAAACTCTTGAGATTTTATTTCACAATTCAAGTCATTCACAGCTGAATTTTTGCCATAAGACTTATTGAGGTGAGCAACTAAAATATTAGCCATAACTTGTTGTTACTTTCATACTTTATTTTTCAACTGCAATCAGGCCGCGAACGAACGCACCCTGCATGATAATTACCACAATCAATGGAGGAACCATTACCATCAGAGTTGCAGCCATTGCTTCATTCCAAACTGGAGGTTGGCCAAAGGCTGGTCCCGGGACAATTTTTTGCAATTGCATTGTTGCTGTTGCAAAATTTGGATCAGTTGTAATAAGCAATGGCCATAAATACTGATTCCATGCATAAACGAACATTATAGTTGAGAGTGCAGCCATGTTAGTACGCGACAATGGCAACAATATATCCCAGAAAAACCGCAAGGCACCTGCTCCATCCATTTTTGCGGCTTCAGTCAATTCATCTGGAATTGTTAGAAAAAATTGACGATAGAGAAAAGTACCAGTCGCTGTGGCAACCAATGGCAATACTAAACCCGAATAAGAATTTAGAATATTAATTTCAGGAATTTTGAGTACCACACCGCCCCATGCTAAAATTGTTCTAAAGGGTTCCAAAACATCTGCGGCAACAGCATAGGTTGGCACAATGCGGACTTCTAGAGGCAACATGAGAGTAATGAAGATAAGCCAAAAAAAGAAAAATCTTAACCGATAGTTAAAATATACAACAGAAAACGCAGTAATAGCAGATATCATGACCTTACCTACTGTCACCATTGTCGCTACAATCAAACTATTCAGCATTTTAGGGCCAAAGCCTGATTTATTCCAAACATGGCTGTAATTTTCAAAAAAACTATTACCAGGCCACAATGCCATTGGCACACGCGACACAGTAGGCAAATCATGGGTCGACGCAATAAAGACAATGATGATAGGCAAAACAGATATTATAAAAAGTAAAATTAAAATCGCATGGGTTAGCAAATCTAAATATGGTGTCCGCTCGATCATCACTTATGCCTCACCGATAATGAACACGTTTTTCAACGAAACGGAATTGAATGAATGTCAGTGAAATAACAATGATCATAAGTAAAATTGATTGTGCCGCTGCCATTGAATAATCGAGCCCTTTAAAGCCATCAGTATATATTTTATAGACCATCAGATCTGTAGCTCGAGCTGGACCACCTCCTGTGGTAATGTCAACGATACCAAATGAGTCAACAAAACTTTCTGTTATGTTTATAACAAGTAAAAAGAAAAAAGTTGGAGTTAAAAACGGCAATTGAATATCCCAAACTCTTCGTAAAAATGATGCGCCATCCATCGCTGCTGCCTCAACTACAGAACGTGGAATAGACTGCAAGGCTGCCAACATAAATATAAAATTGTAAGCCGCCATTTTCCAGGAATTTGCTAAAACAATTAGCACAAGGGCATCATGACCGTTCATGGCCGGATTCCACGATCCAGGAAAATAATTATTGATTATTGAAATAAACCCAGCATCAGGAGCAAATATAAAACGAAATGCTAAGCCAACTGCCGGTGCAGCAATGGCATATGGCAGAAAAAATGCAAATCTGTAGAACTGATACCCTGATAGCTGTCGATCAACACACAAGGCCATTACAGATGACAATACAACGGACAAACAGGTTGAGTAAATTGCAAATTTAATGGAAATGTAAACTGAATTCCAATACACTTTGTCGTTAAAAAGTTCTTGAAAATTTTGAAACCCAACCCATTCATTGCCCCCCCCAAAAGGTGGCTGGGTTGTAAAGGCCCAGTAAATTGCTTGTGAGGCTGGCCAATAGAAAAAGATAAAAATCAGAAATAATTGTGGCGCAATTAAAACAGCAGCCAATTTATTGTTTTTGAAATAAGAACGATTATTCATATAAAACTCATAATTAAAATAACGAAATGGAGGAATAGCCAAGATGACTATTCCTCCTTGATGTCATTTAAGCATTTTTATGGAAGGTTTTTGCCTTTAAAAGTCTGCTCAAAGCGACGTAATATCTGGTTAGAACGATCAGCAGCATCATTTAATGCTGTCTGCATATCTTTTTTACCTGTAAAAGCAGCTTCCAATTCTGCACGTACTTCAGCACGAATTTGGGTGAAATTACCCAAACGGATACCTCGTGAAAGTGCAGAGGGTGGAGTTGCTGTCAATGAGGCAATCGCTAGTTCACGACCAGCATATTTTTTATCCTCATAGAATTTGTTTTCGTTCATGAACTTGAAGCCGGAATTTGTCACAGGGATATAGCCTGTCACTGTTGAAAACCACTGAGCTTCGGTAGGTTGAGCCAAGAATTGCAGATAGGCTGCTGCAGCTTCATACTCTTCCTTTGACTTGCCCTGCATAACCCAAAGCGATGCACCACCCACCAGAGAATTTTGTCGCTTCGTTCCCTCATAAACTGGCAACATAGCAACACCCCAGTTCATACCTGGGATAACAGTTGAGTTCATTACGCCATGGTCGGCAACCGATGAAAGCATGGAAGCACATGAACCATCAGCAAAAGCCTGATTTTTTGTCTTACCGGATTGAGCCGTCTGGATACGTGCTACGCCCTCATCCAGTGCTTTTTTCCAATCCTGCATATATTTTACGAAGATGGTTTTGTTGAATACAACTTCAGCATCCAAACCTTCATAACCATTGCTCTTTGTTGCAATAGGCTGATTATGAATGGCAGAAAACTGCTCCATTGCCATCCAAGTATCATAGTCAAATGCGAAACCACATTCGACGCCTGCTGCTTTCATTTTGCGAAGATCTGCCATCCATTCTTCAATGGTTTCTGGCGCCTTGGTCTTTCCAATTTTGGCCCAAGCGTCTTTGTTCCAATACATCAAAGCCGTAGAAGAATTGTAAGGGAATGACCACATTTCACCTTTAGACGTTGCGTAGTAATTGGCAATACCTGGGAAATAATCATCCCAATTTATTTTCAAGTTAAAATCTTTAACCAATTGATTTGCTGGGTAAATTGCACCTGACAACATAAAATTGACAGTGCCGGCATCATAAATCTGCACCAGTGTAGGATTTTGCTTGGAGCGATATGCAGCAATTGTATTTTGTTCAGCCTTGTCATAACCGCCTTGACCGATGCAGACAGCTTCAAATTTAGTCTGTGATTCATTGAAACGCTTACAATGCGCCTCCATCACTTCGCCAAGTTGCGCTGTCAAACCATGCCAATATTCAAATTTTACACGCTGTTGTGCCTGCGCATTTACAGAAAACACAAGTGATGCTGCCATTCCAACAATCAAGCCAAACTTATTCATGTGTGCTCATCCTTGATTTATGATCATTTGAGTTTTTAAATTTAAAATAAAGGATATGACTTTATCATGACATCTTTAGGCTATATTTAAAAATCACAAATGTTTTAAATTGCTCCATAATGATCCTACTTATTCATAAAAAATCCCCAAGCAGTTAACCGCTTGGGGATACATTGAAAGGCAGTCTTAACTTAGCTTTATCCTCTAGCAGCCTTCAACGTAGACTTAGAATGGGCACTGCCCTTCACTGCATGAACAACCTTGTCTGCTGCTTCCTCAATGCTTTTATCAAGTTCGCCTGCTTTTACAGCTTCGATTACAGCACGTATGATTTCAGGTAGTTTATCACGTGCACCCACCGTGATAGCGGTATTATCACCATCAAGCTTTAAAACTCGGCTGCCGTAGAAAACGCTAAAATAACAGCCAGCGGCACTCATCCAGTACCATGCCCTCACCCGTTTCTCACGGTCAAATCTCACACGATCACCGTTATCATTGTGACCCCAGACCTGTTTGTATTTACGGAATGCCTCCCCCCTTATCAGCGCTTCAGCCATGGCTAACTGATCTTCTAGTTTCTCAATCAATTTAGCACGACGATGCTCCGCCTTAGACTGGACCTGCTTTTGGGCGACAGCAACAAGCTTGAATTTACTTAAATGCTTCATGTTAATCATCCTCAGTTATGGGCTCAACGCCCGTTGACTGAGTTATGTTGCTTTCTGATTAGGCCAAATTCCTACCGAAAAGACGTCGATGTTCAGAAAAAAATATAAATATCAGTGACTTTAAGAGGGGAGTCCTCCCTTGATCTTTTAACGTTTCACGTTTTCTTTTAGATAGTATAATGGAGAGAGGCCGAGTTGCTGCTGAAGCGCTTGGCTTTGGTGGTCCGGACTTAGGTTTAGTTTTCAGCGGGCCTTAGACCCTCCAGTTGTGCCGAAGGGATTACATTTAAACAATATTACGAAGGCGTCTTGTTGCCAAGAGTCATGTGAGGACGGCTCTCATTATAATCGATCCTCCATTCCTCGATCAACCGTTTTGCTTCGTTGATTGATCCAAACTAATGGATGTTCAAGCATTCGTCACGCAACGTTCCGTTGAAGGTTTCGATGAAGGTTTCGATGAAGGCATTATCAGTTGGCTTGCCTGGCCTAGAAAAATCAAACTGCAGTGACTCCACCGTCAACTGGTAATACTTGGCCAGTTATAAAATTAGCTGCATCAGATAGCAGAAAACGAATGACCATTGCCACCTCGTTTGCTTCACCAAATCGGCCAAGAGGAATTTGTGCCAAGAGACCGGCTTTACGCTGATTGTCAGAACGTGCTTTTTCTGTCATCGGTGTCGCAATAGGCCCTGGGGCTACTGCATTTATTCTAATTTGATGAGGCGCCAATTCGATCGCCAAAGCTTTCACTAACCCATTCAAGCCCGCTTTTGATGAGGCATAGGCTGCGGCGCGAGGATGACCAACAATACCAATTTGACTTGAAGCGAAACACATAGCTCCTTTTTGTTGTTGCACAAGATGATGACCAATTATTTTTGCTGAAATAAAATTAGCTGTTAAATTCAATGCAATCGTCTTATCCCACTGATCAAGACTTGTGTCGAGCCCAGCCTCATGCGTAAACTGTCCAGCAATCCCGGCAAACAAGTCCACTCCACCAAGACAAGCAACAGCTTCATGCATCGCCTGTTCAACTGCGATTGAGCGAGATAGATCAGCATGTATAATCTGACGAGAAGGGAGTAGTGCGCTCAAAATCTCTCTGTCCTCGTCTTGAAAAGACAAGGCGACGACTTGCGCGTCGTCATCCAAAGCTAATTTTACAAGAGCCAAACCAATTCCTGATCCTGCACCCGTTATAATCAGACGTTTGTTTGAAATATCATCCGATAATCGGCTATAATGTGTTTTCATACTCACCCCGTTGATCCCGTTTTGATGATAATGAAGGTTGCTGATATGTCTGATCTTAAGGAGCAATTAGCGTATTTAAAAGCAAAAAGAGGATATCTATTACCCCATCACGGTCTATTAGCCATTACCTCGCCGCATCTCTTGAAAGCCTATGACGAAGCCTATACTGCCATTGCTTTGGATATGAAAATTTTGAGTATTCGCGATCGCGAATTGGTTTGGCTTGCTGTTCTAATTGCAACAGATGAAGCCTTGGCCTCCCATCATATTCCAAAATTTATATCAGGTGGCGGCACCATTGAAGAATTTTCCGCGGTTGTGCGTCTCACAGCTTTGTTTAAGGGCTCTAAAGCGTTCTCATTTGTTGCCAATCACTGGGAACAACACCTTAATGGCTACGATAGCTTTAATGAGTACGCTCAGGCGGCCAAGATGATCGCTCAACCTCTATCTTTACGCGATGTTTGGCTTTGTGCGCCTGCTGTCCATGCGGCCTTAGGTCAATTAGAACTATTTGAACACTCTATGCTGAAAGCCTACGCTTATCATGTTCATGAGCTAGATCTGGCAGAAGCGTTATCAATTATGATGTTTCCCGGTAGTGTCCCTTATTATGTAGAAGCGGCGAAAATTTGGTTACGTTTAATTCGTGATAAAAAAGTCAATGCCTCCGATGCATTCAAGGCCTGGGCAGCACTTGAGGGGCAAGGGGGTTATGATGAAGCATCACGAAGGTGATGGTACAAGCCTATCTTTAGAAGCCTCTTCCCAATATGAAACCGCTTCAATCAACGTATTACCCCCACAAGGAATTATCATATAACTCAATGCTTCTGCTATTTGTTTGACGGTCATGCCAGCACTAAAGGCTTTTTGCAAATGTATGATCATAGGCACTTTTCGTCTGCATGCGCCATGGCATACTGCACCAATCAAATGCCCAAGTCCTGTCTCCATATCGCCCATAGCGGATTGATAGAGACTTAGATAAGATTTATGAAGATCATTTACGTGTGTCCAATGAGACCAATGGTCGGCTGAAAATCCAAAGACTGACCATGCCTCCGTAACAGCAGCAAGACTCACCGAACGCGTTAAATCATCATGAGTGAGGCCTGCTTTTTCAGCACGCTTCATATGGATAAAACCATGCACCTCTCTTACACAAGCCAAAAGCGCGGCCCAGACAGTTTCTTTCTGATACGGGGTAAGATGACGCTCTTGCAAGGTTAAACGTTCATAAAAAACATCATAGGCCTTCAAAAGATCTGGATCAGATGCTGCCATCATCCGGTGATAGGGCAAGGTATACCCACGCTTGGCTTCCACGGCGGCCAGCACTTCTTGAGCTTGATTGAATTTATCCATGATCAATGTCTCGCCTTCTCTTGAATCATATCTGCCACTTTCTCAGCCAACATCATAGTTGGGGCCGCTGTGTTACCGCTTGGAATAGACGGGAACGAGGAGGCATCAACAACTCGCAAAGATTCAATTCCACGGACACATAACTTTTCATCAAGGACAGCCATTTTATCATTTTCCGCCCCCATTTTGCATGTTGAGGTCGGGTGATAAGCTGTGTCCGCTGTTTGAGCGATCCAATCATCGATAGCCTGATCAGATTGGCACGCAGGCCCGGGGGACAATTCAGCGCCACGCCAGCCATCAAAGGCTTTTTGTTTAAATATATCACGTAAAATTTTTACACCTTGTCGCAAGACCTGCCGATCTTTGTCGCTTGACAGGTAATTGGGACGAATCTGCACAGGCGCAAAGGGATCAGCGGAAGATAAGGTAACACTACCTTCAGACTCAGGACGCAATTGATAAATATTAGAAAAGAAACCAGCTCCCCTATCTTGTGGCAAAACCTGAGAAAAATAAGGCAAACGGAGCGATGCACTCGAAAAGCCTGGCAAGAAATGAGATTGCAAATCCGGAATTTCAAGATTGTCATGCGATTTATAAAGTCCACCGGCCTCCAGCGGAAAAGTTGATGCAGGGCCGGTTCCAAAAACAAATGCTTGAAGAAAAGCAATAGCCGCACGATCAGGACGTCTGAGACGATCAATAGTTACATCGCGCAAACATTCGTGCTCTACCCGCACTAATAGATGATCTTGCAAGCCCTGCCCGACACCCGGAGCATGTAAATGAGTTTGGATACCATGAGATTTAAGATGGTCCTGAGGACCAATACCAGATAACATTAAAAGTTGGGGAGAGTTAATCGCGCCACCCGACAAAATAATTTCACAGCGCGCCTCAATAAAATAGTCCTGCCCCGCGCGTTTAAATTTTAAACCAGTTGCACGTAGTTGCTGTGAAATGGTTAGGCCTGCAACATGTGCATCTGTAACAATGGTTAGATTAGGGCGTGATGATATCGGGTCAAGATAGGCAGAAGCCGCACTGATACGACGCCCCTTTCCAATTGTAAAATCATAATAGCCAGTGCCATGCGCATCAGGAAGTGAAAAATCATCACATAATGGATGTCCCGCTTCTTGGGCGGCTTTATTATAAACTTCGAAAAGGGGGTTACGTAAATTTGCCCGTGTAACTTGCAAAGGGCCATTATGTCCACGATGCATGCCAGCTATACGGTCGCTATACTCGCTTTTCTTAAAATACGGCAAGACATCCGCGTAAGACCAACCTTTTAAACCCCGTTGTGCCCAATGATCATAATCACTTGGCAAGCCACGCATGTAGACCATACCATTAATGCTTGTGGAGCCGCCCAAAACCTTGCCCCGAGCCCAATTTAAGCGGCGGCCATTTAATCGTGGCTCGGGTTCGGTTTTGTACAGCCAATTTGCATAAGACGAACGAAGGAGAAGGCCAGTCATTAAAGGTATTTTGAGCAGTGGGTTCCAATTTTTACCGCCAGCCTCCAATAAAACAACCTGACAGCTGGGATTTTCCGAAAGGCGGTTAGCGAGTACACATCCTGCAGCCCCAGCGCCTACAATTACATAATCAGCGGATCTGATCATATCCCCCTGCCAAAATAGTATGACCATACTTGAAAACAATTCCAAGTTGCTTAAACTTACATCCAATGTCAACCATAGCATGTCTCATGTTGGCTCCGTGTAAGAACAAAATGCATAATCAAAATTATTGGGAGAATCGTAATGAAAAATATCAATAGACGCGACCTGATGAAAACTGTTGCGGTTGCGGGTGCAACACTTGCACTGCCATCACGGCTTTATGCACAAGCCGTTCCTGAAGTACAAACTTTACGCTCAACCTCGAAATCGTGGTTATGGGCTGCGGAAGATTATGCTACCGCTCGAGGTTTTTTTGACAAAGCGAAA
>Ga0209189_1003116_pt1 | contig 11248 bp, 12 predicted proteins | sample C_130820_EF_Meta_FD_187308 | JGI IMG/M metagenome (GOLD analysis project Ga0209189, IMG submission 187308) | Freshwater microbial communities from Lake Croche, Canada to study carbon cycling - C_130820_EF_MetaG (SPAdes) (version 3) | ecosystem: Environmental > Aquatic > Freshwater > Lake...
CTTGTTCGGCCTGGCCCAAGCGCTCCTTGACCGCTTTTTCGATACGTGCCAAACCGGTGCGGTACTGGTTTTCAGCCAACTCACCCACGCAGCGCACGCGGCGGTTGCCCAAGTGGTCAATGTCATCCACCTCGCCACGGCCATTGCGCAAGTCCACCAAAATCTTCACCACGGCCAAGATGTCCTCATTGGTCATCACCATGGTTCCGGTGGAGTCTTCACGGCCTACGCGGGCGTTGAACTTCATGCGCCCAACCCGCGACAAGTCATAGGTGTCGGGGTTGTAGAACAGGCGCTGGAACAAGGCCTGTACCGCGTCTTCCGTGGGCGGCTCGCCAGGGCGCATCATGCGGTAGATGGCGACGCGAGCGAGAAACTCATCGGCCGTTTCGTCACTGCGCAGGGTGTGCGAAATATAGGCACCCTGATCCAACTCGTTGGTGTAGATGCATTGCAGGTCTTGCACGCCAGCGGCGCGCATTTTCTTCAGCAGCGCCTCGGTCAGCTCGTCGTTGGCCTTGGCCAGAATTTCGCCGGTGTCGGTATCGACCACATTGCGCGCCACCACGCGGCCCACCAAAAAGTCTTCTGGCACGCTGATGTGGGTGGTGCCCGATTGCTCCAGCTCGCGCGTGTGGCGTGCCGTGACGCGCTTGTCACGCGCCACCACCACCTTGCCGGACTTGTCGGTCAGGTCAAAGCGCGCCACCTCGCCACGCAGGCGCTCGGGCACAAACTCCATTTGCGCGCCGCTGTCCATCAAACGGAAGTTGTCGTTGACGAAAAAGTTGGCAAGAATGGATTCGGGGGTGAGGCCGATGGCTTTGAGCAAAATCGTCACGGGCATCTTGCGGCGACGGTCCACGCGGAAATACAGAATGTCCTTGGGGTCGAATTCAAAGTCCAGCCAGGAGCCGCGGTAGGGGATGATGCGCGCAGAAAATAACAGCTTGCCCGAGCTGTGCGTCTTACCCTTGTCGTGCTCAAAAAACACACCCGGCGAGCGGTGCAACTGCGACACGATGACGCGCTCGGTACCGTTGATGATGAAGGAGCCCTTGTCAGTCATCAAGGGCACTTCGCCCATGTACACCTCTTGCTCTTTAACTTCCTTGATGACCTTGGACTGCGAGGTAGATGACTCGCGGTCGTAGATGAACAATTGCACCTTGGCGCGCACCGCAGAGGCAAAGGTCAGGCCACGGGTTTGGCATTCGCGCACATCGAAGGTTGGTTTGGCCAGGCTGTATTCGAGAAACTTCATCTCCACAAACCCGTTGTGCGAGACGATGGGAAACGCGGCTTCAAAAGCGGCCTGTAAACCTTCAGGCGTGCGTTTGGTGGGCGCGCGGTCTGCCTGCAAAAAGGCGGTGTAGGCGTCCTTTTGCATTTGCAACAGGTAAGGAACTTCCAACACGCTGTCGCGGTTGCCGAAACTCTTACGAATCCGTTTGCGTTCAGTGAATGAATAGGCCATGAGTACTCCGGGGCGGCTCTGGCGACTGGCGATTCAGATCGCCAAATCGGCGGTCTGAACGAACTTGGTGGCTGGCCACTACCAACCTTTGGCGGACGGTTGCGCATTGCACGCAACCCGAACCAAGGCATTCTTTGCAGTCGGGGTCAAAGAACACTGCACAGGGGGCAGAACCACCTGTGCGCTGCTCTTTAGCAGCAGCGACCCGGTGCGGTGGCTCACGGCCCTCGCACCGGGTGCGCGGTCTTACTTGAGTTCGACCTTGGCGCCAGCGTCTTCCAGCTTTTTCTTGGCGGCTTCGGCGTCGGCCTTGGCAATGCCTTCCTTGACGGCCTTGGGCGCACCGTCCACCAGATCCTTGGCTTCTTTCAGCCCCAGACCGGTGATTTCGCGCACGGCCTTGATGACCGACACCTTGTTGGCGCCCACTTCGGCCAGCAACACGGTGAACTCGGTCTGCTCTTCCACCACAGCGGCGGCAGCGGCACCGCCGCCTGCACCAGCGGGAGCAGCCATTGCGGCGGCGCTGACACCAAACTTCTCTTCGATGGCTTTCACCAAGTCGTTGAGATCCAAGACCGTCATGCTGTCCAGCGCGGTCAAAAATGCGTCTTTATCGAATGCCATGTTGATTCCTCATTTTCTCGTTTCAGTGGGTGGCCTCAGGCCACCCTGCTCATTGGTTTAGCGTCGTCCAGCCCATTAGGCGGCGACGGCCTCGCCCCGCTTTTCTGCCAGCGCGGCCAGTACACGGGCCGTGCGCGAAATCGGGGACTGCAGCAAGCCCAACAACTGGGATAGCAACACTTCCTTGGAAGGGATGTTGGCCAGTTGCTTGACGCCGTTCACATCCAAGACCTTGCCACCGGTTGCGCCCGCGCGAATCACCAACTTGTCGTTGGTTTTCGCGAAGTCAGCCACCACTTTCGCGGCGGCTATTGCATCGACAGAAAAGCCATAGATCAGCGGACCGGACATCTGGTCGGCCACGACCTCGAACGCGCTGCCTGCAACAGCCCGACGGGCCAGCGTGTTTTTCAACACACTCAGGGCTACGCCCTTGTCACGCGCAGCCGCGCGCAGTTTGGTCATGTCAGCGACCGTGATGCCGCGGTATTCCGCCATCACCAGCGTTTGAGCTTTTGCGGCGAGGCTGGTCACTTCAACAATGACCGCTTGTTTCTCACTGCGATTCAGACTCAAGGTTTACTCCTTAAAAAGCGCCACTTTGGGGTGACGCACTACAACGCAGCGACCAACTGTTGCAAAAATGCCTACACATTCTTGGCAGTGGGATCGCCATCTGCGTTGGCCGCCTCTTGCGATTAAGTGCACAGCCCAGGGGCTTGCACGCCAACGGTCTCGGATGGCCTGCCCCGGCTTAAAGAACCAGGGCAGCCCACCGCACTGGAGCACGCCCTGCGGCGAACCCCAATTTCCTTATCAAGCCGCGAGTGTTTGCAAATCCACCCGCACCCCCACGCCCATGCTGGACGACACCGCCAGCTTGCGCAGATACACACCCTTACTCGAAGCAGGCTTGGCTTTGTTCAGGGCTTCAATCAGCGCCGCCAAATTGCCGCGCAGCTTGTCCGCTTCAAACGAGCGGCGACCAATCGTGGCATGCACGATGCCGGCCTTATCCACACGAAACTGCACTTGGCCCGCCTTGGCATTGCGCACCGCCGTCGCCACATCGGGCGTCACCGTGCCCACTTTGGGGTTGGGCATCAGGCCACGTGGGCCCAGAATTTGACCCAGGGTGCCGACAACCCGCATCGCGTCGGGGGCTGCAATCACCACATCAAAGGGCATATTGCCGGCCTTGACCATAGCGGCCAAATCGTCCATGCCCACCAAGTCGGCACCGGCTGCCTTGGCCTCTTCGGCTTTGGCACCTTGCGCGAACACAGCTACCCGCTTGGTTTTGCCGGTGCCGTGCGGCATCACCACCGCGCTGCGCACCACTTGGTCTGACTTTTTGGCGTCAATACCCAGTTGCACCGCCACGTCGATGGATTCGTCAAACTTGGCGGTGGCGCAGGTTTGCACAATGCCCAGTGCGTCAACCAGGGGGTACAGCTTGGTGCTATCAACCTTGCCGACATAGGTTTTTTGGCGTTTTGTGAGCTTGCTCATTTACAGGCCCTCCACCGTCACGCCCATGGAGCGGGCAGAGCCGGCAATGGTGCGAACCGCAGCATCAATGTTGGCGGCATTCATGTCTTTGATCTTGGTCTTGGCGATTTCTTCCAACTGGGCGCGCGTGATCTTGCCGACCTTGGTGCTGTGCGGCGTAGCCGAGCCCTTGTCCAGCTTGATCGCTTTCTTGATCAAAGTGGTTGCCGGGGGCGTCTTGATGATGAAGGTAAAGCTCTTGTCGGCAAAAGCGGTAATCACCACGGGCAGCGGCAAACCTGGCTCCACGCCTTGAGTCTGCGCGTTGAACGCCTTGCAGAACTCCATGATGTTCAAACCGCGTTGGCCCAAAGCGGGACCAATCGGTGGTGAGGGATTGGCTTTACCAGCTGGTACTTGCAGCTTGATGAAGCCGACGATTTTTTTCGCCATGCTGAGCTCCTTGCGGGTTCATGCGCCTCAGACTGTGCTGAAAGCTCCCCGGGGGTTGCGACTCCAACTAACCGAGTTCGAAACCGGCGCGGAGTCGAAACGCGCCAGCCCCGGTGTTCAACGTCTCAGGTTTTTTCAACCTGCGCGAACTCCAGTTCCACCGGAGTGGCACGGCCAAAAATCGTGACCGATACCCGCACCTTGTTCTTGTCGTAGTTGACCTCGACCACGCTGCCATTGAAGTCGGTGAACGGGCCGTCTTTGACGCGCACATACTCACCCACGGTGAACTCCACTTTGTGGCGCGGCTTCTCTGTGCCTTCTTGCATCTGGCTCACGATCTTGCGCACGTCTTCTTCCGATATGGGAGCCGGGCGGTTCTTTGCGCCACCTACAAAACCGGTCACCTTGTTGGTATGTTTAACCAAGTGCCAGGTCTCATCGTCCATTACCATTTCGACCAATACATAGCCGGGGAAAAAACGGCGCTCGGTCGTCTTGCGCTGGCCATTTTTCATTTCGACCACCTCTTCGGTGGGCACCAAAATACGGCCAAATTTGCTTTGCATGCCAGCGCGGTTGATGCGCTCGACGATGTTGCGCTCCACCGCCTTTTCCATGCCGGAATAGGCGTGCACCACATACCACCGCAGGTCAGGGTTCAGCGCAGCGGCAGTCGGTGCGGCCAGGGTTTCTGTGATGACATCGCTCATTTTTTCCATCCCAGAATCAGGTCGTACAAAGCCCATTCGAGCGTCTTGTCGGCCAACCACAAAAACAAGGCCATGACCACGACGAACGCAAACACATAAGCCGTCATTTGCGTGGCTTCCTTGCGCGTGGGCCACACCACTTTTTTCACTTCGCGCCAAGAATCCCGGCCAAAGCCAATAAAAGCCTTGCCGGGCTCAGCGCTTACAAAGGCCAAGGCGGCTGCCACCAAACCCGCACCCAGACCCAACCACTGGACGATGGGGCCGTAGCGCCCCAACAGATAAAACGCCACCACAGCCCCAGGCACCAAAGCCGCAGCCACAGCCAGCCTGGCTTTGTCAGCGGCAGGGCTGACGGTTTCAACTTGAGAAGTGGCCATGGATGGCAGTTCCTGACGGTATTGCTTGCGTTACACGTTCAACAGCGCCCGAGGACGCAAAAAGCCCGCCCAACTCAGACGGGTAGCCACCCTCAGGTGGCAGGGGCGGAGGGCATCGAACCCCCAACCTTCGGTTTTGGAGACCGACACTCTGCCAATTGAGCTACGCCCCTACTTTCATCACACTGACCTTTTAGCCTTTAAAACCAATTCTTCTATACGGTTGGGGACAGAGCTTGTCCGCTTACGCGGCCTGCGGTCTGTCCCGCAAACATATTTACTTCGTTGGGGACAGAGCTGGTTCGCTTACGCGGCCTGCGGTCTGTCCCGCAAACTCCCTATATGGTTGGGGACAGAGCTTGCCTGCTGCGCAGGCGGCGGTCTGTCCCGCAAACATATTGGTTTACTCTAATATCTTCGCCACCACACCCGAGCCCACGGTCTTGCCGCCTTCGCGGATGGCAAAGCGCAGACCTTCTTGCATGGCAATCGGGTTGATGAGCTTGACCGTGATGGACACGTTGTCGCCTGGCATGACCATTTCTTTGTCCGCTGGCAACTCAATGGCGCCCGTTACGTCCGTGGTGCGGAAGTAAAACTGCGGCCTGTAGTTGTTGAAGAATGGCGTGTGGCGCCCGCCTTCGTCTTTGCTGAGCACATACACCTCGGCGGTGAAGTGCGTGTGCGGCTTGATCGAGCCGGGCTTGCACAGCACTTGACCGCGTTCGACTTCTTCGCGCTTGGTGCCGCGCAGCAAGATGCCCACGTTGTCGCCCGCTTGGCCTTGATCCAGCAGCTTGCGGAACATTTCCACGCCGGTACAAGTGGTTTTGAGCGTGGGGCGTATGCCCACGATCTCGATTTCTTCACCCACCTTCACAATGCCGCGCTCGACTCGGCCCGTGACCACGGTGCCGCGACCCGAGATGGAAAACACGTCTTCCACCGGCATCAGGAAGGCGCCGTCTATGGCGCGCTCGGGCGTGGGGAAGTAGCTGTCCATCGCGTCAGCGAGCTTCATGATGGCGCCTTCGCCCAACTCGCCCTTGTCGCCTTCCATGGCCAGCTTGGCTGAGCCGTGGATGATGGGTGTGTCGTCACCGGGGAAGTCGTACTTGGAGAGCAGTTCGCGCACTTCCATTTCGACCAATTCCAGCAGCTCGGCGTCGTCCACCATGTCGCATTTGTTCAGAAACACGATGATGTGGGGCACGCCCACTTGGCGGGCCAACAAGATGTGTTCGCGCGTTTGCGGCATGGGGCCGTCGGCGGCGGAGCACACCAAAATAGCGCCGTCCATCTGGGCGGCACCGGTAATCATGTTTTTGACGTAGTCGGCGTGGCCGGGGCAGTCCACGTGGGCGTAGTGGCGGTTGGCCGTTTCGTATTCCACGTGGGCGGTGTTGATGGTGATGCCGCGCGCTTTTTCTTCAGGTGCTGCGTCAATTTGGTCGTAGGCCTTGGCTTCACCGCCAAATTTGGCCGATAGCACGGTCGTGATCGCCGCCGTCAGCGTCGTCTTGCCGTGGTCCACGTGCCCAATCGTGCCCACGTTCACGTGCGGCTTGGTACGCTCGAATTTTCCTTTTGCCATTTTCAAATCCCCAATGAAAAAATGCTAACGAATTCACAAACCTCTAAGCCCAGTTCGCTCAACACCGGCAACAGAGCCGATACCACTGCAACTGGTGCCCATTGCGGGAATCGGACCCGCGACCTCTCCCTTACCAAGGGAGTGCTCTACCACTGAGCCAAATGGGCTACATCTCATCTGCCACAGCCACCGGCTTTTTGGAGCGGGAGACGGGAATCGAACCCGCGTCATTAGCTTGGAAGGCTAAGGTTCTGCCATTGAACTACTCCCGCAGCATGACCCACGAAGCTGTCAACGCCCCAAATGCTCACCCACTCACCACCCCTATACCGGTTCGCCGCAACCTCAAACAGTTGGTGGAGGAGGCTGGATTCGAACCAGCGTAGGCGTAAGCCAACAGATTTACAGTCTGCCCCCTTTAGCCACTCGGGCACCCCTCCAGCGAACCTGGGAATATAACACGAATTTGTTTAAGAATGGTGTGCAGGTTTGCCACCAACCACACTTGCGCTTGCAAAGCCTGCAAAACCTACAAACGCCTCGAACGGTGCGCTTGGGCTTAGCCGCGGGGTTTAAACACCCTCGCTAGAGTTGCACAAACAAGCCTCGCTGTGCCAGCCAGGTGAGTGCTTGCGAAAAGTGCCCACAGCCGATGAAGGGGCGCGGCGGGCGCCGTGCCGACAAGGGCGATGGATGGTTGGCCTGCAGCACCAGGGCTTGGCCACCCGCTCGCGCGGTTGCCGTCTGAATCAGGCTCGCCTTGGCCTGCGCATGGGCGCCCCACAGCAAATACACGCAAGGCACGGGGCGGCTGGCCACGGCTTCAATAAGCGCATCGCTCAAGGCCTCCCAGCCCTGCCCGGCGTGACTGGCGGGTTGACCGTCTTCCACCGTGAGCACGGTGTTGAGCAGCAACACCCCCTGCTGCGCCCAGGGCAGCAGCGAGCCGTGGGGCGGTGGCGGCGACCCCAGATCGCGCGCGCGCTCGACCCAGATGTTGCGCAGGCTGGGCGGCATGCGCACGCCGGGCGGCACGGAGAAGGCCAAGCCCTCGGCTTGCCCGGGGCCGTGGTAAGGGTCTTGGCCCAATATGACCAGTTTGACCTCGGCCAGCGGCGTGAGCGCCAAGGCGCGCAGTGGCTGCGGCGGATAAACGATGGCACCGGCGGCTAGGCGCCGCGAGATAAATACCGACAGGCGCTGGCCCTGTGGGCTGGCCCAAAAGCCTTGCACCAGGGACGACCAATCTGCAGCCAGCGGCCATTGCGCCGGTTGCCAGGCGCTCAGGGCTGGTGCCGGGCCGCGCTGAGCCGCTGGCATGACCGCTTGGCCTGTTGGCCCGGCCTTAGCCAAACAACTGGGCCAGCGCCTGCCCGGGGTTAGCCGCACGCATAAAGGCTTCACCCACCAGAAAGGCCTGCACCCCGGCGGCGCGCAGGCGTTGCACATCGGCGGGGGTGGCAATGCCAGACTCGGTGACGAGCAGGCGATCCGGCGGCACCTCGCCTTGCAAGGCCAAGGTGGTCTCTAGGCTGACTTGAAAGCTGCGCAAGTCGCGGTTGTTGACGCCGATCAGCGGCGTGCGCAAGGCCAAGGCGCGTTGCAACTCCGCGCGGTCGTGCACCTCGACCAGCACCGCCATATCCAGCGAACGGGCGCAGGCCTCCAGGTCGCGCAACTGCGCATCGTCCAGACAGGCGGCAATGAGCAAAATGCAGTCTGCACCCATGACGCGTGCGTCATAAACCTGGTAGGCGTCGATGATGAAGTCTTTGCGCAGCACCGGCAAATCGCACGAGGCGCGGGCCTGCTTGAGCGCGTCCACACTGCCCTGAAAAAATCGTTTGTCAGTCAGCACCGACAAGCAGGCCGCGCCGTGTTCGGCATAGCTTTGCGCAATGTCGGCAGGCATGAAGTCTTCGCGCAACACGCCTTTGGACGGGCTGGCTTTCTTGATCTCGGCAATCACGGCGGCCTGCCCTTTGGCGATTCGGGCACGCATGGCGCCCAGGAAGTCGCGTGTGAGCACGCGCAACTCGGCATCGGCGCGCACGCTGGCCAGGGAGCGCACTTTCAGCGCGGCAGCCAGCTCTTCGCGCTTGGCGGCGATGATGGTGTCCAGAATGGTGCTCATCGGTTGACCTCCGTGCTGCGCACTGCGGTGCGAGCCCCTTCGGGCGGCCGGGCGGGGTGATCGGAAACCTCCGTGCTGCGCACTGCGGTGCGAGCCCCTTCGGGCGGCCGGGCGGGGTAATCGGAAACCTCCGTGCTGCGCACTGCGGTGCGAGCCCCTTCGGGCGGCCGGGCGGGGCTCATGCGCCTGACCCCGCGAGTTGCTGCGATAAGGCCACCAGCCGCAGGAGGCGGTCTTTGGCAGCGCCCGAGGCCAGCGCAGCCCGCGCCGCCTCAATACCCGCCGCGATAGACGCGGCCACATTGGCCGCATACAACGCTGCCCCCGCGTTGAGCAACACGATGTCGCGCGCGGCGCCGGGTGTGTCGTCCAACACCTCCAGCAACAGGGCTTTGGACTGCTCGGGCGTGTCCACCTTGAGCACCCGATTGCTGGCCATGGGCAGGCCGAAGTCTTCCGGGTGAATCTCGTATTCGGTGATTTCGCCCTGGCGCAACTCCCCCACCAAGCTAGCGGCGCCCAGCGACACCTCGTCCATGCCATCGCGGCCATACACCACCAGCGCATGTTCCGCGCCCAGGCGTTGCAGCGCACGCACCTGGATGCCCACCAAGTCGGGATGGAACACACCCATCAGCATGTTGGGTGCGCCCGCCGGGTTGGTGAGCGGGCCCAGGATGTTGAATAGCGTGCGCACGCCCAGCTCCTTGCGCACCGGGGCCACGTTCTTCATCGCCGGGTGGTGGTTGGGCGCAAACATAAAGCCAATGCCCACCTCGGCCACGCAACGGGCAATCGCCGCAGGCGCTAAGTGGATATTCACCCCCAGCGCCTCCAGCACGTCGGCACTGCCTGACTTGCTGGACACGCTGCGCCCGCCGTGCTTGCTGATCTTGGCGCCTGCCGCAGCGGCCACGAACATCGAGCAAGTGGAGATGTTGAAGGTGTGCGAGCCGTCGCCGCCAGTGCCCACAATGTCCACCAGATGCGTGGTGTCCGCCACCTGTACCTTGGTGGAAAACTCGCGCATCACTTGCGCGGCAGCGGTGATCTCGCCAATGGTTTCCTTCTTGACCCGCAGCCCGGTAATGAGCGCCGCCGTCATCACCGGAGACAGCTCGCCGTTCATAATCATCCGCATGATTTTGAGCATTTCGTCGTGAAAAATCTCGCGGTGCTCGATGACACGTTGCAAGGCCTGTTGCGGCGTAATGGGGTTGGTATGGGGCATGGCGGGGTTCGAAAAAATCAGCGCAGATTGTCGGCCATGGCCAGCTTCAACCCAAAACCAATGAACATCAGCCCCGCGCCGCGCTGCACCCACCGCATGGCCTGGCTCAGGCCCGCCAGCCGACGTGCCAGGACAGCGGCCAAAAGCGCATAACCCAGGTTCACCCACAGGCCGTTGAAGTTAAACAACAGGCCCAGCAACACGAAAGACAGCGCTTGGTGCGGCGCATCCGGTGCAATAAAAGGCGGCAAAAAAGCCAGAAAAAACAGCGCCACCTTGGGGTTGAGCGCATTCGTCCAAAAGCCCTGGCGAAACACCGCACCCAGGGGCTGGGCTGGGTGCGGTGCCCCGTCCGGCACACCCGTGTCCACAGCTTGGGCCCGCAACAGCCCCCAGCCCATCCACACCAGGTACAAAGCCCCTACCAGCTTGAGCAGGCCAAACGCGCTGGCCGACGCTGCCAACAAAGCCCCCACGCCCAAAGCCGCCGCCCCGATATGCACAAAACAACCCGCCGTAATCCCCAGCGCCGCCGCCACCCCGCTACGCACGCCTCCGCGCAAGCCCGAGGCCACGATGAACAACACATCGGGCCCCGGCGTGAGGTTGAGCACAAGACCAGCTGTGATGAATAGGCCCAGGTGTTGGATGCTTTGCATGGGGTTCTGTTCTATACGGTTGGGGACAGAGCTTGTCCGCTCGCGCGGCCTGCGGTCTGTCCCGCAAGCATATTCGTTTCGTTGGGGACAGCGCTTGACCGCTGGCGCGGCCTGCGGCCTGTCCCGCAAGCGTATTCGCTTCGCTGGGGACAGAGCTACGCGCCTGCGGCGCTCCGATCTGTCCCCGGGCTGGTCTTTTTTTGCGCGCCAACAATCAATTCTTCGGGGACAGATCGCAGGCCGCGCAAGCGGACAAGCTCTGTCCTCAGGTACACACATTGGCGCGAAACAAGGCTTCAATCTCCCACCGCCCTGTGCGTCGGCGAGCAGCGCAGGCTCAGGCGGATCAAGAGGCGCGGCTTGTCTGAGCCCGCAAGGGCGAGTTTGCCGCGCCTCCCGCCTGGGCCGAGCGGCGCAGCGCACCCGGCGCGGCACGCGCCGGGCGACGCACCGGGTTCGCCTTTCTTTGGCTTACTTTTCTTTGGCGAG
>Ga0209189_1003117_pt1 | contig 11247 bp, 14 predicted proteins | sample C_130820_EF_Meta_FD_187308 | JGI IMG/M metagenome (GOLD analysis project Ga0209189, IMG submission 187308) | Freshwater microbial communities from Lake Croche, Canada to study carbon cycling - C_130820_EF_MetaG (SPAdes) (version 3) | ecosystem: Environmental > Aquatic > Freshwater > Lake...
ACGCTCTTCCGATCTCTCAACAGCTCATCCGTTTCTTGAATAAAACTATCCAAAGCGGATAAAGGGATGGTGATGTCGTGCTTTAGATTTGCACCTTCTTCAGCTTGAGCAAGTGTGATGTGCTCGCGCATATGCCAAAACGCATTTGCTTGCGTCAGATTGCTAGCTATAACAGCATCACTGATGAGTTGAGACTCAAAAGCTTCCTCCAAAATCATTTCGAGCAGTTGCTTCACATGTGCTTCGCTTTCATGATCTGATAGTTCAATCAGAATCGTAAAGGGCGGTTTTCCTTGTAAAGGATTTGCCATGTGGGGGAAGTGCTTCTCGTTTAACTCTAAAGACTCTTGAGTCATCATTTCAAAACCCGTTAATAAAGAGTTTGCACGTTTTTGAAACAAATTTAATAGGGCAATGGAAGAGGTGATGTTTTCACATGCAACCAAGGTTGTCCATTGAGAAATCGGAAGTGGATACAACTTCATGACTGCTGCGGTAATAATGCCAAGCGTACCTTCGGATCCTATAAATAAATCACGTAAATCGTATCCAGTATTGTCTTTACGTAATCCTTTAATGCCATTCCAGATCTCACCAGTAGCAGTGACTACTTCTAAGCCCAGGCAGAGATCGCGGGTGTTGCCATAGCGCAGTACATTGGTTCCGCCTGCATTGGTTGCTAAATTGCCACCAATCATGCAACTACCTTCCGCCCCAAGACTGAGTGGAAATAAAAATCCTTGTTCAGCCGCCTTGACTTGAACATTTTGCAGAATGCAACCCGCCTCAAGTGTGATGGTTTGATTGGCAATATCGATCTCGCGAATTTGATTCATCCGCTTGAGATTGAGGATGATTTGCGTGCCACTATTATCTGGAGTGGCTCCGCCACAAAAGCCGGTATGGCCACCTTGAGGAACGATGGAGACATGATGTTGTGCACATAGCCTCACTATGCTCGCAACTTCCGCGCTAGTGCTAGGCAGAAGAACTGCTAGTGCTTTTCCAGTAAAGCGTTTACGCCAGTCAGTTAAGTAGGGCGCCTTATCCTCATCTTGAATCAGAATATATTTTGATTCAAGAAATGTTGATAACTGTTGGAAAAAGTGTTGCATGCTTACTCAGCCGACATTTTTTTGAGGGCTTTAGCCTCTTTTTTAATGGGTTTTAAATACATTAATAAGCAAACAAAACCGACTGTGGCAATAGTAGTTTCAAGCACTGCAAGCCAAAAGTTGGCGCCGGTTTCGAGAATGCGGACCAAGCCCTCAGTCACATAAAGCAATATCAACATGGATGCCCACTGCATGGTGTAAACCTTGCCTTTCCAGATTCCCGGAATTGCAAATAGCAAAGGGATGCCCTTGAGGATTAACCAGGATCCACCAGGTCTTAAAGGGGAGAGAAACCACTCCCAGCAAACACACAGAATAAATAAGTCGATGAAAGCGGCGGTAGCAATCAGTTGGTAGGGATTTTTTTCTAGAATCTTTTTCATCATGATCAATATTCAATGCCTCACTTTTTTTGCTGGAGCATTAATGCTGCTTCGGCTAGACGCTTGCCTTGTGCTTTGGCTAGGCGCCGCTCTTCAGGACTAATCGGTGCGCGTCCATCCGCATGCGCAAGGTGGGTCACTCCGTAGGGGCTACCTCCAGTATTAGAAGACATCAGATCCGGCTCGCTATAAGGAATGCCCATTAAAAGCATGCCATGATGAAGCAGGGGAATCATCATCGTTAAGAGAGTGCTTTCTTGACCGCCGTGCATGCTGCCAGTACTCGTAAACACACAAGCAGGTTTGCCTATCAAGGCACCATTGAGCCACTCTGATGAGCTACCATCCCAAAAGTATTTCATGGGTGCTGCCATATTGCCAAAGCGGGTTGGAGAACCCAAAGCAAGACCAATGCATTCCTGTAAATCAGCATATTCCGCATAAGGGGCACCATCCTGGGGTATAGCCGCTTCCGTAGCCTCACATACAGCGGATATGGCAGGAACCGTTCTGAGGCGGGCATTTACCCCTGGAATACTTTCAATACCCTCAGCGATCAAGCGTGCTAGATCCTTGGTTGCACCATAACGGGAGTAGTACAAAACTAAAATATCGTGTTGGCTCATATTCTTCTCTTATGATACGGCGATGCGCCTTATTCGTAACCCCCAATTATGGCTCTCTCTAGCGAAAGAGATCTGGGATCGCAATCGCGGTCAGAATTTGGATCAAATTGCCGCTAGCCTAGCTTTTACAACGACTTTATCGATGGTACCTATGGTGACCATTGCCACTTTGCTCATTGGCTACCTGCCAAGCGTGATCCAAGTCAAAAATGCGTTTAGGTCATGGCTTTTGGATACCTATATGCCGGGGGGCATCAATCAGCAGGCGTTCATCTATTTGGATCAATTTTCCTCCCAAGCAAAAGGCTTAACTTATGTGGGATTGGCCGGCTTAATGATTACCACGATCATGACGCTGGCTGTGATTGAGGGCGCCTTTAATCAAATCTTCAAGGTCACAACCAACCGGCCTTTTTACAAAAAGATTGCTATTTATGGTGCCGCAACCATACTGGGGCCAATACTGTTGGGTATTGGTATTTACTTAAGCGGGGTTTTATTTAGCGCCTCTGAGGGCTGGATTAGCGCGGTATCCATTGGATTTAAATTGGTAGCAACGATTGCTCCAGTCTGCTTAGCAATTCTGGTCTATGCAGTTGTTTATAAAGTGCTTCCCTATGCAAAGATTTTGTGGCGCGATGCTTTTGCAGGGGCCCTGGTGGCAGCGCTTGCATTTGAGATAATGAAGTTTGGTTTCGCTATTTTTATGAGTCATACCGCCTTTTATAAAACGGTTTATGGGGCTTTTGCCATCCTCCCGCTTGGGCTCATGTGGATTTACTTAACCTGGTGGATTACCTTGACGGGGGCGGTATTAGTAGCCAATTTGCCGGATATCCGCAGCGGTGTTATTAGGGTTATTCGTTACTAAAATTGACCCCATATCTCTTGATTCAGAGAGATCTTGAGACTATATTGGGGGGACCTGTATTCCATGACGGAGACCAAATGAAAGTTCGCGACATATTGCGCGTGAAGGGCAGCACGCTTTTTACAGTAGCCCCTGATACTGCACTGCAAACCGCTGTGCTGGTCATGAGCGAGCATGATATTGGTTCTTTAGTTGTGATGGAATACGACAAGCTAGTGGGTATTCTGACTTTTCGTGAAGTGATTGCTGCATTAGCTAAACACCACGGCAAGCTCGAAGGCCTGCAAGTGAAATCTGTGATGAATCAAAGGCCATTGACCTGTAATATGGAAACCGAGATCGACGAGGTCCGTCGCATGATGTTGGTCGATCATGCTCGCTACTTGCCAGTGGTGGATCAAAAAATGTTGATGGGCGTAATCTCTTTTTATGACGTCGCAAAATCCGTAGTAGAAGCGCAAGACTTTGAAAATTCGATGCTGAAGGCTTACATCCGAGATTGGCCGGAAGATACTGAAAAAGCAGCCTCCTAAGCTGTTCTAGCCTCATTTTCTGACAAATGACATAATGTCGGTATGTCAGGAAATACATTAGGCCTTCTTTTTACTGTTACCACTTTTGGTGAATCCCATGGTCCCGCAATTGGGGCCGTAATTGATGGTTGCCCGCCGGGCATGAATCTGTCTGAAGCAGACATCCAGTTAGATTTGGATCGCCGAAAACCGGGTACCTCACGTCATGTGACACAGCGCAAGGAAGAAGATAAAGTCGAGATTCTTTCTGGGGTGTTTGAAGGTAAGACCACCGGAACACCAATTGCTTTATTGATTCGCAATACCGATCAACGTAGTCAAGACTACGGTGATATTTTGCAGACCTTCCGACCAGGACATGCTGACTATGCATACCAAAATAAATACGGAATTCGTGATCCCCGCGGCGGAGGGCGTTCATCTGCGCGTTTAACAGCCCCAGTAGTGGCTGCGGCAGCAGTTGCCAAAAAATGGTTACGCGAAAAATATGGCACTGAATTTTATGGCTACATGAGCCAACTAGGGGAACTTGAAATTCCTTTTCAAGATGTAACTCAAATTGAACAAAATCCATTCTTTGCTGCGAACGCAGAAATTGTCCCTCAGCTTGAGATGTATATGGATGAATTACGCAAAGCAGGGGACTCCTGTGGTGCGCGTATTGAAGTTCGAGCGCGCAATGTGCCTGCTGGCTTAGGCGAGCCTTTATTCGACAAATTAGATGCGGATATTGCACATGCCATGATGGGAATCAATGCAGTAAAGGGTGTTGAAATTGGCGCCGGCTTTAAATCGGTAGCCCAGCGTGGTAGCGAGCATGGCGATGAACTGCATCCTGATGGTTTTGCTACCAATAACTCAGGTGGCACGCTCGGTGGAATCAGTAGCGGTCAAGATTTGCGTGTTTCCATTGCGATCAAGCCAACCTCAAGCATTATGAGTCCTAAGCAGTCAATAGACTTAGATGGCAAACCGATTACCGTTCAAACTAAAGGGCGACATGATCCCTGTGTTGGTATTCGTGCAACTCCTATAGCTGAAGCGATGCTGGCACTCGTCCTCATGGATCATGCTCTGCGTCATCGCGCTCAGTGCGCTGACGTGTCTGCAATTGCATCTATTCCGGCTGCGCAACCAGGCGCTTATCGCGATTAATTGGTTCATTAAATGACGCCTTCGCTTCGCTGGGCCTTCGGGTCCTTTTTCTTTTTATATTTTGCATACGTTGGACTGGTATCCCCATACGCCAGCCTCTTCTTTTTAGAAAGAGGCTTTAGCGTTATTGAGATTGCGGCATTGATGTCCATGTTACAAATTACACGCATTATTGGACCATTCTCTTGGGGATGGTTATCAGACTATCTATCGAATCGTGTTGGCATCATTCGATTTAGTGCTTGCCTTGCCGCGATTGTTTTCTTATTTATCTATTTTCTGCAGAGCTATATTGGTTTTTTTATCTGGATGTTTGTCTTGCACACCATCCTGAGCAGCTTGATGCCTCTGGGTGAATCTGCCACTATCCATGCTCTGTATAAAGACAACTCCTTTGATAAGCGCTATGGTCGTTTACGACTTTGGGGTTCTATTGGCTTTATTGTGATGGTTCTTGCTGCTGGAGAATTGTTTCAGCGCAAGAGCATTGAGCTCTATCCTATTGTTGGCACCATTGTTTTATTTGCTTTAGCCGTTATTACCTTTTGCCTGCACGAACCTAAAATGGAGCGTCGTAAGATGGTGAAAGGGGAGCTTTTGGTGGTGCTTTTTAATCCAGATGTTCGATGGTTCTTGGTGTCTGGATTCTTTATGATCTTTGCGCATGCAGCTTTATACGTCTTTTATTCCCTTTATCTTGCTGATCTTGGTTACAACAAATTACAAATTGGACTCTTCTGGGCTCTAGGGGTTTTGGCTGAAGTAGTTTTCTTCTATTTCCAAAGCAAGGTTTTGAGCAGGCTCGATGCCGAAGTGATATTACAGGCCGCCTTTGGTGTTGGGGTGATTCGATTTGTATTGATCGCGTTTTTGCCCATCACCTCTGTGTTGATTGTGGCACAACTCATGCATGCTGGCACCTTTGCCGCTCACCATAGCGCTGCTACTAAACTTCTGCAGCGTTGGTTTACAGGACCATTGCAGGCAAGGGGACAGGCATTAATGGCCACTATCTCCTATGGGCTTGGTGGAACGCTCGGCGGATTATGTGCGGGTTGGATATGGGAAGCATCTCAGCCTAGAGATGTGTTTGTCATGTCTGCATTTGCATGTGGACTGGCGGGTATGGCAATCCAAAAACTCAGACCGCATCATTAACCCGCCACATAAAGCGATAAATTCCGCTTATTGAACTTTTGCTTTTGCCCGCAGTTTTTGCATCATTTCTGAGAACTTAGCCTTTTGCCAATTTTTATCAGACACGATCATTTGCTTTAATTGATCCTTCAACTCATCCATGCTTGGAGCCTTGACGTCACGAGAGTCGATCGTCTTGATGATGTGCCAACCAAATTGAGATTTCACAGGTTTGTCAGTAACTTGACCATTCTTGAGCTGTACCATGGCCTTGGAAAATTCAGGCACTAGAGCTTTGTCGCTAACCCAGCCGAGATCGCCACCATTTTTGGCCGAACCAGGATCAATTGATTTAGCCTTGGCAATATCTTCAAAGCTTGCGCCAGCCTTGATTTGCGCAATGATCGCTTTGGCATCTGCTTCTTTTTCTACCAAGATATGCTCAACGTGATATTCCTTGCCAGTGTATTGTGCTTTGACTGATTCATAAGCTGCTTTTAATTCAGCTTCAGCAATTCCTTCTTTTTCGACATAGTCTTCAAATACAGCAGAAATCAACACACCCATTTTTGCTTGCTCTAATTGCTCACGAACGATTTCTCTTTGAATGACGCCACGCTTATCGGCTTCTTGTAAAACTAACTCACGTGTTACCAACATTTCACGAGCTTGATCACGAACTTGAGGGTTATCTGGCTGACCTGAGCGTTGCACTAACTTATCCAGTTGGGCTTTAGGGATTGCTTTGCCATTGACAATGGCTGCATTTTGCGCAAAGACATTTGCGGAAAAAAGAGTCGCACTAAGGATGCTGAGAGAGAAGATCTGACGTGTATTAAGCATGGTTTTTGGTAGTAGAAAAAAGATGGAGTGATTTTAAAGTAGCCTTAGTTGCTAAGCTCGTCTGGAGCGAGAGCCACAATGGTCAAGGCGTGTATTTCTTTAGGAATGTGCCGATTTAGGGCAGCATAGACCGCTCTATGGCGGGCCACTAGGTTTAAACCCTGAAATTCTGGAGCCACAATTTCCAGTCGAAAATGACCGCCACCACTCGCTGCTCCAGCATGTCCGGCATGTAGGTGACTTTCGTCTTCAATTTTGAGGGCTTGAATCTGAAAAGCCTTTCGAAGATCATCATCAAAAGCAGCTATCCGTTGTTGATTAATATTCATTCGCTTGGGTGCTCCATATGTTTAGAGAGCCAAATGCCTTGGGCAATAACAAATACCAATAACAAGCCCGTACTGCCAAATAACTTAAAGTTCACCCAGGTTTCTTCTGAGAATTCAAAGGCGACGTATAAATTCAAAGCGCCCATGAAGAAAAAGAAAAGGGCCCAAGCTTTGTTCAGGCTATGCCAAACCGCATGAGCACTTGTGGCTTTGAGGGTTACCTGCTTTCCCATTAATACTTGTATCCAGTTCTTTTGAAAAAACTGGGCGCTAATAAATAGGGCGCCAGAAAAGAGCCAATAGAGGGCGGTAGGCTTTAATTGAATAAATGTTTTGTCATGCAAGAAGATGGTTAGGCTACCAAACACCAGAATCATCACCAGACTCACCCATTGCATGGCATCAATCTTGCGATGGCGGTAGTAAACCCAAAGAATCTGGCCAATAGTAGCAACCATGGCAACTATTGTTGCTGTATAGATATCGCCAAATTTAAAGGCGATAAAAAATAAGATGATGGGGAATAGGTCAAATAAAAATTTCATAAAGGGATTATCCAGCTATTTACTTATTCCTCAGTTTTTATTGGGGTGGCATTAATACCTGGCTCAAAACTCAATGATGCAGAGTTGATGCAATACCGCAACCTAGTTGGCATTGGGCCATCGTCAAATACATGGCCTAAATGGGCATCGCAATTAGCACACCGTACCTCTGTACGGATCATGCCGTGAGTGGTGTCTCGGATTTCTTTAATGGCGGATTCTACTTCTGGTGCGTTATAGCTAGGCCAACCACAACCAGCATCAAACTTGGTCTCCGATAAGAAAAGGGGAGTACCACAGCAAACACATTGATAGCGACCCTGATCCCAATGATCCCAATACTTGCCCGTAAAAGGGCGTTCTGTAGCAGCCTCTCGTGTGACGCGATATTCAATATCACTCAAAGACTGTTTATATTCTTGATCGGTTTTTTTCATTTTTCATCTCAGCTAATGGATTTTGAAACTCTTCAATTATGAGGAGCAACTGACTTCAACTACCTGTAAATTTGGTGGGGGCGCTACAGCATATATCTCATACTCAGGCTGCTCATCAAAAGGTTTACTTAATATATTGAGAAGCTTAGTTACCTCTGAAAATTCTTTTTTCTGCGCACGCTCTATCGCAATCTGTGCCAGATGATTTCTCAAAATATATTTTGGGTTTACTTGATTCATCAATTGCTGCCGTAATGAATCATCACTAGATTCAGTTTGCAAACGCGCTATGTAATCAGCAAACCACTGATCTATCAGCTCGCGGTCGATAAAATCATCTCTCAATGAATTCTGCTCAATGGGAACATGGGTCTTCAGTTTTCCAAGTCTGCGAAAGAAGCTTGTGAAATCTACCTTTGAGTCATGCATAGCCTGCAACAGGCGTTCAATTAACGGTATATCACCCTCTTGAACAGTGGAAAAACCGAGCTTCTTGCGAAATAGCTCTTGCCACGCTTGTGCGTAGATTACCGGAAATGTTTCCAGGGCTGATCGAAGTTGATCTTGAGCCTGCTTTTCGTCACAGTGGAGTACTAGCAGTGGAATCATTGCACTTGCTAGGCATGCCATATTCCAATGCATGATCTGCGGTTGGCGATGATAAGCATAGCGCCCACCTTGATCACTATGGTTGCATATATGATCAATCTGAAATTGATCTAAAAACCCAAAAGGGCCGTAGTCAATCGTTAAACCAAGCACGCTAATATTGTCGCTATTGAGGACTCCATGACAGAATCCAACAGCTTGCCATTGAGCGACCAATATTGCATTGCGTTCGCAAATCCTTTTAAAAAGATCTAAATAAGGATCTTCAGCCGTGAGGGATTCTGGGTAATGCCCTTGAATGAGTGAATCAGCTAGCTCCTTCAGCCTCCCATGGCTTTGAAGTGCAGCAAAATGCTCAAAATGCCCGATCCTTATAAAGCTTGGTGCTAAGCGAGCACAAACCGCAGCGGTCTCCATGGTTTCTCGTATTACAGGCAAATCCGAGCCAACAATCGACAATGCTCTCGTTGTCGGAATTCCCAAGGCATGCATTGCTTCGCTACATAAAAATTCTCGGATAGAGGAGCGTAGTACAGCTCGCCCATCACCCATCCGCGAGAAACGGGTTTTGCCTGCGCCTTTAAGTTGTAGTTCCTGGCCGGCAATATCCCCAAGCAATATGGCGCGACCATCGCCCAGTTGGCCAGCCCAAACTCCAAATTGATGCCCACTATAGATAGTTGAAATTGGATTGGGAAATTGATGGTCTTTTGTGTCGAGCTGATTGCCCGCCAAAACCTCTAACCAAGCTTTCTCTATGGGTAGACCGGCTCCATCAAGAGCGATATTCGCTAATTTTGCAGATGAGGGCGAAAATGCAACCCAGTAGGGCTCGGGTATGGGGGTTGGGAGGGTTACTTGGCAGACGTCATCGCCACTTAAATTAAAAGCCATAAAGCTATTCTAGGAGTATTTCCTAAATTGCGTACATACCTCTAAAATCGACCCATGAACAAACAAGTCCAAATCAATCCACAGACCCAGCTCGCCAATTTAGGCGAGGAACTCAATGTTCCCTTTTTGAAACTGTTGGGCGTTCGCTGCTTAAGCGCTGAGATGGGTAAGGGTGAAATTTTATTAGCCCTCAAACCAGAGCATAACAACACCTGGGAAGTTGCTCATGGCGGAGTTTTATTAACCCTAATGGACGTCGCTATGGCAGTTGCGGCTCGATCAGGAGACCCTAGTGATCGCAGTGTTGTCACCATTGAAATGAAAAATAATTTCATGCAAGCGGCAACAGGCGTCCTCAGAGTAAAAGCAGATACCGTGCGAAGAACGGCGACTATGGCCTTTTGCGAAGCTAAGTTATACAACGATCAGGGTGAGATTTGCTGCATGGCCACCGGTACTTTTAAGTACATCAAGCGTTTAGCTACGCGCAATGCTGATGGTGATCGTGTTGTGAATGATGATGGTCGATTTGAATGAAGTTAAACGGATAAATTTGAATCGGATGGAGAGCTGATGGCACCTGTAACCACGTCATGCCCAATGGCCCCAGAGGCATCAAAGCGCCGCTCCACTAATTCAAACTGACCGTCTTTACGAATCCTCAAGACGGTACTTGAGCGCGTTCCATAAGAGGCTGTTTTAATAAAAGCAGGTGAGAGCGCCTTCTCCCATTCCTTACTTACCCCAGTATTAGGAAGCTCGTTATCACTAGCTTGATGGGTATCGGCCAATAACTTTAAATACTGATCTGCATTCTTCAGTTGACCCTGATCCATTGCCAAGGTTTGGGCAAATGCTGCTACGCGATGGTTTACTTTAGGCCATGGAGTATCTAGCATGGCATTGGACAGACCATACACCCCGGGCTCTAGAGCCTGCTGGGGAAACACTTTACGCGGACGAATGTTCTGACCTATCATCATGCGATTGCTCACCCAATGCATCTCAGCATTTTCAGGATGACTGAGATCCGCCATCAAGAGATTGAAGCCGTTGTATTGCTGGAAACGCTTTGCGTTTTCTTGAATAAATTCAGCAGGTCTATCTTTACCGGTCAGATAAGATAAAGAAAGTTCACCGCGCGTTCTGGAATCAGGATTTTTTTCGCTTGGCGCCCGAACATTGGTTAAGGCTGCAAATTTTCCTGACTTGGTAAATCCAAGCCATGTGCCGGGGCTACCCAATACATCAGCCCGATCTCTACCTGCCAATATATGAGGATGCTCTGGCCACCAGGCAACACCCTCGGTGTCTCGCTCATAAAACTCATCGCGATTCGCAGCCACTACCAAAGAGTAGTCTGGATGTGAATTCCAAGCGAAAAGAATGAGACACATAATAAAAGTTAGATTTCTATCAAAGGGTAGGGCAATGTATCTATTTGTAACACAGGTCCTGCAGCGCTACCAAGATGTATTTCGCCACCCTCAAGCGCCTCTAGTTTGCATTCCACTTGGAGATCAATCCGCTCTAGATCGCCAGGATTACGGGCAGATAACACCACCATTCCAGCAGGCTGGTTTGGATCGGCAGAGTGGAAAAGTTCAGATCCTGGGGTGGTTGAGCGTTCATCTAGCATGTCAGCGTTGAGATGGGCAAGTTGTAAACGCCGTTTAATTGCACCACGATATTGACTGCGCGCAACGATTTCTTGGCCTGAGTAGCATCCCTTTTTAAAGTCAACGCCAGCAACCGACTCAAAATTAATCA
>Ga0209189_1003121_pt1 | contig 11237 bp, 9 predicted proteins | sample C_130820_EF_Meta_FD_187308 | JGI IMG/M metagenome (GOLD analysis project Ga0209189, IMG submission 187308) | Freshwater microbial communities from Lake Croche, Canada to study carbon cycling - C_130820_EF_MetaG (SPAdes) (version 3) | ecosystem: Environmental > Aquatic > Freshwater > Lake | place...
TTTGAAGCAAAGCTAAAAGAACCTTTAGCCAAAACGGACACCTTGTTATACCGTCGTGGAAACTTTAACGGTAGTTTTGATCAATTGATTTTGGATGGTTTGAGGGCCCAAAAGAATGCCGAAATTGCATTTTCTCCTGGATTTCGGTGGGGCACAAGCCTATTGCCAGGTCAAACGATTACGATGGAACATCTGATGGATCAGACAGCAATTACTTACCCCTACACCACAGTCAATATGATGACTGGAGAAATGATAAAAACTATTCTAGAAGACGTGGCAGATAACCTATTTAACCCAGACCCTTATTATCAACAAGGTGGAGATATGGTGCGCGTCGGTGGGTTACAGTACCGAATAGACCCAACAGCATCCATGGGTAGTCGTATTTCAGATATGCGTCTGCATGGTAAATTATTAGAAGCCCATAAGACCTATCGAGTGGCTGGTTGGGCACCAGTTAGTGCTGCAGCTAAGGAAGTAGGTGGGGAGCCTATTTGGGATGTGATTGCAAGACATTTACGCGATATGAAAATCGTTCAATCAGCTCGAATTAATGAACCAAACATCGTGGGGATTTCTAAGAACCCAGGATATCAAAAAATCTAACATGAGTAAAAAATGACAAAAATAAAGCAAATCCTGAAAAACATATGCGTTCTATTGTCTTTAGTATGTGGAGGAGTAATTACACTTCACGCGCAGACGAATCAAGTGACCTCAGTGGTTTATCACATTGATGATGCTCAAGCACAGGGATTAAAAGGGTTAAGAAATATTCGTAATCATTTAGACGTATCTCCCACAACCAAGATCATTGTTGTCACGCATGCTGATGGAGTTGACCTTCTGATGGAAGGTAGTCGTGACAAGAAAAATAATACAGAATATGCTCCTCTGGTGAGCGCCCTTAAATCAAGAGGAGTAGTTTTTGAAGTGTGCGAGATTACACTGAAGAATCGAGGTCTCAAGAAAGACCAGTTCATTCTAGATGCAGATTACACACCTTCAGGCGTGGTGCGTTTGGCAGATCTCCAGTACAAAAATCACTTTGCATATATTAAACCGTAGCTTTGTGCTTCAACTAATACCAAAAAATGGTTTTTTTTGAAACGAATCTACTAGCGCATAAAATGCATCCTAAGTAGTTTATGATTAAGTATCGGTAGAAAATCATATAAAGGGTATCAATATGGATAATCAAGATAATTTTTCACGTCGCAACGCCATTAAACTTGGGCTTGGAACTGCGGCTGCAACCATGGTTTCGAGTAGCGCATCAGCAGCAAAGCCTGCGGATCAAAAAACTATGTTTAATGTTCCGCAAGTATTTATTCCGATTGCAGATCAAAAAGAGCAATTTCCGGTAAGAAGAATCTACTGTATTGGCAGAAATTATGCAGCACACGCTATAGAAATGGGTTCAGACCCGACGCGTGAGCCACCGTTTTTCTTCCAAAAGCCAACTGATGCGATTCAGTATGTTGCACCCAACACGATTGGAGATCATCCTTATCCATCTCTAACTAAAAATTATCACTATGAAGTTGAACTGGTAGCAGCCCTACATCGTGGTGGTAAAGATATCAAACTCGAAAATGCTCTTGATTATATTTGGGGATATGCACTTGGTCTAGATATGACAAGAAGAGATTTACAACGCGCCATGGGAGATCAAAAAAAGCCATGGGAAATAGGTAAATCGTTTGATCATTCAGCACCGATTGGACCGTTATTCCCGGTGTCGAAAGTAGGGCATTTCAAAGAAGGCAATATTCAATTGTCCGTCAATGGAGTTGTGAAGCAAAAAGCGGATTTAAAGCAAATGATATGGTCAGTAGCGGAACAGATTGTCAAACTTTCAGAAGCTAACGAATTATTCCCTGGCGATATTATTTATTCAGGAACTCCAGAAAATGTGGGACCTGTCGTTCGCGGTGATGTAATTCGTTGCCAAATCCAGAAGTTGCCAGACCTTGTGATTAAGATTGTTTAATCTCTTATCATCACGTATAACGGCACTTGAGTAGGATGAATGAAAAAAAAGCATCACTGCCATATGCGGGCTTGCAAGTAGTTGAATTTACCCATATGGTCATGGGACCAACCTGTGGCATGGTGCTTGCTGATCTTGGTGCTGAAGTGATCAAGATTGAGCCCATCGATGGCGATAAGACCAGAAAGCTTTTAGGTTCTGGATCGGGATTTTTTCCCATGTTTAACCGCAATAAAAAAAGTCTTGCCATTGATTTAACTCAAGAAAAAGGACGGCAGTTAGTTGAAAAACTGATTGCTAAAGCCGATGTGGTTTGCGAAAACTTTAAGCCTGGCACTATGAAAAAATTGGGTTTAGATTACGCAACCCTAAAAGAGAAGTATCCTCGTTTAATTTATGTGTCCAATAAAGGTTTTTTACCTGGACCATATGATCATCGCACAGCCCTAGATGAAGTTGTACAAATGATGGGCGGACTTGCATATATGACAGGACCTGTGGAGAGACCTTTAAGGGCAGGTACTTCAGTAAATGACATTATGGGGGGCGTTTTTGGTGCTATTGGTGTTTTAGCAGCAATCAAAGAACGAGATACCACTGGACTTGGACAAGAGATTCAAAGCGCACTATTTGAAAACAATGTTTTTTTAGTAGGACAACACATGATGCAATATGCGGTGACAGGGCAAGCAGCTAAGCCAATGCCAAATCGCATCTCAGCTTGGGCCATTTATGATGTATTTGAAGTGCTTGAAAGCGAGAAAATTTTCCTAGCAGTGGTGACTGATACACAGTGGCAAATCTTTTGTGAAGCTTTTGGATTTGAGGATCTTTTTAATGACCCCAAACTTAAAACTAATAATATGCGTGTAGAGCAGCGACACCGATTAATACCGATTCTTCAGGAAAGACTGAAGAATACATCAGCAAAGGAAATTTCTCATATCTTTGAGAGTAATGGCTTACCTTTTGCACCAATTACTAGGCCAGATCAATTATTTGATGACGAGCACCTCCTCCAAACGGGCGGGCTTGCACCAATCACCATTACCGATGGTCCTCAAGCTGGAACAGATTCTGCGATTCCCCTGTTACCATTCTCCATGAACGGCGAGCGATTAGGTGTCCGTGAAAACCCACCAAGAATAGGACAACATACGGAAGAGGTTTTGCAACAGTTAGGGTGCTCAGCGCTTGAGATTACGGAACTCATCCAAAGTGGGGTAGTTCAGGTTGAAACTCATTAATTAGAAATTAATCAAGATCAGAGTACTCATGAAAATTGTTATACCCGATGACTATCAAGATTGCGTTCGACATCTACAATGCTTCACTAAATTGAATGGGCATGAAGTCATTATTTTTAATGATACGGTTCATGCTTTGGAGGATAAAGCCCGCCGTTTTCATGATGCACAAGCAATTGTTCTGACTCGAGAAAGAACCGTCATTGATCGACCACTTCTCGAACGTCTCCCGAATTTAAAAGTTATCTCACAAACAGGAAAAATGGCTTTACATGTTGACCTTGAGGCATGTCAAGAAATGGGTATTATTGTCATGGATGGACATGGGACTGGGAGTGCAACGGCAGAATTGAATGTTCTCTTAACATTGGCCGCACTCAGAAACTTTGTAGATGAAGTCAATCGCCTACAAGATGGCAAGTGGCAAGGGTCTGTAGGTCGACAACTTGCGGGTAAGAGATTAGGTGTTTATGGATATGGACGCATTGGCAAACAACTCTGCCAAATTGGTAAAGTATTTGGCGCAAAAGTATGGGTATGGGGCAGAGAATCCAGTATTGAAAAAGCAAAAGTGGATGGCGTAGAGATAGCTCCATCAAGAGAGGATTTTTTTGCGCAAAGTGATATCGTTAATTTACAGTTGCGACTTAATCCACAAACCCAACATATAGTTCAAGCTCAAGATCTTGCCCTGATGAAAAAAGATGCTTTATTAGTTAATGCTAGCCGTGCAGAGTTAATCGAGCCAGACGCTTTATATAATGCATTACAAATGGGGCGTCCAGGATTTGCTGCTGTGGATGTTTATGAACATGAGCCAGTCCTGCATGCAAGCGATCCCTTATTAAAGTTACCGAATTGTTTATGTTCTCCACATTTAGGATTTGTCGAGTTAGATAATTACGAAACCTATTATGGCGTGGCATTTGATAACATTAATGCTTATATTCAAGGTGAAGTTTGTAATCGAGTTGTATAGCATTTAATAAAAATATAGAGGCGATATGGATTTTCAATTAACAAGTGAGCAGCAATCATTTGCGGATGCAGTAGCCAAATTTGCCACTAAAGAGCTTGAGCCTGATGCTTTGGCAAGGGCGCATAATCCACATTACCCATGGGATATCGCACAAAAATTAAGTGAACAGGGATTGTTAGGCATCACTTTTTCAGAAAAAGATGGTGGACAAGGTGGCACGCTCATGGACGCGGTCATTGCAATACAAGAAGTAGCATTGCGCTGTCCTAAGTCAGCTGATGTTGTGCAAGCAGGTAATTTCGGCGCTATCCGAACTTTTGTTGAATATGCGAGTGATACCCTCAAAGAAAAATATTTACCGGATTTACTTGCAGGTAAAAAAATCATCGGTTTAGGTATGAGTGAGCCAGGAGCTGGATCAGCAGTTACGGAACTTCAGACCTCGGCGACAAAGGTTGATAAGGGGTATCTCATTAATGGATCTAAAGTATTTTCTACGCATAGTCCTGAAGCAAATATTTTTTTAGTTTATGTGCGTTTTGGTCCCGGTCTTGAGGGGATAGGATCTGTTCTAGTTGAAAGAGATAATCCGGGACTCACTATTGGGCAACCCAATAGCTTTATGAGCGGTGAGGCTTGGTCGCAACTTTACTTTGAAGATTGCTTTATCTCTGATGAATCAGTTTTATTGGGTTCAGGTGGATTTAAAAAACAAATCAGTGGATTTAATGTTGAGCGGATTGGTAATTCTTCAAGAGCATTAGCTTTAGGTCGATATGCATTTAATAAAGCAAAAGAATATGCGCAGGTTCGTCAACAATTTGGTAAAGATATTTGCGAGTTTCAGGGTGTGCAATGGAAATTTGCTGAAATGGCAGTTAAATTAGACGCTGCTCAATTACTCTTATATCGTGCTGCAATTAACGCACAAGATGGTTTACCTTCAGCATATGACACTTCAGTAGCTAAATATATGTGCAACACCGTTGGCTTTGAAGTTGCCAATGAATCATTGCAGGTCATGGGAGCGACTGGTTATAGTCAAGAAACATTAGTGGAGTACTGTTTAAGGAGAACCCGTGGTTGGATGATTGCAGGAGGTTCTTTAGAAATTTTAAAAAACAGGATTGCAGAGGAAGTATTTGAGCGTCGCTTTAACCAACGATCATAAAATTAATTAAAAATAAATGAAGGAGATAGTTTGTATGCGGCATTCGATTGACAAAATTATTCTGGTTATTTTATGTTTTTGTGCGTCATTTGCAATCGCACAACAAGATAATCTTTATCCACAAAAACCAATCAAAATCATTGTGTCATTTACGGCAGGGGGTACAACTGATATTTTCGCTCGTGAAGTGGGGAATCAACTCTCAATCCGTCTTAAAGTTCCCGTCATTGTTGAAAATCATGCTGGTGCTGCAGGTAATTTAGGTACAGAGATAGTTAGTAGATCAGCTCCAGATGGTCATACATTATTAGCTAGCTCAAACGGACCCATCTCGATTAATCCAAGCTTATTTAGTAATTTAGCGGTTAATCCCCAAAAAACTTTGCAGCCAGTTGCAATGATTGGAGATGTGCCTAATATTTTGGTGGTGCCGTCTAATATTGGAGTAAAAAACTGGAAAGATTTTATTGCTTACACTAAAGCAAATAGTGCCAATATTAATTATGGATCTACGGGGATTGGCACTACTGCGCATTTAATTAGTTTTTTATTTTCACAAAAGATTAATGTCAATGCGTTACACATCCCCTATAAAGGAGCTGAGGCAACAAGAGATTTAGTTGCAGGCCGTTTACAATTTATGTTCGCTACCGCCCCATCAGTTGTGCCATTAATTAAAAGTGGTCAACTGACCGCTATTGCAGTATCTTCTAAAAAAAGAGTAAGTACTCTACCTGAATTACCAACTTTAAATGAGGTGGGGATTGATATTGCAACAGGTGCTTGGTTTGGATTATTTGCTCCAATTAAAACGTCTCCAGACATTACCAAAAAAATCAATGAGACAGTACTTGCGATTTTAGACGAGCCAGCGATTAAGCAAAAGCTGTTAGGTCTTGGATCAGATCCAAGTCCGATGAGCGTTCAAGAATTTACTAAATTTATTCAAAATGACTTCGCTACCTGGGCACCAGTCGTGAAAGCATCCGGAGCTAAGCCCGAATAATGACAACCATCTTAGAGCAATTTGGCAGTTTCATAGAAGAGTGTCAGCAAAAGACGTTTACCGCTGTAACGATGCATCATGCACGAAGAGCCTTATTAGATTGGCAAGGCTCTTTAATTGCAGGATCTGATACTGAGGCAGCCATTAAATTAATTGCTGCCTACGCAGATGAACTTGGGAGCGGAAGTTGCAGTGTGGCGGGCACTACAAAAAAAACGTTCACTCGAGCTGGTGCATTTATGAACGGGACGATTTCGCATGTCGCTGAATTTGATGATATTTATCGAGATGGCGCATATCATCCTGCAGCACCTACGATTTCAGGGGTTTTTGCACTTGCTGAACAGCGAAATGATTCGATTGAGCACTTACTTCGTGCAATCATTGTGGGCTATGAAGTATCCACGCGCATTAGCAAAGTTATCCAACCAAGTCATTATCGTTTTTTCCATACGACGGGCACTGTAGGAGTCTTTGGATCTGCAGCTGCTTGTGCATATCTTCTTCGGTTAAACAAGAGTCAAGCATGTGATGCTTTAGCTACAGCTGCAACTTTTGCAAGTGGTTTACAACAAGCATTTCGATCAGACTCGATGACTAAGCCCATGCATCCTGGACATGCGGCTGAGGTTGGTGTGAATGCAGCACTTACCGCGCAGGCGGGTATGACTGGAACACCCGATATCTTAGAAGGATCTGCAGGTTTTGGAGCGGCTTTATCGCAAAATCCTAGATGGGAAGTGATTTTTAAAGATTTAGGTAATACTTGGAATATTGAGCAAATGACCTTTAAAAATTATGGTTGTTGTGGACATAATTTCCCTAGCATTGACGGTGTTGCATATCTTTTACATCAGCATCAGATCAATTGGCGAGAGATTGCTAAGATTCGTATTAGAGGGTATAAAGCCACCAAGGAAGTTTGTTGTTATGTGCATCCACAGACTCCTTTTGAAGCCAAGTTTAGTTTGACCTATACGGTATCTGCACGCATATTATATGGACGTGTCCGAGAAAAAGCATTTCTTGAAGATGCTTTAAAAAATGCTGATATTCACACTTTAGAGGATAAAATCGAAGTAGCAATTGATGCGGAATGTGAATCTCATTTTCCAGTTCATCGCAGCGCTAAAGTTGAAATTGAAATGCAGGACGGCACAAGATTTCAGCATTACCAAAAAACACGTCATGGCGATCCGGATGATCCATTGACTGATCAAGAATTAATGGACAAATTTTTAGAACTCTCTGAACCGAGAATTGGCAAGGAGCAAGCAGAGCATTTGGCAAATCGAATACTGACGCCAAGTAATCATTCGGTAAGAGACATCTCCCATGATTGGAGATCAATTGAATCTATGCAGTAAGGTATCGACGCAATCTTCAATGAAGGTCATTAAATGATAACAACTCGTAGTTACAAAATAGCATTTAGCTTGATTACTTTCCTACTTTTGCAAGTGGTAGGTGCTACCCAATCTCTGGCGCAGTATCCCGATCGGCCCATTAAATTTATTGTGCCATTTGCCCCAGGTGGAGGAACAGACTTGGTAGCAAGAACCATGGGGGCAAGTATTGCCGAAGAATTACGTCAACCCGTCATCGTTGAGAATAAGCCTGGTGGTAGCACCGTTGTGGGAACCGATGCTTTAGCGAAGAGCCCACCCGATGGCTATACATTTGTAATCGCAACCTTTGCTCATGTGGTTAATCCCAGCCTGAAAGAAAAATTACCGTATTCACAAGATAAAGACTTTGCACCTGTGACCTTAGTTGGTGTCTCGCCCAATGTATTGGTAGTTGCGGCGAATAGCCCTTATAAAAGCTTTAAAGAATTACTAGTCGCCGCAAAATCAAAACCGGGTACTTTGAGCTATGCTTCTCAGGGTAGTGGCACATCAGCACATCTGGCTGGTGAATTATTTAGTATCCAAACCGGCTCTAAATTAATTCATGTTCCATATAAAGGAGCTGGACCAGCGTTAACAGATGTGATGGGTGGGCAAGTCGATATGATGTTTGCGACAGCCTCAGCAGTAGGAAGTCTCATCGAGTCAGGCAAGTTGAGACCACTTGCTGTGACAACTACAACGCGTTCCACTACCCCTTTATTAGCGAACTTACCAACGATTGCCGAGTCTGGAATTCCCGGATATTTTGCGGCGAGTTGGTATGGTGTGTTTGCTCCTGCGGGAACCCCAACTGCAATTATTCAGCAAGTCAACGGATCAATTAAAAAAGCAGTGCAAACAAAAGTTTTTAAAGATCGAGTTGAGAGTGAGGGCTTGATCATCAGCGCTGGCAGTCCAGAAGATTTTGCGAAATTTGTAAAAAGTGAAGAACAGCGTTGGAAAGAAGTCATTAAAAAAGCCAATATTAAAGCAGATTAAATAATCAAGGAATGAATATGAATTTTGAACAAGTAGAACTTGAAGTGGTTGATGGTATTGCAACACTATCCCTGAATCGCCCAGATAAACGCAATGCCATGAGCGATCAGATGCGCTCTGAATTTATTGAGGTAATGGAATATGTAGCTGCGGAAACTTCAATCAGGGCATTGGTTCTAACAGGCAAGGGTAAAGGGTTTTGTGCGGGCGGTGATATTTCTGGTATGGAAAAACGCTTAAGCGCACCCGTTGGAGAGTTAGCCATTAATGGTTGGCGTCGTCAATTACGTGTTCATCACGCAGTTGCTTTGTTATTTGAGCTTCCCAAACCAACGATTGCAGCTGTCAATGGACCAGCTTCAGGTTTGGGCGCAGATACCGCACTTGCGTGTGACTTTATAGTGGCTTGTGATGAAGCTAATTTCACCTGGTCTTATATCCACCGTGGAATTATTCCCGATGGCGGTGGGATGTATTTCTTGCCAAGACGAGTTGGTCTTACTCGCGCAAAGGAATTGATTTTTTCAGGACGTAAAGTCGAATGTAAAGAAGCTTCTGAATTAGGTATTGTTGATCGGATATCTACCTTAGACCAATTAGTGCCAGATGCTCAGCAGTGGGCGAAAGAACTCAGTCAAGGATCTGCTGCGGCGCTTGCTTTAAGTAAAACTATTTTGAACCAAAGCTTTGAAACCAATGCACATCAAGTCTTTGCTAGCGGTGCGCAAGCTCAGGGAATTTGTTATACAACGACCGAGCATCGCAGTGCAGTAGAAGCATTTTTACAAAAAGCAGCTGACGCCAAAAAGAAATAATCATGAAAAGTGCAATAGCGTGTTTAATGGTTCCTCAAAGTATTGCTGTGATTGGTGCCTCTACAGATCCACAAAAGACCGCTGGAAAACCTATTTTTTATTTACAAAAAAATGAATACTCAGGAAAAATTTTCCCGATCAATCCAAAGGTCGAGACGATTGCTGGACTGAAGTGTTATCCAGATATTACGTCTTTGCCAGAGACCCCAGATGTAGCAATTATTCTAGTAGGAACTGAAGCCGCGATTGCAGCAGTAGCTGCTCTCGCAAAAATCAATACGCCAGTAGCGATTGTATTAACCAGTGGTTTTGCTGAAACAGGACCTGCTGGACTTCTTAAGCAAGAAGAACTATTACGTGCTGCAGGATCTATGCGTATTTTAGGTCCTAATACGATGGGGATGGTCAACATCATTGATCAGATTACACTCTCGCCAAGTGGTGCATTGGCGATGGACAATATTGGTAAAGGACATGTTAGCCTAGTCTCTCAAAGTGGCGGCGTATTAGGCGCCTTGCTTTCGCGAGCTGCGGCAAGAGGTATTGGCTTATCTAAGCTAGTGGCAACTAGTAATGAAGCCGATTTAAATTTAGCAGATTTTATTGATTATTTTGTGGATGATGAGACGACCAAAATCATTCTTTTATATATTGAAAGTATTCGCAAGCCAGAGCAGTTTCGAGCAGCTGCCTTACGCGCCAGAAAAGCAGGCAAACCGATTGTTGTGTTCAAAGTGGGTAAATCAGATGCAGGCATGCAAGCCGCTATTTCTCATACAGGCGCTATGGCTGGATCTGATCGTCTTTATGATGCACTTTTTGCAGAAGTGGGTATTATTCGGGCGCATCAATTTTCAGACTTCTTGGATATTCCAGTTGCCTTAGGAAGTGGCAGGTCTTTACATGGCAAGCGCGTCGCTATTTTGACCTCTACCGGAGGGGCTGGAACTTTAGTCGCAGATAGCCTTGGAGAAAAAGGTTTTGAGTTACCAGTGCCTGATGCTATTACAGCCCAAAAATTAGCACTTTTAGACTTAGGCGACCAGGCCGTCTTAGATCGTAATCCCATCGACGTCACTTTGGCGGGCTTACAACCCAATATTCTTAATGGGGCAATAAAAGCTTTAGTCGAGAGCGATAGTTATGATGCTTTGATACTCATCTTAGGCTCTTCGAGTGTGAGCCGTCCAGAGCTTATGGCAGAAGCGGTGAAGGAGTCATTGCAGACAACCAATAAATTGATTTTGGCATATGTTAGCCCCCATGCTCCGCAGGCTGCAGAGATCATGACCAAATTAGGGGTGCCTACGTTTACCCAACCGGAAAGTTGTGCTGTTGCAATGCAAAGTATTTTCCAAATGAGTCTTGATCACAATCAAGAAAATCATTTACCAAAATCCTTACCAGAAATTGATTTATCAGCCTACGATCATATTCATCGAGCCTTAGATGAGCATGAATCGAAGCAGCTGTTTACACAATTTGGTATTCCGACCGTCAATGAAGTCGTTGTAAGACGTGACGAATTAGATAAGAGTAATTTTGACCACTTTGGTTCGCAAGTAGTGATTAAGATTCTTTCTCAAGAAATCTTGCATAAGACCGAGGTGGGAGGAGTAGCATTAAATGTTCC
>Ga0209189_1003122_pt1 | contig 11237 bp, 24 predicted proteins | sample C_130820_EF_Meta_FD_187308 | JGI IMG/M metagenome (GOLD analysis project Ga0209189, IMG submission 187308) | Freshwater microbial communities from Lake Croche, Canada to study carbon cycling - C_130820_EF_MetaG (SPAdes) (version 3) | ecosystem: Environmental > Aquatic > Freshwater > Lake...
GAATAGTTGACCGGACTGTAGTGTCTTTAGCAGGAGGGGCTTGACATCCATGCCGGTTGTGGTATAATGGCACCATTCGAACGGCAGGGGATGGACGTGGAGAGTGGTCGTATACTTTCGGGATTGATAATAGTCGCCAATAGTGTCCTCATAGGGTCAAAAGCACGATAATTGCGTGGTTTATAATGGTTATTGACCTTATAAGAACAAAAACCAAAAAAGTGCTTGACAAATTCGGATTTTTGTGATAGGATGGGAGGATTTTTCGGAACCGTCGCACCTAAAGTCTAAAACCTAGTGGTCCTCTGGTCTATGCGAATACCCTTATGGTTTTGCGAATCATTGCGAATGGTTACATGGTATTCACGATGATGAGCGATAGTATTTCTCTATTGGTCCCCATCCGCGCATAGTGTCACGCAGGTTTCACACAATTATGCACAATATTGCACTTTATTGCACCTATTACACTTTTGAACACTATTACATTTCCTATACTGTACCGGAGTGGTCTACTATCCAATGAGCCCTTGACAATTCCACGGTTCTATTGTATAATGGACTCTTATTCACCAACACTGACTGGAATTAAATATGATTAAATTTATGACATTTAATGAGGCAATGCAAATTGTATCGGCATATGGTTATAAAAATGGCAATGATTCTCTTATTGACACCATTTCAAATATGGAAGATAATATCTTCGAATTGAATCATAATCAGCGGGTTGCATTGTCGGTGGTTATCGGTGAATATGATTCGCTTGCGGAATTGCAATAATTACGGATTTGGTACTTGACCGGTTTGGTCGACAATCCGAAAAGTCCTTGACAATTCCACGGAAATGCGGTATAATGGCACCATGTTAAAACGAAAGGCTTCTAATGCTTAAACTATCCAAAACCTCAAAGCTTGACAATATTATGTCCTGGTCGCTTACTGCTCTGGACACCTGTCCCGGTTCGGTAAAGGCTGACGGTTCATTGGTTGACGCTTGCTCTGGTTGCTATGCTACCACTGGTTTCTATAATTTCGGCTCGACCAAAGCGGTTCGAATTGATAATAAACTGGACTGGAAGCGTGAGGATTTTGTGGTCGATTTTATTACTGCTCTCAAAAAGCAGAAATATTTTCGCTGGTTCGATTCTGGTGACCTATATTCGGTCCAATTGGCTGAGAAAATCTACCAGATTATGGTTGCTACCCCTCATGTAAAGCACTGGTTGCCGACCCGCATGGCTAAATTCGCTAAATTCAAGGATATTCTGGCGAAAATGTCGGCACTGCCGAATGTAATGGTTCGGTTCTCTTCCGATTCTATTACTGGCGAATATACTCCCGGTGTCCACGGTTCGGTTATTATCCATTCTGCTGCTGATGCTGATGACCGTGTTACAGTATGCGGTGCATATGAGCACGGTGGTAAATGTAATGGTTGCCGTGCTTGCTATTCGAAGGACGTGGATGTAATTGCTTACCCTCAGCACGGTAAGAAAATGGCAAAAGTATTTAAACTGAAAGCAGTTTAATTAATTAATTAATAAAGGAAATATATTATGTTCAATCGTGAAACTCTCCAGAATCTTTTGGCTAACCGTGTTGTGGAAGGAATGGATATTGATACATTGGTAACCTATGCAACCGAACGACTCACGGAGGCGTATGATTCTATGACCGATGCACAATTACAAACGGAAATTGAGGAATATGCACCGGACCTTTTGGAGATTGGTGAATAAATTAATTAATTGTAAAGGTAATTATTATGAATAAAACAGTATCTATTGGTTATTATCGTGAGGATGGCGATTTTGCTATTCTGGCAACCCTGAATAATAATGATGGTTTATTGTCCGACCAAAGATTCAAGCAATTAATTGAATTGGTCGAAGGTGAATATGTGGAGAAATTATATTATACCCATGATATTATGGTGCTCGAGCGTCAGGATACTCCTGATTATGTCGAGGTGGATGCTGTTGCACGGAACAGCGTTGTTGCGTAAAAACAACAGTCAAGGTAAAATCCCTTGACAATCCGTGGATTCCTGTTATAATGGTATTTTTAATTGATGAGGTAATTATGGAAAACGTGTTCAATACTGGTGTTAATCCTGTTCATACTGGCATTTATATTGTAGACCGTGGCGAAAAACTCGGTACACCCCTGCGTTGGTTCAATGCTGACACCGGTGTCTGGTCTCGCTGCGAATATACAATGGAAGATATTCTACAATCCAAAGATAAACCTGGTGCGCTTGGTTTCCTGCCTTGGCGTGGTCCAATCAAGGTGGTCGCACCGAAGGTTCAACCAGTCGCCGAAGTCGCCTTGGTCAATACCACTGACATTCAGGTCACACCAAAGACCAAACCTGCCAAAGTGCCTAAGGTCAAAGCTGTCAAGGTAGCAAAAGCACCTAAGGTCAAAACCGCCAAGGTTACCCATGCTGACGGCACGATTACTTTCCGTGAGGATCGCCAGAAATATATGGCATGGCATGGTGGTAAAGCAGAAGCAGCACGACCTACGCTCGAAGCAGCAAAAGCATACCTGTTCAAGAAATATGGTATGGCTGACGCTCAAATGTTGGTGTTGGTATAATTGTAAAGGTAATTATTATGAAAACGGTTGATATTAAAAAAGGTATGCGTGTCCGTATGGCTAATGGTTGGTACGGTACTATGATGGATAATATGCGTGGTACTACCCGGCTTGTCGAGGTAGAAGGTTATTACACCGAGACTGGTTCGGTTTATTCGCATGATATTGTAGTGGCTCAAACCCCTACAGGTTGGGAAGCAGTGGTGCATACACCCAAAGAATTGAAGTGCAAAGAAATGAATGAAGCATTTTTTGGTTAATTAAAGGAATATTATTATGGATTCGAAAGAAATTGGTGTGTGTTTGGCGGCAGTTGCATTAATGGCTGTAATTATTGCTGCAATTTATGGTTATATTGCGAATATTGTTACATTATTCCATTCGACCGGTGATATTACAGGTCAATTTATTCTGCGAGTTGTAGGTATTTTTATTGCACCACTCGGTTCAATTCTTGGTTTTCTGTAATTAAAGGAATATTATTATGATGCAAGCCGGTAATTATTATGTTGGTGACCTGTGCTACGTATTGCATGAGGTTTGGGATGAAGTCTGTGGCATTATGTTCAAGGATAATCCTGCTGGTAATGATGGTGAATTCACGTTGAAAGACGGACGCCGGTTTGCAGTATATGGTACCGCATGGGGTGATGGCACATATAAAGACCAATTGGGTAATTATTATAGTGTAGATGCAGGCATTATTGGTTGTATTCTGGTGTCGGACATTAAATTAATCAGTGAAGATTGGTGGTCTAATGATATTGATGGTGGCAATGTAATTGAATTCAAAGCTGAGTTTATAACCCAATGCAATGATGGTATGATTCAATTTGGCCATATTATGATTGACACCGATGCCACTTATGATGATGATGAGGATGGTCAACCAGATGAGGATCAGGAATGGCATGATTTTGACCCTGATTGTTAATTATGAAACTGAAAATTAAAATACCAAAAAATACACGGGCACATTTTGTGCTCTTTGCGAAAGATACACCATTTAAACCAAAAAAGGTTAAAAATAAAAAGATTTATAATCGTAGTCAAAAGAATAAAGATGAAAAAAGTGACTGGTATAATGAATCTATGAAGTATTTCTGATGTTGCTTTATTGCAACAGCGTCCCGAAAGTCCTTGACGGACCGTCCAATTGTGTTATAATTGCCACATTGTTTAACGAAAGGTAATTATGAAAATAGTTCCGCTTGATAGGTGCGAATATGATAAATCAAGAAAAGTTTTGAAATTGGCATCTGAATTTATGGGTATGCCCCATGAATTTTATGTGAAAAGTCATTTTACAAACCGTAAAATTAAATTCACTGCAATTGGTCCTGAAGATAAACTCTTTGATGAGGACCAATGGGACGGCGAACAGCAAATATATCGCCAATTTGAAGTTGGCACCATCGATTACATGGTCATTTATAATCAATATTAATTAGGAGTTTTATTATGGGTACACGTTCCTTGACACAGGTTTATGAGCATGGCGAACCAGTGGTTTGTATGTATCGGCAGCTTGATGGTTATCCTACAGGTCATGGTGCAGAATTGGCAGAGTTCCTGAACCAGTTTGATGCCATCACCAATGGTATCGCAGTCGGTGAGACCCGGAAGACTGCCAATGGCATGGGTTGTCTCGCTGCTCAATTGATTGGTCATTTTAAGACCGAGGCTGGTGGTTTCTACCTGTACCCGGTCAATTCAGAGGACGTTGGCGAAGAATATGATTATCATATCCATGAAGATAAAGTGGTTGTGAATGATTCTTGGACCAAAGAGAACCTGTTCACCGGTTCATGGACGTCCTTTGCTAAATTTTGCATCAAAGAGACTGTTGCGGAATAACAACAGCGTCCCAAATAGTCCTTGACGGACTGGCCGGTTGTGGTATAATAGAGTCTTACTTTAACAAACAATAGGAATTTTTATGTCGAACATTTTCCAAGTTGGTGACAAATTCGCTGCAATTATCAACGGCAAGACCGTCAAGCGTGCTAACCGCCGTGCATTGGAACGTATGCTCAAAGCGGATCAGGTCGCTGCACCTGTCGTAGAATCCAAATTCTCCATCAACCAACGCTTCGGTTTTGTGCGTGATATGGTCACTATGCTCGCTAACGGCGACCAAGCGTCCGTTGTTGTGACTGGTCCTGGTGGTCTCGGTAAGTCCCACACCGTGTCTGCTGCTCTCGCTAAGGCAGGTTTCCAAGACCTGTCCGTGCTCGATGAGTTGGAGATTGGTGACAATGTTCCCAAGAATTCTTTCCGTGTAGTCAAGGGTTATTCTACTCCTAAGGGTCTGTATCGCTGCCTGTATGAGAACCGCAATTCTGTGGTCGTGTTTGATGATTGTGATTCTGTACTCAAGGATCCTGTGTCCTTGAACCTGCTCAAAGCTGCGCTCGATTCTTACTCTCGCCGTATCATTTCATGGCGCTCGGAGAACCGTGATGAGGAATTGCCTAACGTGTTTGAATTCAAAGGTCGTGTGGTGTTCATTTCTAACCTGCCGTCCAGTTCTATGGATCAGGCGATTATCAGTCGTTCCCTTGCGGTCGACCTGACCATGACGCCTGCTCAGAAGGTCGAACGGATGCGTTTCCTGTTGACCGAATCAGACTTTATGCCTGAGTTTGACAAGGCAACCAAGAATGATTCTATGGACCTTATTGCATCCGTGTGTGATAAAGTCAAAGAATTGTCCTTGCGTACACTCATGCAAGTGATTAAAATCCGCAAAGCCAATCCCAATGGCAAGTGGAAAGATTTAGCCGAGTACGCAATCTGCGGATAATTTATCTACTAGACCAAAATTTAGTTTTTCTGGTTTCAGACATTGCTTTGGATAATTTACTCTTAGCAATGTCTGTCATTGGCACACCTTTATTGTAAGCTGGTTTACCTTTAAGTGCTGAAGAATCTCTCATTTTTTGTTTGGTTTCTTCAGATACTTTTATTAAACCTTTTATTCCTTTATTCCAAGGCACCCGACCTTTAGGTGCACCTGAATTTTGTGAACCATTTACACCATCACCACCTTTGGTCATATTATAACCAGTATGATAAGAATCATATTGTTCTATAAAATATGATTCCATTGTTTTATATGTGTGTTCATACTCTTTTGATTGATATATTATTTGCCAATCAAAATTTTCCCAACCATATTTGTTAATTGCATTATAAAATTTGTAATTGGATTTTCTTTTTGCTCTTGATTTATGACCATATTGCCTTTGCGGCCAATTACGGTCAAAACCAATATAAATTTTACCATTAATTGTATTTGTGGCTTTATAAATTGTATAGATATCCATGCTGATGCTCCTTATAAGCGTTAGAGTAGGTGGGGGAATTGCGGCTCCGTGACCTACACCTATTTATCTCACTATATTATGGTTGTGTCTAAAAAACAACACTCTTAAAAAAGTCCTTGACATTTATGCCACTCCTGTTATAATGGACTCTTAGATTGATTGATAAGGACATTTTATGCGAACCAAACAAATTGTATCGGGTATGAAAAATAGCCAACGTATCCGTGTTATTCTGAATGGTGTTGGTTTTGTGACCACAGTCCAGGACGCCAGCAATATGCCATTCACCTCGCAAAATACGGCAGTGAATGTGGCATTGCACCGACTGGTTGATGCAACCAAAACCAAGGCGACCGGCATCGGCACCCGTGTTGTAGTATATGACCATAAAATGGCACGGCACGATTTTGATATTCAAATTGACCTAATCTAAGGATTCATTATGATTGACCCAATTACCCCTCGCCAGCAAACCTTGATTGCCAATAACATTGTATCTGCCTGCAAGTTTGGTATCGACCGACTGAGCAAACCTGCATACAATTTCATTTCTGGTTGTGCTGGGTTCATTGCTCACTATAATCACCAAGGTTTTATCGCCGCATATGGTACTGGTATGAACCTGACGCTTGACATTTTGGCAAATAAGCGTTATAATCAATGGTCGAATTTCCGTCCCGGTGATTCGGACTATGAATATTATATGTCGAAGCGGGACCTGTATAACATGATTGTAAAGGAATTGGAAAATGTCCGTGTTACTCAAAGAGACTACGATTTGGTCTGATTCTCGGATGCATAACCATGTTTATGTGTTTGATGTTAAACCAAAAGGGCGTCAAGGTACTGCCATTGGTTATATCAATCATATATCTGATGAGGTAAAGTATTTCAGTACACCATTGAAAATGGATTTCAAGGGTCGTACCTTTGTCGAGGTAGGTAAGAATAGGTTTGGAGTTTAGAATGAGAAAATTAGCTACTATTCGAAAAATTGATGCAATTAGCCCTATTGAAGGTGCTGATGCTATTGAAGTTGCAACCTTAGGTGGTTGGAAAGTTGTGGTCAAAAAAGGTGAATACACCGTTGGTGACCTTGCGGTATACTGCGAGATTGATTCTTGGATTCCCCATGAATTGGCACCGTTTCTGTCTAAAGGCAAAGAACCCCGTGAGTTTGAAGGCATTAAAGGTGAGCGCCTGCGTACCGTAAAACTGCGTGGCCAGTTGTCACAAGGTTTGCTGTTGCCTTATGCCACCTGCGGTATAATTGTTGCTGAAGGTGCTGATGTATCGGAACTGCTAGGTATTATCAAGTGGGAAAAGCCGATGAATGCACAATTGGCTGGCATGGCCAAAGGTAATTTCCCGGCATTGATTCCTAAGACTGACCAAGAACGTGTACAAAACCTGAAAAAGGAAATTGAGACTGTAACGGCTGATGGTCTACTGTTTGAAGTAACCGAAAAGCTGGAAGGTTCTTCAATGACCGTGTACCAAATTGATGGTGAGTTTGGTGTATGCTCACGCAACCTTGACCTAAAGGAAACTGAAGGCAATACATTCTGGTCTGTTGCACGTAAGGAAGATATTGAAGGCAAAATGAAGCGACTTGATGCACAATGGGATTTTGCTATTCAAGGTGAGTTGATTGGTCCTGGTATTCAAGGCAATATCTACAAACTGACACAACCTGAATTTCGTGTGTTTGATGTATACGATATTATGGCTGGTGCATACCTTGACCCGGCACATCGCCGTGCGGTTGTAGCGGTGCTTGGTTTACTCCATGTCCCGATTATCACCGATGGCAAAGACCTTGGTGTTGGTTCTATTGATGAAATTTTGCAATGGGCGGAAGACAGGTCACTGTTGAATCCTACTGTGGAACGTGAGGGTATTGTATTCAAAGAATGCAATGGTGGTATGTCATTCAAGGCTATCAGTAATTCCTATCTCATTAATTCTAAGGATTAATCGTTGCGTTAAAACAACAAAGGCAATCTTTATGGTTGCCTTTTTTTTGCCTTGTGTTATAATGGTACATATGAAAATGACTGATGAACATTACAATTACCTGATTGACTTGCGGGATTCCGGTGAAGTTAATATGTGGGGTGCAACACACTATCTGGTACAAGATTTTGGTGTCTCATATGAGGACGCCAAAAAGATTTTAATTCAATATATTGAAAGTTTTGACAAATGAAAATTGTTATTAATGATTGTTATGGTGGTTTTGGTTTGTCCGATGCGGCATTAGAACGATATAATGCTTTGACAGGCAAGTCCGCAGAATATTTCTGGGACCTTGAGCGTGATGATCCTGCATTGGTTCAGGTCGTTGAAGAAATGGGTGAAGTTGCTAATGGCAAATATTCTGAATTGAAAATCGTTGAAGTACCTGATGGTGTTAAATGGTACATACATGAGTATGGTGGCATGGAACACGTTGCTGAAGAACATCGGACTTGGCGTTAATCATGTTTGTATTTGACGTTGAAACGCTTGGTAAAGAATCGTCAGCTGTTATTCTATCAATGGCTGCGGTTTACTTTGACCCAAAATCCAAACCATCACCTGACCAAATGCGAGAATCTGCATTCTTTGCAAAGTTTAGTGTCGATGACCAAGTGAAACGTCTTGGACGTACCATGACACGATCCAGTCTGTCTTGGTGGGGTAAGCAATGCGATATTGTCAAGGTAAAATCTTTCAAGCCTAGTGCTGATGATATTATTATTGATGATGGTATCGAGGCTATGCGTCAATGGTCTAAGCAATTTCCTTTGCATGATAAGTGCTGGGTCTGGGCACGTGGTAATCTAGACCAATTGGTACTGGATTCTATGGAAGAAAAACTAGAAATTGAACCTGTATTCTTTTTTAATCGGTGGCGTGATGTACGGACAGCAGTTGATTTGATGACTGGTTCTACCACAGGTTATTGTGATGTTGATTATGATGGTTTTAATCCTGCACATCACATTATCAAACATGATCCTGTTGATGATTGTGTTTATGATGCAATGATGATTTTGTACGGAGTTAATAAAGAATGATTGAAACTGAAACCTATGTTGAACCTTTGACATTCATGGTTCAATACAAAGACGCATATAATGCTTTGCATAATGAAGAAATTAAAGCAAAGGATATTGATTCTGCATGGACTTTGGCCCTCAATCTGATTGATTATGAAAGCCGTATACAACAAATATTTCAGGTGAAAAAATGAATGTGTATCTATGGTTTTGGTTGGTGTGGTTATCGGTTGTTATAATGTGGATAGAGGATGAATTTTAATCCTTAACATTAATCGGCGACACCGCATGATATCATCAATATTTTTTCTGTCAAGGTCTTTTTTTGGTATACATGGGCGCTTGACAAACATGCCGTCATGTGGTATAATAGAGTCTCTTACAAGCAAGGAGTTTTATGGGTAAGATTAAGAATAAAGCAGTCGAAGTTCTTGATATGCTTGAGAATGGTTATGATAATGAAGATATATCCCTGATGCTTGACGTTGATTTGGATTTTATCAAGTCAATTATCGGCACACCACAAACCAGTGAGATTACAAATTACTATGGAGAATTTAATGAATAAGAACCAACGCCAATTTGTCTTGGCATCTGAAGGTGAATTTGGACCTGAAGCAGTATTGACCCGTGATAAGATTGATTTGATTGTAGGAAAATATGATTCTCCTTATCCATTCTGGTTGGTGACTAAGGCTGAATATCGTGCAGGTCGTGGCCTGTATAAAGTGCCTGCATCCGGTACGTATCAGGCACCTGTCGAGGTAGCAAAAGAAGATCAAGCAATGACTGTTGATTTGTCTGCACAAGTAATGACGCTACGCCAACCTAAACTGGTTGATGAATCTGACACCTCAATCCCTGTAAAGTACCCTGATTATGTCCCTTTCGGATTTTTTAAAGATTTGCGTAATATCGTTAAGTCTAGCATGTTTTATCCTGTATTTGTTACTGGTCATAGTGGTAACGGAAAAACCCTTATGGTTGAACAAGTTTGTGCTGAACTTCAACGTGAATGTATCCGTGTCAACATTTCGATTGAAACTGATGAAAGCGATTTACTTGGCGGCCCCACTCTTGTCAACGGCAATGTGGTTAATCGTGATGGTCCTGTTATTATTGCCATGAAGCGTGGTGCTGTTTTGTTGATTGATGAAGTTGACCGTGGTTCAAACAAACTGATGTGCTTGCAAGGTATCCTTGAAGGCAAACCATACTACAATAAAAAGTCTGGCGAGTTGGTTTATCCAAAACCTGGTTTCAATGTAGTTGCCACTGCAAACACCAAAGGTCGCGGCTCTGATGAAGGCAAGTACCTGTCACAGATTCTTGATGATGCATTCTTGGAACGTTTTCCAATTACTGTCGAACAGGAATATCCTGATAAGAAAACTGAGACTAAGATTCTTGCACCACTTATCAAGGATACAGATTTTGTTGAATGTCTTGTGACATGGGCTGATACTGTCCGTAAGACCTTCAAAGAAGGTGGTGTTGATGAGATTATTTCTACTCGCCGTCTGGTTCATATCGCAAAGGCATTTGATATTTTCCAAGACCGCATGAAAGCAATTACACTTTGCGTGAATCGTTTTGATGAAGAAACTAAAACTGGTTTCTTGGACCTGTACACCAAAGTTGATGCAAAAATTAATGCACCTGTAAGTGTTTCTAAATCAGCAACAACACCATTTAAACCTGAAGAAGAAGTTCCATTTTAAGGAGTAAATTATGAATCTAAATTTATTTAAAGCAGTTCTTACTGCATTTGTTACAGTTTGTTATTTGTTTGCTTGGTATCAGGGTGAAATGATCCCAGCATGGCAAGCTGCAATTTGGGTATTCATTGTTTTCATTGATGACCTAAAAGAATACTTGAACAACCGTTAATTATTGGAGTTATATTATGAAATTGAAAGTACGTTCTGGCAAACAAAATCGCCATGAAAAGATTGCAGTTGTATTATTGTCTGGTGAACCTGTGGCGCCTGATGATATCAAGGCGTGTTTCAAAGACACAGACCAAGAGGCAGTATTGTATCGTCTTGCAACCAACATCTATAATATCCGTCGTGATGGTGGAGTTATCAAGGTGCATAAAGATGGTCGTAAAGTGACAGCATATCAATTGTTGAATCCTAATTGTTTCAATGCAGAAGGTCGTTATACAGGTTATACCAATACCAATGAAACAAATAGTCCTGATGTAGTTGTCGAACAAACAGAAACGGAGACTGTATATGCGTAATGGTTCTGGAAT
>Ga0209189_1003123_pt1 | contig 11237 bp, 11 predicted proteins | sample C_130820_EF_Meta_FD_187308 | JGI IMG/M metagenome (GOLD analysis project Ga0209189, IMG submission 187308) | Freshwater microbial communities from Lake Croche, Canada to study carbon cycling - C_130820_EF_MetaG (SPAdes) (version 3) | ecosystem: Environmental > Aquatic > Freshwater > Lake...
AGATGCACGAATATTTGTATATGATTTTGATTCAAAAACAAGCAAAGATTATTCAAAGAAAGCTTCCATTGCTAATGACGGTAAACCCATGGGTACGAATGATTTAGAGCCAAGATATTCCCCAAATAATTCGGCTATTATATTTTCTAATGCTAGCAATGAGACCTCGTCCGATGTAAGCATCTATACATTAGACATTTCAACTAATGCGAGGCTAAAAATATTATCTAATGCCATGATGGGTACTTGGAGAAAGCAATAATTTTTTATTACTATTGGGCAAATAATCTATCGCTTGGATTCGCCAAGGTAACATATAGATAGAGCTAAGTTTTAATATTTTGGCAAGTGTTTTTTTGCCCGATTGGCGTGGCCTGGTAATACCTATAATGGGATATTTGGCCTATAACATAGATTTGTATATTTAGGAAATGAATCCCTAAATATACAAATCTATGTTGAAGGCCAACATTTAACCAGGAAATCTTGGCGGGTATCATTTTTGTATTTAATTTTTAAGTGCGTAAATCCACGCAGTGTGGCACACCTATTATCGCTGATAATAGGTGTGCCACATTTTTATTTTACGGAGCGAGTGAATTGTCGCATCGGCGAACCATCTCGTATCTCGTATCTCAGCACGCTGAGCGGAGTACGCTCAAAAAAAGTAGAACCATAGCATGAAAAAGTATGATTTATGTGCCTTTTTTTAGTAAATTTCGAAATTATTGCTCCAATATTAATTTTAGCATTCTAAGTTCCGCTTGATAATCATTGTTTTAACACTTTGGTGTCAAGCTATTTCAGGACAAAACAAAGATTATTATTCTAATTTAATTATTTCAAAAGTCAAATTAAATGAAAATACTACCCGCTTTTTCAATCCTTTTTTTTTCAATTCAATCTTACGCTCAAAATTCTTCCCTAGTAACGAATCTTTTTCCTGTTTTGCCTAAAGCCTATCAGTGGCCAGCAAAAAAAAATGATTCACAAAAAATATTGAATTTTTTAAAAACAGAAAAAGAAAACTATTTTAGTTATTTCAATAAAGACTTCGTTGAATACGGTATTGATTTTACCAAAAATGGTTTAATTCGCTCTTTGCACGCAATTGATTTGAATAATGATGGCATAGACGAAATCATCTTTGCCGGTCAAAGTGAGGAAGAAGGCAACCAAGTGGAAATTTTTAAAAAAGAAAAAACCTCCTACGCCAGAATATTTTCTGAGCGACAAAATCTTACTGACTTCATGTTAAGCCAAGGTCAACTCTATCTTTACATCTCCGATCCTGGATGTTGTGCTGAATACTCAACCATTCAGAAAATTTTTAAAACTAATCTAAGTTTATCAAACAATTCATTTCTGCAGATTTACCAATCACAATTTATCAATGCAACAAAAATGCCTGATTCGATATTTGACAAACCTATTCGTTTTAAGGTAATAATAGCAGATTGTAAAGTAAGACTTGAGCCAAAATTTGATGATACATCAAAAAAGTTTTACGACGATATGAACGAGTTTAAACCCTCAGGAAATATTGTTGCTAAGTTGCCTAATAACACCCTCGGCCATGCCCTTGGCTATCTGACTGACCAAGCTGGTACAAATTGGTGGTTTGTAGAAATAGATGAAAACGTTCGATTAAAAAATGTTAAATACGACAGGATTGATCAAACCGAAAAATTCCCTACCCGCATTAGAGGCTGGATAAATAGTAAAAACCTTCAGAAATTGAATTAGCTATTTTGACGAAAAATTACCAAATAAAAAGTAGCTAAACTGCTTTATCAATATTCAGAAATTCAGCTGTTGTATTCAGTGTTTTCGTATTCCAATGTATTGAAGTAGCGTATTTCTCTTATCTACTTTTGCCAAATGTTTTTGATCCCACAGATCTCTGTAAGCATATTCATGACAGACAGTTGCCGCATGATTTATAGCATAAACATACCTAGAAAGCTGCTTATATAGTTGTAGCATATCTTCTCAAAACAAAAACTTAGCATGCCATCTAATAAATGTTCAATTTAGTTTTGGTCGGTAGTTTTGCTTCGGGTAAGATTTTCGACTTGTATTTTATAGGCCACAAAAGTTTGTTTGCCGAAGTTTTGATGCACTTTCGCAAGCTTAGAGACAGAGTTTACTAAATCGTCTATTTTGATTTATTCTATTTTTTAGTTCTTTGATTCGATTTGTACGAAAAGCAGAGTAAAATTCAACTTATGAGGAATAAGTAGTGATTAATTCATTAATAAATTAAAACAAAAATAGACCTTTCACCAAAATTGATGAGGAACCGAATATATATAGCTCTAAATCATCCTAAAATGAGTTTACAATTTCTGAAATCCATTAATCAATTAATTTAATTTAAAACGACAGTACAGTACAGGATAGTAATGTTTTCTAAATTAAATATTATTGTATTATATAAAGTATTTCTATTGTTATTTTCACATTAATCGTGAATTGTATTGACCTTTGCTAAAATATCATCAAAATAGTTTTAGATATTTTTTTGTATTTACAGCTAAAATCTTTCAAATTAGTTTTGCCATTTTCAAAAAAAACTATCAATAATTTAACAATAAAACTATAAATCTCATGAAAAAAAGGTTCCTTTTTTATTTAGAATCAAAGTTTCAAAAAAGTTTTTTTTATATACTTTTTCCCTTTATTCTGTTTTCATTTCAGCGTTCAAAATCTCCTGTTTTGAGTTTTAGTAGGTATTTTGTGGCTGCTGAGAGTTATGAATCGGTTGGTGTTGCCGACATAAATAATGATGGGAAAGCTGATTTGATTTCAGGAGATTTTTGGTATGAAAATAATGGCACAAGAAAAAATAATTTCAGAAACAGACATTTGATTGATAATCAAAAAAGACAAGGTGAATATTATGATGATTTTGCCTCAATTTGTTTGGATGTAAATGCTGATGGTAACACTGATTATATCACAGGAGGTTGGTTTGACCAAACTTTGCGTTGGCTCGAAAATCCAGGCTTAACAAAAGATCAACGCTGGAAAAGCCATGAAATAGCTAAAACAGGTAATATTGAATGTGTTAGAGCTTGGGATATTGATGGAGATGGAAAGCTGGAAGTTGTTCCAAACAATCCAAAATTGCCATTAAAATATTTTATATTAGACAGTGGGTCTTTTCGTCAAGTTGAAGTTGCTGCAACTCAGGGTCACGGTTTGGGTTTTGGAGATATTGATGGAGATGGTAAAGGCGATTTTATTGTGAGTGATGGTTGGTTGAAAAATTTAGGAAATGAAAAATGGGAAATGAAACCTGAGTTTTCATTGGGAACAGCAAGCGTCCCAATTTTGGTGGCTGATGTAAACAATGATGGTAAAAATGACCTAATTGTTGGTCAAGGTCATAGCTATGGTTTGCATTGGTACGAACAAACAATTATTGCAAATAAACGTATATGGAAAAAGCATTTAATTGACGATTCTGCTTCGCAATATCATACTATGGAATGGGTAGATTTGGATAATGACGGAAAACCAGAATTGATTACAGGAAAACGTTTTAGGGCTCATAATGGCAAAGATCCAGGTGAAAATGATGAAGTTGGTTTGTATTATTTTAAATGGAATGGCTCATCATTTCTCAAAAATAAAATAGCTTATGGGCCTGCTGGTGAAGGTAAAGGTACAGGCATTTATTTTATGGTTTATGATTTGTTAGGCTCTGGCAGCAAAGATATTGTAGTAGCCGGAAAAGATGGATTGGTAATCTTTTTTAATGAAAAAATATAATCATTAAAATATTTTTTATAAAAAAACTTTTTTTCATAGTTGCTTTTTTCAAATAGTATTACATATATATATCGTTTAAGTTTTTAGTTCGATGAAGCATAATTATATAAAAATACAAGATTTTTTAAATGATGATTCATTCGTTAAATGGATTGTTTTTTCTGAAAATCAAAAAAAATGGCAGCAGTTTTTGCTTGAAAATCCTGATAAGAAAAGTATAGTTAAAGAGGCTCAAAAACTAATTTTAGAAATTAATTCAATTGAAAACTCAAAGGGTATTGAACTCAATCAAAAACTTGTATTAGACAAAATCATTAACGGAATTAACGAAGAAAAATATACAGAAAAACCAATAAGTAAGTACTGAGACAAAAGATATGAGACAAGAGAAAAAATGCTAACTATCAATAAGTTACATCATTTTAATTTGATGATTAATATTTTCTAATTATTTAGTCCACGGTCAATAGTTTACACTAAAATAAAATACTGTCTATCAGTTATATGAAATACAAATTTGTTGATTTAATTTACCCAAAGTTTAAATGAAATTTCTATCATTAAATTAGAACAAAATTCAGGATATTAATAAAAATTATATTGACCAATGAAAAATTTAGTCATAAAAACCCTTTTTTCCTTTGCTTTGATTATACTCAGTTTAGGGGATATTTTTGCTCAAAATAATGATAAAAAACCTAATATTTTATACATATTGGTTGACCAATGGCGAGCATCTGCAACTGGCTACTCAGGAGATAAAAATGTAATGACCCCAAATCTGGATAGATTAGCTTCTGAAAGTGTTAATGTAAAAAATGCTGTTTCGGGAACGCCTGTTTGTACGCCGCATAGAGCTTCGTTAATGACAGGGCAATATCCGCTTACCAATGGGATTTTTATGAACGATGTTTTGCTTGATACAAATGCTACTACGATTGCTAAAGTTTATAAAAATAATAATTATGCCACAGGTTTTGTAGGCAAATGGCACATTGATGGTCATGGGCGAAATAGCTACATTCCACCCACTCGCCGACAAGGCTTTGGATTTTGGATGGCAAATGAATGCTCGCATGATTATAACAATTCTCCCTATTATACTGGTGATAATAAGAAAAAGATGTTTTGGGAAGGCTATGATGTGATTTTCCAAACCGAAGACGTTTGTAAATACATTAAAAAACAAGCTGTTGAACCAAATCCGTTTTTATTGTTTATCTCAATTGGTAGTCCGCATGACCCATATCAAACCGCTCCCGAAAAGTATAGAAAAATGTACGAAAACAAGCAGTTTGTAATCAATGAAAATGTGCCAGTCGATAAACGAGAAAAAGTACAAAAAGACTTGGTGGGTTATTACTCTCACATCACAGCTATTGATGATTGCGTTGGTAAAATGTGGCAAACCCTCAAAGATTTAGGCATTGAAGATAATACCATTATCGTATTTTCATCTGACCACGGTGATTTATTGGGTTCTCATGGCTCTTGGAACAAACAACAACCTTACGATGAAAGTATAAGAGTTCCTTTTTTGGTTCATTATCCACAAGCTTTTGGGAAAACAGGTGAAATATCAAATGTTTTATTAAATTCGCCTGACATAATGCCTACACTTTTGGGACTTTCTAAAATTGAAATCCCTAAATCTGTTGAAGGTATTGATTTTTCGGGAGTTCTGAAAGGATTAAAAAAAGATAACTTAAAGCAAACCTTAATTGCTTGTTATCAACCATTTGGGCAGTGGGATAGACGGAAGGGCGGCAAAGAATATAGAGGAATTGTGAACCAACGCTATACTTACACAAGAGATTTGCAAGGCCCTTGGCAATTATTTGATAACTTGCAAGACCCTTTACAACTCAATAACCTTATCGGAAAACCTGAATTTGCAAAGTTACAGAAACAGCTAAATAATGATTTGAACGCTGAGCTAAAAAAGCGTAAAGATGATTTTCGGCCGGGAATGGAGTATATTAAAAAATGGAATTATTTAGTTGATGAAACCGAAACTGTGCCATATATTAAGGTAAATTATGAAGGAAAATTGATTGTTGAATAAAAAGCATTTAAAAAAAGATGGTTGTTCCTATGAAATATTTTAAGCAGATGGCGTTTTTGATTATTCTTTTTAATGTAATATTTAGCGGTAAATTATACGCAAGTTTTACAGATTTAAAGCCAATCAATTTAACAACTGAGCATAAGGTAAATCCTGTGATTGATTCGCCAAAACCACGTTTTAGTTGGGAGTTGACTTCCACAATAAGGGGGCAAAGTCAAACTGCTTTTCAAATAATGATTGCGTCATCATAAAGGCATTTCAAAGCAATTTTCTGAATCTTGAGATAAGTTCTGGTGCTTATCAATTTATATCAGAAAATTAAGAACCATTCAAGAATCATTAAAAAAATCTCGTAAATATGAAATTTAGTAATTGCATATTATTGATTTTGAGTTTTTTGGCCGTAAATAGTCAAGCACAAAATAAAGTGTCAAAACCCAATATTATTTTTATTTTAACCGATGACCAACGTTTCGATGCCTTGGGTTACGCCGGAAATATATATGCCCATACGCCCGAAATGGATAAATTGGCAAGACGAGGTTCATATTTCAAAAAAGCATTGGTAACAACCCCAATTTGTGCGGCAAGTAGGGCAAGTATTTTGAGCGGAATGCAAGAGCGTAGCCATCGTTATACTTTTCAAACTGGTAATATCAAGCAAGAATATATGGAAAACGCTTATCCAAAAGTTCTGAAAAATGCGGGTTACTATACTGGTTTTTATGGAAAGTTTGGTGTAAAATATGACCAAAACGAGCAATTATTTAATGAATATGAAGATTATGATAGAAATGGAAAATATACTGACAAACGTGGGTATTTTTTCAAAACTCTTGGAAAAGATACCGTTCATTTAACTCGTTATACTGGGCAAAAAGGTATTGATTTTATTGAAAAAGCACCAACTGATAAACCATTTTGTTTGTCGTTAAGTTTTTCTGCACCTCACGCCCACGACAATGCACCCGACCAATATTTTTATGATGAACAAACCGCACATTTACTTGAAAATGAAACCATTGCTCCACCCAATTTAGGGGAAGATAAGTATTTCAATGCCCAACCCGAAGGCGTGAAAGCAGGTTTCAGTCGCTTGCGATGGACATGGCGATTTGATAATCCTGCAAAATACCAGCAAATGGTGAAAGGTTATTTTCGGATGATTGCCGGCATAGATCTAGAAATTGCAAAGATTCGTGCAGAACTTAAAAAGAAAGGATTGGATAAAAATACTGTCATTATTGTGATGGGTGATAATGGTTATTTTTTGGGCGAAAGGCAATTGGCTGATAAATGGATGATGTACGATAATTCGGTAAGAGTGCCATTGATAATTTATGATCCACGAACTCCAAAACATCAAGATGTTGGAGAAATGGCCTTGAATATTGATATTCCAGCAACTATTTTAGATATGGCAGGACTCAACCAACCTAAAAACTATCATGGTAAAAGTTTATTGCCAATTGTTTCTGGCAAAAGAAAAACCATAAATCGTGATACAGTATTGATTGAGCACCTTTGGGAATTTGTTAGCATTCCACCAAGTGAGGGCGTAAGAACAAACGATTGGAAATATTTCAGATATGTAAATGATAAGTCTTGGGAAGAATTATATGATTTAAAAAACGACCCACAGGAAATAAATAATCTTGTAAAAAATAATAAATATAGCAAAGTTTTAAATAAACTTCGCCAAGAAACTGCTGCCCAAATTCAAAAAGTACAAGACCCATATCCAAATGCTCCTTCTGCTTTGATGATAGAATTTATTAGGCAGCCAAGTGAAATTTTATTGAATGATAAAACACCCGAATTCAGCTGGATTGTGCCACAGGATGCAGTTTCGCAATCGGCGTACCAAATTTTAGTTGCTTCTTCCAAAACAAATATTGACAATAATATTGGCGACATTTGGAATAGTAATCAAGTGCAAGGAAATAAATTTTCAAATGTAACTTTTCAAGGTAAGGAACTAAAATCAGATATTGAATATTTTTGGAAAGTACGCATTTGGGATACACATAACCGAACAGGCGATTATTCAGAAACACAATCGTTTCGAGTAGGGGAGATCAACAGATAGTCATAATATGTGAAGTCAGGTAGATAAAACCGTATTTTTCGAGAGAAATAGATTTGATGGGACGCTCAATGCGAGTGCCTTTGTCGGCTTTAAATTCTTTTAAGATTTCGAACTCGTAATGAGCGTATTTATTCTAAGCAAAGCCTAAAGAAAATCAATCCTAAAACGGGTACTGCATAATCTGCAGATTTCAAGCAACCATAAGCTTTCAGAGAGTATGCCGAAGCCCAAAGTTTCTTTTCTAATTCTTTTAATTCTTGGATAGTCATAGAAAGGGGGTACTAATTTTGACGTAAAGTAAGTCGTAAAAGGTCGTTAAATATTCTTTCTGATGAATTGAGAAATTTTCTGAGGTAGGGGGATAGGAACGTACTTTGAATTCTTATCTATTAGTAATTCCGAGATGTAGAGATTAAATACCTTTTTTGTTTTGAAGAAATAAGGCGATTAAATACAATGGTAACTGTTGGCTGTTTCATGAGGAAAGAGTGGTTTAAGCTCCAAACTTCCATAAAACATTTCGCACGAATTAACAAAAATCAGTACGAATCACTTGGCTAAAAATCCCTCACAACCAAAAGATTATAAGGGATTTTTATACTTAAATTTTCGCGGTCTGGACGGGACTTTGCAAAGTGCTGATTATCAATAAATTATGTTCTAATTGTAAAACATTTGAGTAAACTTTTAAAAAAAATGAGGTATATATTCCAGTTAATAAGATTCTTCGTCAATTTTGGTGAAAGCTTGACTTTGGCTCGTGATTACCACTCGCTTTCTGAGTAGTTCAAAACCTGCTTTGCCATACATTTGTCTCTTAATATTTTTGAGCCTATTGACCTGCCCCGCAGCGGCGGCCGCTTCCACAGTTCCATTGCTCCAACTTGAAATAAAACCTTGACGGTTCGCCGCAGCGATAAACAGCTTGAAAATCATTAAGAATCCCTTTAGCGAATCCTTTAATATTTTCATCATTATCATTGATGACATCATCACACCATGCTGCCAATTTATCGCCTTCCTTTTCTTTCATAAGTTGCCTAAAATCTAATACTACTTTTCGTACTTTGTTAATTATCGGATTGTCTTTCAATAATTTTTCCAAATATGTCTGTGGCCATTCTTCTGACCAGTCTTTACGGAAGGTACTTGACCAAATACTGAGTTGTTGTGATGAATAATATTTTATTTTGACAGTATCTGGTACTGGTTCAAAGTTAGTTTTGGGGTATTGCCTTACCAACTCGTATACTATTTTGATGTCATTCTTGAAACCTTGCTCTTTTATCTCTTCAAAAAGGTTTTGTACATTTTGCTCGCCTTGTTGCCAACGTTTGATTAGATAATCTTCAAAATCAAGAATATTACTCTTTTTATGGCTTACTTTTGGGAGAAATGAAGTCCTATTCCAATACCTATTAATGGTGTTCCTTGACATTTTAAGCATTTTTGCTATTTTACGTTTACTTAAACCATCTTGTTGTAACTCCTTGGTTTTTAGACGGTGCGACGATTCGCAAGTTATCATAATACCTTCCTGTAATTGAAGTGTCTTTTTTTGCTATTACTGGTGGTACTGTCACCGTATTTTCTGACTCAAGTTGTTGTTTTTGGCTCAACTCAACAGAAATATCCCTAAGACTCCCTCTCTGTGTATTTAGAAACCGTTCAAAGCCCTCAGTTAAATTCTTGAGAATATGCCAACGGTCTGCAATCTGATCAATTTTATCACTTGCTTGTGTAATACCACTGGCATAGGTAGATGAGCGGTCTCGACTAACAGTTTCAACTGAAGTATGCCTTTTAAGCCAATTAGTTAAAGTTGCGGCCTCCCTATCTGGTAATAAATCTATTACTTCATTCGTCTCTAAATCAACGATTATTGTACCATATTTTAACCTTTTTTTGAATGCCCAATCATCTACGCCAATAATTTTGGGTAATTTAATGGTTGGAATTGGACACTTAACTATCAATCTTAAAATTGTTGAAGCACTAATTTATACAAAAGATAATTTACTGATTCTGTGTGCAACATTACCCCCTAATTCTAATCCCATTGATAATAATTGCTCATTTAGGCGTTCAAATCTTTTTCCATAAGAGATGAGCTGGTGTTCGAATCGCTCGGTAAAAATTTTACGAATACAATTTATATTCTCACAAAAGAACTTTCCTACATGAAGTTTTAACTGTACAATTTTACCCGAAACAGGTAAATCTCCAAGCGTTCTTATGTACTTACTATGAATTTTGGTCGTAGTAAAACGGCACAAAGGACAATGACTGGAAATCTGATTACTTATTACATGGAAATCAACGTGTGACGAATTATGGTCAAGGTTGAGAAGCGTAAAATTCAACTCGTTAGGAATAAACAGGGTTTGATTCATTCATCAAAATTAAAACAAAAATACACCTTTCGCCAAAATTGACGAAGAACCTGCTTCGCAGGAATTTACATTCTGCAAAAAGGAAACTTAGCCTGAATATTATAGTCAATTCGTCTATGGGTTTGAAACCAATGTATATTTCAGCATTATTTGCACCTCGCCCTAAGAAATTAACTAAGGTAGGTTTTACAAAAAGTGAGTCGGGTCTCTTAGCTCCTACAAGCGTTAATGAATCTCGTTTCTTGCCAAACGAAAAACCTAATAAATCAACATTAAACCCAATCAATGCCTTTTTTCCACGCAATTCAAAAAAGAGAGGGAGATTTATAGCATTCATTTTCCCTTTGGGAAAGACATTATTCTTGCACCCGTCATATTCTTTGAAATTTCAACAAAACCACTTCCTGTTTGGCTATATGAAGTCAATCGAAAGCCCGTTCTTGCATGAAAAATATAGTTTTTGCCAAAAACCAACATTTGGTTATAGGTCAAAGTTGTAGCTGATGAATTTTTACCCAAAGCCAAACCTACTGAATAATGTTCTTGTACTCGCACATTTTGAGGTTGGGCAAAAAGGGTATTTATATTTAACCAAAAAATAGTGATTATTAAAATTTGTTTCATGATTACTTTTTAGCTTGAATTAGACGTACTTATTTTCAAGGATTCTGTTACTCCTCAATTCAAAATACCCAAGCTATTAGCTTTGCTATATTTTTCTAATTGGAATTGTTGCTTGAAATTTCGTATTGTTTTAATCGGACCTTCGTCTAAACTAAGATTGATAAGCCAAACAGGAATATTTCCGCCAGGATTTGATTTGAAAATATATTCGCCATAAACGAGGTTGTTTTTGGCAATAAAAGTCCATTTTGAGTGAAAATCTTTGATTCTAACCACATTTCTATTC
>Ga0209189_1003124_pt1 | contig 11235 bp, 18 predicted proteins | sample C_130820_EF_Meta_FD_187308 | JGI IMG/M metagenome (GOLD analysis project Ga0209189, IMG submission 187308) | Freshwater microbial communities from Lake Croche, Canada to study carbon cycling - C_130820_EF_MetaG (SPAdes) (version 3) | ecosystem: Environmental > Aquatic > Freshwater > Lake...
ATGGCGGATGGGATAAGCCACTCTATTGCGTCAACTTTCCAGATTTTCACGCCAGCACTCAGAAGCCCAACACCTGGGCCTATCTTGATGCGGCAGAACGCGCCCTCGCCGGCGGTCAATTGGATGGGATCGGATATGTTCTACGGGATGATACTCAGCACGTTTATCTGGATCTTGATGATTGCCGTGACCCTGAAACTGGTGAGCTAGCAGAGTGGGCCTCTGAACTAGTCGAGGCCTGTAACTCATACACCGAGATTACGCCCTCTGGCCGTGGCATCAGGATCATTGGCACTCACGGTGGCTTTCTCCACGCCCCAATACACACCCCTTACAAGCTGCCAGGAGGCGGCCATGGTGAGGTGTTCTTCCGGGCAGCCAGATACGTGACTGTGACCGGCATTCACCTGCCCGGTGCTGCCACCGCCATGTCAGACATCAGCGGCCCCGTCCTAGACCTTCTGGCGAAGGCTGGAAGGCAGACTGCCATCAAGACCCACGAAGGCCCAGCCAAGACGAGAGAGGAGGCTCACGCCCCTCTCCAAGACGTTGTGGCGGCACTGGCCGCCATCACCAACCTGGATGTCGAGTATGACGACTGGGTTAGGGTAGGCCTTGCCACATACGCCGCAACAGCCGGTGCGGGCGAAGGCCTGGAGGCCTTCCAGCGCTGGTCATGTAAGTCTCAGAAGCACCAGGACCACGAGTGCCTGCGTATATGGCAGAGCTTTCACAAGAGCCCCCCTCGCAAGATCGGGTTCGGATCCCTCTACTACCTCGCCAGAGCCTCCAGCCCGTTCTTCGTGGCCCCCACGTGGCGTGGGCAGGCTGTGCGGGAAACCAGTACCACCCTAGGCTGGCCAAAGTCAGACCCGGATGAGTGGCACAGTCAATCGCCACAACACGATCACGAAACCGGCGAAGTGAATGAACTCCCCGCCACGCCCTTCAAGGCTGACCTCCTGGCCGGCTTAGCCCCCCGCCAGTGGATCTATGGCCACTATCTGATCGAGCGCTTCCTGAGCGTCCTGGGCGCGCCTGGAGGCACGGGTAAGAGCGCATATGGCCTGGGCGTCGCCCTCTCCATAGCCCTCAACAGGCCCCTCTTGGATGAGCCTGTACACAAGCCTGGGCCCGTGTGGATCTACAACCTGGAAGACCCCCAGGATGAAACCCTTCGCCGCGTCTGGGCCGCATGCATCCAGCACCAGATCGACCCGGCAGAGCTAGAAGGTAAACTCTACCTCGACAGTGGCCGTGACCGCCCCCTGGTGGTGGCCGAGCGCTCTCAGGACGGTGAAATCCTTTGCCTGCCCATCGTTGATGCCCTGGTGGAGGAATTGAAGGCGCGCAAGATCCGCATGCTGGTGGTTGACCCCTTCGTCAAATCCCACCGGCTGGAGGAGAACCGCAATGAGCAGGTGGACTTCGCAGCATCCCTTTGGAACCGCGTGGCAGACGAAGCCAAGTGCGCCATCCTCCTCATGCACCACTTCCGTAAGGGCGGCGAGGCAGGAAGCGCTGATGCCTTCAGAGGCGCTTCAGCCCTCATCGATGCCTCCCGCGCCGCCGTCACTCTCGGCGTGATGTCAGAGAAGGAGGCAGGCACCTTCGGCATCGATGTCGATGAGAGGCGCTTCTACATCCGCGCCGACAACGCAAAACTCAACCTCGCGCCGCCCCCTCTCGATGCCGTCTGGCTGAAGCTGAACTCAGTCACCCTTCCCAATGGTGACCACGTTCAGGCCGTCACAAGGTGGAAGGCACCGTCACCCTGGCAGGGTGTTCCTATGGCCATGGTCGTTGCAATGATCGATAAAATCGTCACAGATCGAGGCGACGGAACCTTCTGGTCGCCAGTTGTGAACGCCAAAGAGCGCTGGGCAGGCCAAGTAATCATTGAAGATGCCGGCAAGACGCCAGATCAGGCTAAAAGTATGCTGAAGGCCTGGGAAGCTAGTGGGCTCTTTAAGATCGAAGAATACCATGACCCTGAGGTAAGAAAGAAGCGCAACAAGTACGTAGTGGATACTGATAAATTACTTGAGATGAAGAGCCAAGTGAGAGCGGAGGCAGCACCCCATGAATGACCTGTTCGGGAACCAAAGTCGGCGCAAAGTCGGCGCAGAGTCGGCGCAAAAGGGGGGTGCGACGACTTTTTTTGGTACTAGCTGCTCGGCGCATCGGCGCGCGCCGACTGCTCCTCCTGGAGTCGTCGCAGATCGACGCACACGCGCCAAGACGGCGGGGCGAGCTTATTCTTTGGATGATCTTAGAAAAGAAGCTGAAGGGCTTTACTTGGAATTGATGCAGGAGCAGCGGCAACGTGATGCTTTTAAGGCCAAACTGAATGGCGAACTCCCCAAGATCGCAGCGGCACGTGAGCGGCTGGTGATGCATTTTGAAATTCATGGCCACCCTCCGACCCAGGTGGGTTGGAAAGGCTCACGCCCCCTGTATGAGGAACTCGACAGGGCCAATCGCGCAGCGTACCCCTTCCGCGAGGGGCTGCGCGCTAAAGAGCGCCTCGTGAAGGCCATTATGGATCGTATCAAAGACATCAACATGGAAATCGACCAATGACATTACCTCCCATCCCACCATCCATCACTCCACTCGATGACCTCTCAAATGCCATGGAGAGGAAGTGGGGCATCGATCGGCTGACCCGGCTTGTGCCACCGGAGGCGCAAGCCCGGTGGGTGGCTACCCTCGAGGCCTGCAAAGACGAATGGACCACCCAGGCCGATAAGGACCAGATGATGATGCGGGCTTGGCGCGGCATGGACGCTGCGGCTACGGCGGCGGGCGCTGAGCCTCTCCCCCCAGGCCTGTGGGAGCAGAAGGCTGACGATGGTACCATCGTCGTGATCTGCCGCGACACCGAACACGCCCAGGTCGAGATCCTCCGCGCCAAGCACGATGGGCGCGTGGTGGCCACGTGGACCCTCGAGGAGGTGGTGCGGGTGGTGATGGCGCAGAACAGTGCCGTGATCAACGCGACCAAGGTGGCCTTCCCTGGTGCTACTGTCGAAAGAGATAGGCCTAAGCCAGTTTTCGATGGTGACGACCCCGTGCCAAGTTTTGATGTTGATGAAACACTCATGGAGGGGGCGCTAGAGGCTTTAGAGGCTTCTCCGCACCCTACCCCCCAGACTGATGCCAGAGGGCATCAGGCGGCCTTACAGGAGGTGCTACAGGGGCATTCTACAGCCGCACCCCCTCCGACGAAACGTGGCAGAAAAGGAACAGCCAAATGAGTATCAATTTTTTTTGGATTGCGTTGATCGGCGGCGTCGTGATTGCCGCCCTTTGCGCTGGAGTTGGTCTGGCGGCACAGTGGCGTGAAACAAATTGGAAGGAGGATGAGGATTGACCCCCTAAGCTATTTCCGCTTCACCAACCCCCTTCCGCTATCAAACAGGAATTGAAAAATGAGATTTATGGTCACGATGAATATGCCCAACAGCCGAGGCGAGGGCTACGTCCACCAGCTTATCATCGAACACGCCAGCGCCGACTGCTCAGAGTTCTGCGCGGCAATGTGCGAAGATCCATTTATCCTGGCGCGTCAATTGTACTTTGACGATGACCGCCAAACCGGCGAGCGCGTCTGGATCGACCGAGGCGACATAGTCCTGAACTGCTCTCTGATCGGTAAAGTCATGCCCCACTATGCCCCTCCCGTGCATACCGTGACGCCCACCAGGAGCAAGCCCACCCTCTCCCTGGCTGCGCGGAAGGACAGCTAATGACCGAAGAAGCCGCCGAGAAGATCGCCTACGCAATCCGCGTCCTGGAGCAGCAGGCGCGGCTGCGTGATAGGCTCTATGGTGCCGAGGTGTCCCTGGGCAATGAAGATGCCGCCCAGGAATATGCCACTCAAGCCGAAGCCGTGCGGTTTACCGCCGCAGTGCTGACCGATCTGCTGGAGGAATAAGATGGTCTACTCCTTCATCGCCCTCCTCATGCACGCCATCGCCTTGTTTCTCGCTGCTGCTGGTGGATATCACCTGGGGAAGGACAAGGACGTGGAACTCCTGCTGTGGCTGTGCGCCATCCTGCTGAGCATTTTCGCCATGTGGGTTGCTCGATAAAAAAATCACCGAGGGACGCATTTTCCTGTTGCGTCCATCGCACGGTGCAATTATACGTTCTTTCACCGGCAGCGAGCCGGGACACAAAATCAGGATCAAGACCATGTTTGACAATCTTACCCTTGCCGACCGCTTCGCCGCCCTCAAGGCCGAGGCCGACCGCATCGAGAAGCTTCTCAACGCCGCCAAGGCCGAGATCAAGGCCACCGGCCTCTCCCTGGTTGAAGGCGAGATGGCTGACGTGACCGTCACCCTCTCCGAGCGCAAGACCATCGACACTAAGCTGGTCACTCAGTTTCTCACCGCTGACCAGATCGCCACCTGCACCAAGGTCACTCTGGTCGAAACCCTCAAGGCCAAGCCCAAGGTGGTTTGCTAATTCAAGGCGGGGGCCTCACAGCCCCCGTCACTCTTTCATCATCAGAACAGGAACAAGAACATGACCAAAAGCATACCACTCACCCGCCATCACCTTGAACAAGAGGCTAACCGCCTTCGCTATGAGGCGTATTTGGCTTACCTCGATGGCCGGAATAAGCGTTCCCTTGATCTAAACAAGAAGGCCGACGCCTTGAGCGCCCAGGCCAGGAAGTTTGCAGCATGCGACTAACACCCCAAAAGAGCGGGGGCCTAACAGCCCTCGCCACTCTCCCATCATCAAGGATCACGATCATGAATATGGACGCCTACCTCGCAGCTTACACCCTGGGCTTCCACGCTTTCGAGCGGCATGTCGGCAAAGTCATCGCTGACATCGATGACCTCAACCCCTACCTCCAGAGCCACCTGCGCGATGCCTTCCGCGATGGCTGGCGTCACGCCTGTCAGGCTTACTGGATCGACGCAGAGGAGTATGCGCTGTGACCCCTACCCCCGCCCACCTGCGGCAGACTCTGGATGAGATCGGCCTGACTGATGCCGTCATCGCCAAGGTCTGCGGCATCAACCAATCTACCCTCTACCGCTGGCTTGCCGGTAAGGTTCCCATCCACCCGGGCGTCATGCTGCTGCTGGAACTCATAGCAATCGAAGATGTCTGGACGAACATCCCCGTGCGGCGCAGGCTGTCTCAAGCAATGAATGGAGAAACGAAATGACCGAAGAGACGTACACGAATGACCCCACCGTCGAGTGGGGTTACTGGCTCAATGGCGAAGGCAGCACGTTTATCGTGTTGCCAAAGCTCCCCATGCAGCGCGCCGGCATGACCCAGCCGCCCTTCTACGTCACCCGCCCTGACGGTAAGGTGCTTCATGTGATTGAACGCCGCGTGGCAGGCCAGGAGTGACAGCCATGCACGCACTCGAGCGAGACTATCTTCGCAGGCTCTACCTGGAAGCCTGCCACGGCGCTGGAGCAGAACCTCGATGGGAAGCCCGGCACCTAATCCAGAAGTGGCTGGATCACAACAAGGTCACTCTTCGTGAAGCATTTGAGAACGCCGATCTTGACATGAAGAATTACCTAGCATCTCGACCAATTCGCAGTTAATGCGCGGGGAGCCATCCAGGCTCCCCTTTTTTTTGACCAGAGAGGTTCGATACCCCAATGGCCCAACCTTCATATAAATGGTCCGACATCGAAGAAGTTTATAATGCCGTTTTAGTACACGGCAATGTCACCGCAGCGGCCAGAGCATTCAATCCTCCGATAAGCAATAAAACAGCCGCTAATCATTATGAGGCGGCGATAAGTCGATTTGGTAAGCCGGATGTGAGAAAAGCACACAAGGCAATGGCCGTGGCTTATGACCCTGACAATCCGCCTGAATGCGAACTAACACTTAAAATCACGCATCTCAACGCGACCGTAATTGCTTTCTCCGATGCCCACTGGACTAGCCTCCACCAGCCCCGCAGTCTTGCCCACGAGGCCCTCTTACGCGCCATCCCCCTGGTGCAGCCTGACATCCTCCTAAGCGTGGGTGATCTGGTGGACATGGGCGAGCCCAGCCGCCATGATCCCATTGGCTGGCACAGGCGCGTCAAAGTCAAAGATGAACTCGAGGCGGCCAAACAGCACCTGGACGACATCATGGGCCTAGCGCCAAAGGCCCTGCGCTTTTGGGTCAGGGGCAACCATGATGATCGATTTGACAAATACCTCGCCCTCAACGCCGCCATGTTTGAGGGCGTTGACGGGTTCGACTTCGCCAACCAGTTCCCTGACTGGCGCATGTGCCACCGGCTGGATCTCAACGATGCCGTCATCATGCACCGCTACCATGGCGGTATCCACGCCGGCTGGAACAATGCGGTGAAGGCGGGTGTATCATTTGTCAGTGGCGATACGCACAGCCTGGAAGTGAAGCCCATGGTGGACATGCGAGGCCGGCGGTATGGCGTGCAGACCGGCATGCTTGCGGATCCTCACTGGCCGTGCTTCGGGTACATGCAAGGCAACACCCGGCTTTGGACCCCAGGCTTCGCGGTGCTGACATGGAGGAATGGAATGCTGATGCCGCCTGAGCTTTGTGAGATCATCAATGGCGTGGCTTGGTTCCGGGGCCAGGAAATCGCCGGCAAGCCCCGCGTTCGTGTCCAGGCGGGGCGTTCCGCGTGAAGAAGGGCGAGAAGATAGACCCTAACGATTGCGCCATTGGCGTATCCGCCCGCAAGGCCCTGGATGAGGTTCTGTCACGTGATCCGTCTGTGCTGCTGATTGTTTATGAGACGGATAAACAAGTGGGCTACGCCAGCGTGCCAGCATCCTCTTCTGTGGCCATGGGGCTCTACATCGCCGTGGGGAATGTGCTGATGCCTGACCCGACGTAAAATAATTTTGCAAAATGCGAGATAGGGTGTTGCGCCCTGCCTCGCATGGTGCCATAACGCTCTCACGGCGCTGGTGCCGGTTTAGAGGATTATGATCATGGCTCAAATCGAATACATCGCGGTGGGTGAGCGGCTCGATATGATTGCTGAAGTTGCCGCTTGGAATCCTCTCCTGATCGATATCAGCGCCCGCGAGTGCAAGTGGCTGGTTATGCCTGTGGGCGATGCCACTTGGGGTACCGAGTGGTTCTCGACCAAAAAAGAAGCCATTGAAACCGCCAAGATCCTGGCAGCCCAGGCTGGCGTTAAGGTTTCTTACATCTAAAACCCCAGGGGGGCTTCGGCCCCCACCACCTTCTCATCATCAGAACAGGATCAAGATCATGAACGAAGTCCAGATTAACTCCATCGTCCCAAGCAATGTGTTTTCCTTCTCTGGCCGCGAATTTGTGGCCACCGCTTCGGCCTGCGAGGCGCATGGCGTGAGCAACCGCCTCGATTACGCCGAAGGCCAATGGTTCTTTCACATCCGTTCCGCGAAGACCGGCAAGCTGGCCAAGTTTGTTCGCACCTCTGAGGTTTACGAGAACGGCAAGCTGCACTCCGTTCGCTTCATCTGCCAGGAACATGGCGGCCTGTTGGCCACGATCATCAACGACTAAAACCCAGGGGGGCTTCGGCCCCCACCACCTTCTGACCAACAAACCCCTGGCGAAAGCTGGGGGTTTTTCGTATATGCAGGGGCAGGAGAACTCAAATGCCCAACAGCCCCGCCCCCAAGCGCAAAGGAAAGCCAGCGAAGCCCGCCGCGCCTGCGGCTGTGGTGAAGGCTAAGGCTATTCCCAAGGCGTTCCAGAAGGCCAAGGAAGGCCGCCCATCGAAGTATCAGCCCAGGTTCTGCGACATCGTTGTCGAGGTTGGCCAGCGAGGCGGCAGCATGGTTGCGATGGCTGAAGCCTGCGATGCGATGCGTGTAAACCTGTACGATTGGGCTGAGCAGCACCCAGAGTTTTCTTCAGCGCTTGTGAGAGCGAAGCAGGCCGAGCAAATCTTCTGGGAAAACATGGGCTTACAAGGCCTTCATGCCGACCGCTTCAATGCCATGGTTTGGAAGACCAGCATGCAGGCCCGGTTCCGCGAAGATTACACTGAACGTAAGGTTCAGGAGGTCACCGGCAAGGATGGCGGCGCTATCCAAACCGAGGTGAAGACCACCATTGACGCCACCGCCCTGGATCCCGAGGCTCGAGCCGCCCTGCGTGCCGCATTGAAGGCGGCGAAGGCGACAGAGTGACCAAGCTGATCAAGATCGACGGCATGACCGTCGATCCCAGCGATGCCCTCCTCCAGCTTGATCGCGCCGACTGCGAGGAGAGCCTTGCGGCCTTCGTGCGCCTCGCTTGGCATATCGTGGAGCCAGGGCAGGCCTATGTCCATGGCTGGCACATCGATGCCTTGTGCGCCCATCTGGAGGCCGTCACAGCCGGCGAGGAGATCGATGGGGTCAAGCTCAACCGCCTCCTCATCAACATCCCCCCAGGCACGATGAAGTCGCTCCTGGTGGGCGTGTTCTGGCCTGCGTGGGAGTGGGGGCCGCAGCGCATGCCGCACCTGCGCTACCTGTGCGCCAGCCACAGCCAGAACCTCGCCATCCGCGACAACGTGAGGATGCGCCGGCTGGTGGTGTCTGAGTGGTATCAGGCCTGCTGGCCCCACGTCAGCTTGGCGAAAGACCAGAACGCCAAGCTGAAGTTTGAAAACACATCCATGGGCTTCCGCGAAGCCGTGGCCGCCGGCACCATCACAGGCTCTCGTGGTGACAGGGTGATCATCGATGACCCTCACAGCGTCGAGAGCGCGGCATCAGAGCAGCAGCGGCAAAGCACCCTCGATTGGTTCCTCGAGGCGGTGCCCACCCGCCTCAACAGCCCCAAGAACTCGGCCATCATCGTGATCATGCAGCGCCTGCACGAGGAGGATGTAAGCGGCACCATCCTCGACAAGGCCCTGCCCTACACGCACCTCATGCTGCCAATGGAGTTTGAAGCCGACCGTGCCTGCTCCACCCCAGTCGAGTGGTGGCCAGAGTGGTCAGATGAGCCAATCCCCTTCGCAGATCCTCGCACCGTAGACGGCGAGTTGCTCTTTCCGGAAAGGTTTCCGGAAGACGTGGTCGAGCGCGACAAGGCGGTCATGGGCCCCTACGCCGTTGCCGGCCAGCTTCAGCAGCGGCCAGAGCCTCGAGGCGGCGGCATCATCAAGCGGGAGTGGTGGCAGTTGTGGGAACACGACGCCTACCCCGCCATGGACTTCATCGTCGCCAGCCTTGATACCGCCTACACCACCAAGTCTGACGGCGACTACAGCGCCCTGACCGTATGGGGTGTCTTTAGCGGCGATGTCATGGCGCGCAGCGTCAAGACCGAGGACGGCGTAGAGCGCGCATACAGCCAGCAGCACCCGCGCGTCATGCTCATGACCGCCTGGGCCGAAAGGCTTGAGTTGCACGAACTGGTGAAGAAGGCCGCTGACACTTGTCGATCGATGAAGGTCGATCGCCTCCTGATCGAGAACAAAGCCGCCGGCATCAGCGTGGCGCAGGAGATCCGGCGGCTGTTCGGGCACGAAGACTGGGCCGTCATGCTGATCGACCCCAAGAGCCAGGACAAGCTATCCAGGCTCTACTCCATCCAGCACTTGTTCGCCGAGGGCATGGTGTTCTCCCCTGACCGCACTTGGGCCGATAAGGTGATTACGCAGGTGGGCTCATTCCCGCGCGGCAAGCACGATGACCTAGTGGACACCGTGTCTCAGGCCCTGCGCCACATGCGAGAGCTAGGCATGCTGACGCGCGGCGAGGAGTGGACTGCCCAGGTGCAAGAGAGCATGCGCCACATTGGTAAAGACCCTGCGCCACTGTACGGCGCGCCGTAACCATTTTCCTTCCACGCTATTGGATGTTGTGTGATAAGGCCGCCGTGGTTACTTTGCCCGAAAGCAAGGACTGTTAATCATGCCCCTCGTCCCTGGCCTTAGCGCCAATATTCGTGAAGAAGCAGCGCCAGCAGCGCCCCTGCCCGAAGCGGCGGATATTGAGATCATCGACGCTGATGAGGGCGAAGACGTGCCCGAGGTGGATGACAAGGGCAATATCCTTCGCATTGATCACCCTGACGGCAGCATCACTGTCAGCCTGAACGGCAGCCCGGTTGCCGAAGCTGACGACGAAAACCCGCCCGGCTGGTTTGATAATCTGGTCGATGAGATCGATGACCTCGAGCTATCCCGCATTTCCGATGAACTGATGCGCGGCATTTCTGACGACCAGCAAAGCCGCCAGGACTGGATGGAGGACCGCGCCACCGGCCTGCGCCTCCTTGGCCTCAAGATCGAGATCCCAGGCCTCCAGGGGGCCGCTGACGGGGCTCCTGTGGAGGGTATGAGCCGAGTTCGCCACCCCCTGCTCCTCGAGGCTGTGCTTCGCTTCCAGGCCAATGCCAGGAGCGAGTTGCTGCCCACCGATGGCCCGGTGAAGGTGCGGAACGACAGCAACAACGCCAACCTTGAGCAGGACAAGCTGGCCGACGCCCTGGAGAATGACCTCAACCATTACCTGACTGCGGTGGCCACAGAGTATTACCCCGACACCGACCGCATGCTGCTGATGCTGGGGTTCGGCGGCACCGCGTTCAAGAAGGTTCACTACTGCCCCCTCCGCAACCGCCCGGTGTCTGAGACGGTGGATGCCGAAGACCTGATTGTGAACAACGCCGCCACCGACCTGAGCAACGCCAAGCGCATCACCCACCGGGTGTACATGCGCCCCAGCGTGGTGCGGCGCATGCAGATCCTTGGCGTGTACAAGGACGTTGACCTCCACACCCCCAACATGGCCCAGCTTGACAGCGTGCAGCTTGAGAAGCGCAGCCAGGAGGGCATTGCCGTCTCCGTCACTAACCCTGACGACCGCGACCGCGAGATTTATGAGTGCTACTGCGAACTGGATGTGCAGGGCTTCCACCACAAGTTCAAAGGCAAGGTCACCGGCCTCGAGATCCCCTACCGTGTGACGATCGACGCCAGCAGCAAGAAAATCCTCTCCATCGTGCGGAACTACGATGAGGATGGTGAACTGCCCGAAGCGCGGCAGAATTTCGTGAAGTACACCTTTGTGCCCGGCTTCGGGTTCTACGACATTGGCTTGCTGCACATCCTGGGCAACACCGTCAACGCCATCACGGCAGCGTGGCGCGAACTCCTCGATGCCGGCATGTACGCCAACTTCCCCGGCTTCCTCATGGCTGAGACTGGTGCCCGCCAGAACACCAACATCTTCCGCGTGCCTCCTGGTGGTGGAGCGCTGG
>Ga0209189_1003127_pt1 | contig 11227 bp, 10 predicted proteins | sample C_130820_EF_Meta_FD_187308 | JGI IMG/M metagenome (GOLD analysis project Ga0209189, IMG submission 187308) | Freshwater microbial communities from Lake Croche, Canada to study carbon cycling - C_130820_EF_MetaG (SPAdes) (version 3) | ecosystem: Environmental > Aquatic > Freshwater > Lake...
TCCAGGTTCAGGCCCTCCAGGAAGGGCCTGCGGCCCGTGGCCAGCAGCACGCCGCCACAGCTGATCGCCTCCCCGCTGTCCGTGCGAAGGCTCAGACCCTCACCCTCCTTTTCGATGGCGTTGGGCGCCGTGCCGGTTCGTACCTCGATGCCGGAAGCCACCATCGCCTCCTGCACATGGGCTGCGGCCTCTCCATCGAAGCCCCGCAGGATCCGTTCTCCACGAACGATCTGCACCACCTCCACCCCGAGGCCATGGAGGATGCCAGCGAATTCACAGGCGATGAAGCCGCCCCCCACCACCACCACCCTTTTGGGCAGGTCCCGGAGCTCGAAGAGGTCGTCGCTGACCCAGCCGAGTTCCGCGCCGGGGATGGCTGGGCGGAAGGGCCGGCCGCCCACCGCAATCAGAATCCGCTCTCCCCGCAGCAGGCGTTCGTTGCCCTGCGCATCGCTCACCGCCACGGTGTGGTCGTCGAGAAAGCGTCCCCAGCCCGGCACCAGTTCAACGCCAGCCTTCTCGAGAAAACCACGGTGAAGGCCGTTGAGCCGATCCACTTCAGCGCGCACCGCCGCCAACAATCGGGGTGGTTCGCAGCGCAGGCCCTCCCCTTCCAGGGGCAACCAGCCATGGCTGGGGGCATCGGCGAGCCACTGGCGGTAGGCGGCTCCGTACACCAGCAGCTTCTTGGGCACACAACCCCGAATCACGCAGGTGCCGCCCACCCGGTCGCCTTCCACGATCGCCACCCTGGCTCCATAGGAAGCTGCCCGCTTGGCGGCGGCGAGGCCGCCAGATCCTGCCCCGATCACGAGCAGGTCATGGCGTTCAGCACTTGAGGACGTCGGCACCGGATCCGTTGCAAGAAGGGAGGAGGTCCCTCCAAACCATTCTGCGGGATGGGATCCCGGGTTAACGATGGGAGGCGGGTCACTGACCACGGCTTCCAACCAGGCTAAGTTGAGTCGATCGCAGGGTGTTGGATGAATCCTTGGGCCCGATCGAAAGCCAAGCCCGAGGCGGCAAAACCGCGGGTGGAGCGAAGGGAGCGCCGTTATTCGGTTCCCGTCCTAAGTGTGCGAATTACGGCGGAGTTGATCACACCAGCATGTACATATCATGGTGTCCTGTGGGACATCAGTACCCTCGGGGCTTGTATCCAGACCTATGAGGTGATCCCCGTCGGCATCACCTGCACCCTTCGGCTCCACCAGCACGCAGGTTCCGAGATTATAGAGCGTCAGGCACGATTGCTTTGGACTGATGATGTGATGCGCGCCCATTACGTGGGCATGAGTTTCGATCAGCCGATTCCGGCTGATTCCTCCTCTTTTCTGGGAACTCTGATTGAAAATTCCAGGATTTCACAGGATGGAAACGCTTGAGGCGTTTTCCGTGAAAGGCTGATTCGAGGTTGAAAATCATAAAAAAAGCCCCCAGTGTCTGGGGGCTTTCGCAACCTTAGGGCTGATCTTCAGAGTGCCGATTCGCCCCGATCTCCCGTGCGGATCCTGATGGCCGTTTCCACGGGGTTGACGAAAATCTTGCCATCTCCGATCTCCCCTGTACGGGCGGCCTCCGTGATGGCTTGGATGGCCGGCTCCACCTTGGAGTCATCGACCACGACAACGATCTTGGATTTCTGTAGAAAGTCCACAGTGAATTCGTTGCCGCGATAGCGCTCCACCTGGCCCTTCTGGCGGCCGAAGCCGCGCACTTCGCTCACGGTCATGCCCACAATGTTGAGGGAGACCAGGGCGGTTTTGACGGCGTCGACCTTGGAGGGACGCACGAGGGCTGTGATCATTTTCATGGGGGATACCGCCTCAGTTGGTCATTGGATCGTAGGCTTCTTCCCCGTGGGCCACATAATCGAGGCCACGCTCTTCGTCGTTCTCGCTCACGCGTAGTGGCATGAACAGTTTAAGGAACCAGAGGATCAGCGCCGTGCCCAGGCCCACGAAACCGTAGGTCACCAGAACGGCCTTCAACTGGGCGAGGAACAGACCACCATTGCCACCCTCCTCAAGGAGCTTGGCGGAGAGAGGGAAATAGTCGGCAGGAACCAGGGCCTTAGCGGCCAGGAGGCCGGTGAGCAGGGCGCCCACGGTTCCGCCCACGCCATGCACCATGAAGGTGTCGAGCGAATCGTCGAACTTGATGGAGGATTTCACCTGAACGGCGATGAAGCAGGCGGCGGCCGTCAGGGCGCCGATCAGGATGGATTGGGGCAGGTACACGAAGCCGGCGGCGGGGGTGATGCCCACCAGGCCGGCAACGGCGCCGGTGGCAGCACCCACGGCCGTGGGCTTGCCGTCCTTGAACCACTCAATCAGGCACCAGGTGAGCAGGGCTGCCGAAGCGGAGGTGGTGGTGGTGAGGAAGGGGAGGCCGGCGGTTTTGGCGGCAAACATGCTGGCGCCGTTGAAGCCGAACCAACCGAACCAGAGCAGACCGGCGCCGAGGAGGATGAAGGGAACGTTGTGGGGTGGCCGCTTGCTTTGGGGCCAGGTGGTGCGCTCACCGATGATCGCCGCTGCCACCAGCGCCGCCACACCCGAGGCGATGTGCACCACCGTGCCACCGGCGAAGTCGATGGCGCCAACGCTGCCGAAGGGGCCAAGGAAGCCGCCGCCCCAGACCATTTTGGCCATCGGGGAATAGATCAACAGGCTCCAAATCAGGCAGAACCAGAACCAGGCCTTGAAGCTCACCCGTTCCACGATGGCCCCGGAGATCAGGGCCGGCGTGATGATTGCGAACATGCCCTGGAACAGGGCGAACGAGGTGGCACTCAGGTTGAAGCCATCGGCAAGCGGCGCATCGCCCAGTTCACCGCCGACACCATTCAGCCACATGGAGCCCAGGCCGCCGATGAAGGGGCTCTTGAAGCCTCCGTCGAAGGCGAGGCTGTAGCCGATCACCACCCACAGAACGCCGATGAGCCCCATGAGGAAGAAGCTCATCATCATCGTGTTGAGCACGTTCTTCGAGCGGGTGAATCCGCCGTAGAAGAAGGCCAGGCCTGGTGTCATCAGGAGCACCAGGGCCGAACCCATCAGCATCAGCAAGGTGTCGGCGCCATCATTGACTGCCTTGGGAAGCGCGGCATGGGCGGCACCGGCCATCAGCGGCGTCAGGCCGGCTGCGATGCCCATCATCACGAAGCCGGAACGTCGCAGCTGGGGATTCTGCACGCCGGCAAGAAATCTCCGGCGCCATCGGTCAAAAACTCGCAGCGGCGTCGATCCACCGCTGCCCAGGGGGACGAAAGTCATGAAGGGGAGGAACCTCAGCGTTCACCTCGCTACCTTCCGCTGCGGATGGGTCCGGAGCCGGTAACAACCGTTACGACCTCGCGAAATGGTGACGTTGATCCGTGGCATTCCTGGCCCGGCTCCGGCTTCCAGGTCAACATTCACCCGCTCGCGCCGCTCAGCCCCTTCCTGGCACCGCCACGCTCCGCCGCTTAGTCCGCCAGGATTTTTCGAGCTTCAAGCCCCACATTCTTGGCCGCTCCCTTGCCCCCCGATCCCCTCGCCAAGCCTCCTTCGGCTCTGCCGGCCGATCCAGCCGCGGCCGGGATCGCCACCTGGGAGCAACTGGAGGGGTGGGCGGCCCCGGAACCGGATCGCATCAACGGCCCCGCCAGCGCCCAGGCCACGCTCCGGCTCTTCGGCCAACCCGAATCGGCGGTGCGGGTGACCCTGTATCGCGACCACCACGCCTGGTGCCCCTACTGCCAGAAGGTGTGGCTGTGGCTGGAGGAGAAGGAGATTCCCTATCGGGTCCGCAAGGTCACGATGTTCTGCTACGGGCAGAAGGAGAGCTGGTATCGCCAGCTGGTGCCCTCCGGGATGTTGCCGGCGCTGGAGCTGGATGGCCGGCTGATCACCGAGAGCGACCGCATCCTGCTGGCCTTGGAGGCGGCCTTCGGGCCGCTGCGGCTTGGGATGGAGCATCCCGAGGTTCTGCCCCTGCGTCGGCTGGAGAGGCTGCTGTTCCAGGCCTGGTGCCAGTGGCTCTGTGTGCCGCACCGTGTTGCAAGCGCCGAAGGACAGGCCGCCCAAGCGTTTGATCGCTGGGCCGGAGCGATGGACGAGGCCCTGCTGGCCACCCCCGGCCCTTTCCTGCTGGGGGAGATCAGCACGGCGGATCTGGTTTTCGTGCCCTATGTGGAACGGATGAACGCCAGCCTGGCTTACTACAAGGGCTATCTGTTGCGGCGCCACCATCGGGCCATCGACCGCTGGTTCAGGGCCCTTGAGGAGCGTTCCGCCTACCTGGGAACCCAGAGCGATTTTCATACCCATGCCCATGATCTGCCCCCACAGATGGGGGGCTGCCATGCCGATGGCTCCGCCGGCCAGCGCGATCTGGCGGGGCGGATCGACCATGGGCCTTGGCCGATCGCCGCTCCCGGGGAGGATGACCCGGAGACCAGCCAGAGCGAACCCCCGGATGGGGCGGCCTTGGCCCTCACCCGCATGCTGCGGCACCGGCACCCCCTGGTGGCCCGCTATGGGGATGGCGGGGAGAACGGGCCGTTTTCCACGGCCCTTCGCTGTGCCTTGACTCTGCTGATCCAGGGCCATGCCTGTGCCCCACCGGGAGGCACGGCGGCAGGGCTCCGCAGCCTGGCTCAGCGGATCAGCGTGCCGCGGGACATGCCGCTTCACGCCGCCCGCAGGCTTCGGCAGGCGTTGCTGCACACCGCGGCCCTCGATCCGGTCGATCCCCTGGCGCCTGGCGCTCCCCTGCCGCTGCAGCATCGCCGCGATCAGGATCCAGAACCCTTTCGGCTGGCGCACCGAAAGCAGGTTGCTTAGCTTGCTTCTTGACCCGGACCTGATCCACTGATGCGCAGAACCGTTCGCTGGATCGGCGTCGCTGCCTGCGTTGTCGGGCTCACGTGGGCTCCGCCTTGGCGTTTCATGGCAGGGTCTGCCGCCAGGGCTCTGGAGCTTGGGGGCTCCACCGTTTTCGTGAAGCCCCCCTGGCAGGTCGACCTGGTGAGCTACTACACCAACGTGGGCCAGGCGTTGCCGGAGTACTACTTCACGTTGGAACTGGATCCCGGCGCCGGCGCCTCCCTGGCCGGTTTCACCTTCCAGCAGATCCGGGGAGCCGACCGTCAGTTTCCCTTTCTGCTGGAGCGGACCCGGGCCTTTGTGGGGCGACCGCGGCGTGAAGGGCGGCCCCTGCCCGTCAGGGCCCGCTTCAACGACGACACGCGCACGATGACCCTGGAGTTTCCCGAGCCGGTTCCGCCGGGCAGCACCGTGACGGTGGCCGTGGTGCCGTGGACCAATCCGATGCAGTCGGACACCTATCTGTTTCAGGTGGTGGCCTTTCCGGCGGGTCCAGACCCCCAGGGGAGTCCCGTAGGGGTGGCCACCCTGCGCATCTACCAGAACACCTACTGGTGACGCTGCGGAAGGGGCCCGCGCGGCAGCGGTCTCAAGACTCCGCGGTTCAGCCCCCCGGGTGCCGCAGGGTTCGCCACACCCCGCTGCCCGTGCTCACCTCCACCCCGATGCCCTCAGGCCTGTCCGCTGGCCCCCGCTCCTCCTGCCACCAGGCGAGCGCCTCGGCCCAGGCCGCCTCCAGGGAGTCGTAAAGGTCGTCGAGCACGGGGTGGGGGTCCCCCCGGTGATCCACGAGCCGGTAAACCCGCCGGTTCGCTTCAGTCCCCATGGCCGCACGGCCAGCGGCGGAGTGGCTCACCGACCGGGGTGGAAACGACACCATCACGCACCTCGTTGTTCTTCGTCATGCTGGGGGTTGTGCCAGCTGCTGACTGTCACCGACATGACATCCTGGCGTGCCGGCTCCTGTGGGCCCCGATCGCTGTGATTCAGCGGAGGTATTGGCGCACGGCCGGTCGGCACCAGAACACCAGGGCCGCCGCCAGGGCCGCCAGCAACCCCGGGAGAGTCAGGGCCAGGGCCAGAGTCAGGGCCAGGGCCAGGCGCCCCTGCTCGAGCATCACCAGGCGCACGATGCCGTAGGGCAGAGCGATCGCCAGGTTCAGGGAGAGGGCCACGATCGCCAGAACCACCCCCCAGTGCCGCCAGCGCAGCAGGGCCACGCAGGCCACCAGACCCACCACGGCAGAAGGCAGCACGGCCCCGGCTCCCACGGCGATGTTGGGGACGCGCCAGATCGGATCCCGGAGGATCAACACGATGGTGGCCGGGATCAGCAGGCCGTTGGCCAACAGGCCGATCCAGGCCAGGGATCGATAGCCCCGGGGGGGATCCAGCAGGCCCGCGTTCGGAAGCGGACCCGAGGCAGGGTGGTGCGTCCGGATGGAGGTCATGGCATCAGACGCCGAACGGCATGGGGCCATCCCGATCGGAGCGGAACACCGGACTCAGGTGGGGCATGGTCTGGATCGCCAGGTCCACCAGGCGCTCAAAGCGCTCCCGGGTGAGCGGAGCCCCACGGCCCATAGCCTCCCGGCTCATCAGCACCACCTCCAGAATCCGCCCCTCCAGCTTGGATTGCACATCGGCGAACAGCTGCAGCCGGAGATTGTCGGAACCGCTGAGCATGGCGCTGAGGTGGGCCGGCGTGCGGTGGTCAACCTCGGCTTCGAGTTCATCGAGCATCGGATCCAGTCCCGCGATCAGGGCCGTGGTGTCCAGGGGGGACCTGGGTTTCAGCATCAGCAGAAAGCGGGCCATGGAAGCGATCGGAATCCGACCATCCTCCTCCTTGGCTGCGCCTGGCGAGCGCCATGGGCCAGTCCTGCCTCAATCAGGCCGCGCCGCGGCATCCCTGCGGCGAACCTGGGCACGGATCGGGCCCTCCTAGCCTCCTGTTCGAGGCTTGGGGTTCCGCATCAGCATGTCCATCGCCAAACCCGTTCCGGTGACTGTCGATCGCCGTTCAGAACCCGGGGATGCCACCGCGCTGGCGATGGCGTTTCCACCACTGCGGCGCGGGCTTCTCACCACCCTGCAGGTGAACCTGGGCTACCGCTGCAATCAGGCCTGCAGCCATTGCCATGTCGGCGCGGGGCCAAACCGCACCGAAAGCATGGAGCCCGCCACGGTGGATCTCATCCCAGCGGTGCTTAAGGCCCGCCACCTCTCCTGTCTCGATCTCACCGGCGGAGCCCCTGAACTGCACCCCCTGTTCCGCCGCCTGGTGCGTCAGGTCCGGGCCCTTGGGGTGGAGGTGATCGATCGCTGCAATCTCACGATCCTGCAGGAGCCTGGCCAGGAGGACCTTGCCTCCTTCCTGGCGGAGCAGGGTGTGCATGTGGTGGCGTCGTTGCCCTGCTACCTGGCCGACAACGTGGACCGGCAGCGGGGGAGCGGCGTTTTCGAGCGCAGCATTGCCGGGCTGCGGCAACTCAACAGCCTCGGCTACGGACAGCCAGGTTCCGACCTGGAGCTGGACCTGGTCTTCAATCCCCAGGGGCCCGCGTTGCCGCCGCCCCAGCGGCAGCTTGAGGAGGATTACCGCCGCGTTCTGGCCCGGGACCATGGTGTGGTGTTCAGCCGTCTGCTGGCCCTGACGAACATGCCCATCCAGCGGTTCGCCCAGGCTCTTCAACCGGAAGCTCTGGAGCGCTACGACCGCCTGCTGCGCCTGAACCACAGCCCGGAGAACCTCCCCGGGGTGATGTGCCGGAGCCTGATCAGCGTGGATTGGCAGGGGAACCTCCACGACTGCGACTTCAACCAGCAATTGCGCCTGGGCCTCCCGGTGCCGCGCCATCTGCGCGATCTGCTGAGCTGGGATCCCTGCGGCGATCCGATTCGGGTCGGCGGGCACTGCTTCGGCTGCACGGCCGGAGCGGGATCCAGCTGCGGCGGGGCCCTGGCCTGAGCGCCGGCGGGGCACCCGCAAGGCTGGTTGTCTCAGGAGGCGAGGCGGCCGCTGGGTGCATTTTTCCCCAGCAGCCGGCAACCGATCTGCAGCTGGCCTTCATCGAGCAGCCGGCCGATCTTGAGGGCCATGGCCTCTTCCTCCCGGCTGAATCCAGCCTGCTGGGTGGTGAGCCAGTCGATTTCCTGCTGGGTGATGATCCCCGTGGCCATGGTTTCCAGGAACACTTCTCCCACGAGCATGGGCGGTGATGGCGGGCTGAGCGGATGGTATTGCTCCTGTGCCGCGCTGCACCGCCCGTTCACGGTCCGTCGTTTCCAACCGTCCCTCCATCCATCCGGTGCGGCTGAGCGTGGCCCTCGCCAGGCCGCTCAAACCACCGCACCCCTGACCATGAAAAAGCCCGATCCAGCGAAGGATCGGGCTGACATCGGATTGTGCCCCCAATAGCGCCGCCAGCCCTGCTGGCCGGATGGGATGGATGGGGGGCTTTCCGATCGTGGTTCTGAACGGGTCAGGGCTGAAGCGACGAGGGCTCGAGGGCCGGGATGGGTGATGGAGCCGACCTGGCACGAGGTTCCAGATCAAACGCCATGCGATACCAGCAAGAAGCGTCAGCGTTTCCTGGTTATTTGGGGATCGAAGGGATGGGTTGGGGGCGGAGCTGCGGAAGGCGGCACCTGGGGCCATGGCATCCATGCGATCGGTTTCCGCTAACCCGGGGGCACCTGGGACGGCGCATCGGGTGATCCGCGCAGGACCTGGAAACCGCAGATCGGAACAAGACTGTTGGAGCAGGGGCCTGCGGTCAGCGCACTCCTGGAACCTGATTGGGTGGCGTGTCGTCCATCGCTGGTGCCTCCGGGTTCGATGCCACCACTGTTGCCCCGGCAGGGCAGGGAAGCCATAGGCATTCATGCCTGATATTTGTTGAGCTGCTGACCTGCGGCGGGATCGCTGCGCTCCCGTCCCGCTCCTTGGTGTGGCCCGGCCCAGCCTCAACCGGTTCTTAAACGACATGCCAGGGAAACGCTGTCAGCCTGAGGCCATGGTTGATTTCCCCCTGTAGAGCCATGACCATCGCGTCTGTCGATCCCCGCCTCCAGATCGGGGCGCAGGATGAGCTCGAGCGGCTCGATGCCTGGTGGCGCGCCGCCAACTACCTGGCCGTGGGCATGATCTACCTGCGCGCCAACCCACTGCTCGCCGAGCCCCTCCGTCACGAGCACGTCAAGACCAGGCTGCTGGGGCACTGGGGATCAAGCCCCGGCCAGGCCTTCATCTGGGCCCACGCCAACCGGGTGATCCGCCATCACGACCTCGACATGATTTATCTCTCGGGGCCCGGCCACGGCGCCCCGGGGGTGTTGGGACCCACCTACCTGGACGGTTCCTACAGCGAGGTTTATCCCGATAAGAGCCAAGATGCCGAAGGGATGGCGCGTTTCTTCCGCCAGTTCTCCTTTCCGGGTCACATTGGCTCCCACTGCACCCCGGAGACACCCGGTTCGATTCATGAGGGTGGGGAGCTCGGCTATGTGCTCTCCCACGCCTGCGGGGCGGTGTTTGACAACCCCAACCTGATCGCCCTGGCCTGCGTGGGCGATGGCGAGGCTGAAACCGGCCCCCTGGCCACCTCCTGGCACATCAACAAGTTCCTCAATCCGATCAGCGATGGGGCGGTGCTGCCCGTGCTGCACCTCAACGGCTACAAGATCGCCAACCCCACCCTGCTGGCCCGCATTCCCCACGATGAACTGGCCAGCCTGATGCGCGGCAACGGCTGGGAGCCCATCTTCGTGGAGGGCAGCGAGCCAATGGCCATGCATCAGGCCATGGCGGCGGCCATGGATCAGGCGATCGGGCGCATTCTGGAGATCCGCGCCGAGGCCCGCGGCAGCGGTGAGGCGTTCCGCCCCGCCTGGCCGATGATCGTGCTGCGCTCCCCCAAGGGCTGGACCGGACCCGCCCAGTTGCACGGCAAGAAGCTGGAGGGATTCTGGCGGGCCCACCAGGTGCCACTGCCCGCGCCGAATACCGATCCAGAGCAATTGCAACTACTGGAGGAGTGGCTGAGGAGCTACCGGCCCTGGGAATTGTTTGATGCCAACGGCAGCCTTCGACCGGAATTGCGGGAGCTTTCACCCATGGCCGACCGCCGGATGGGCTCAAACCCCCACGCCAACGGTGGCTTGTTGCGCCGCAAGCTTCACTTCCCCGCCCTGGAGGACTACGCGGTGGAGGTGGTGGCCCCCGGCAGCAGCGAGGTGGAAAACACCCAGCCCCTCGGCGAGCTGCTCCGCGACATCATCCGCACCAATCCTGATTCGATGCGGGTGTTCGGACCCGATGAAACCGCCTCCAACCGCCTGCAGGCGATCTACGAGGTGAGCAAGAAGGTGTGGATGGAGGATCTTCTCCCCGAAGACGTCAACGGCAGTGAGCTCTCCCGCAACGGCAGGGTGGTGGAGATGCTCAGTGAACACACCCTGGTGGGCATGATGGAGGGCTATCTGCTCACCGGGCGTTATGGCTTCTTTCACACCTATGAGGCCTTCGCCCATGTGATTGCCTCGATGTTCAACCAGCACGCCAAGTGGCTGGAGAGCTGCCTGCACCACGCACCCTGGCGGGCTCCGATCGGCCCCTGGAACTGTCTGATTTCCTCCACGGTGTGGCGCCAGGACCACAACGGCTTCACGCACCAGGATCCAGGCTTCATCGACCTGGCTGGCAACAAGAGCGGTGACGTGGTTCGGGTGTATCTGCCTGCCGACGCCAACTGCCTGCTAGCGGTGGCCGAGGAGGCCCTTCAGGAAACCAATGTCTGCAACATCATCGTTTCCGATAAGCAGAAGCACCTGCAATACCTCAGTCTTGAGCAGGCGCGCTGCCACGTGGCCAAGGGGATCGGCCTCTGGAGCTGGGCCAGCAATGATGACCTGGGAACCGAGCCCGATGAGCCTGAGGTGGTGATGGCCTGCGCCGGCGACATCCCCACCAAGGAGACCCTGGCGGCGGTGGAGATTCTGCGCCGCGAAATCCCGACCCTGCGGGTGCGGGTGCTCAACGTGGTGAAGCTGTTTGCCCTGACCACCCCGGATGAACATCCCCATGGCTTGAGCGACCGCGATTTCGACGCCCTGTTCACCACTAATCGTCCAGTGATCTTCAACTTCCATGGTTATCCCTGGCTGATCCATCGCCTCACCTATCGACGCGCCAACCACGCCAACCTTCATGTGCGCGGCTATAAGGAGAAGGGCAATATCAACACGCCGCTTGAGTTGGCGATGAACAACCAGATCGACCGTTTCAATCTCGTGATTGACGTGATCGATCGGGTGCCCCGGCTCGGTTCCCGTGCCGCCCACATCAAGGAGCG
>Ga0209189_1003129_pt1 | contig 11224 bp, 25 predicted proteins | sample C_130820_EF_Meta_FD_187308 | JGI IMG/M metagenome (GOLD analysis project Ga0209189, IMG submission 187308) | Freshwater microbial communities from Lake Croche, Canada to study carbon cycling - C_130820_EF_MetaG (SPAdes) (version 3) | ecosystem: Environmental > Aquatic > Freshwater > Lake...
TCTCATGAAACTGTCACCTTTGTTGGCATCAACCGGAAACTGTGCGCCAAACCCACGCATGACACCAGCCGGTGGTTCTTCGTTGTCGGCCTCCAGTTGCAGTTCAGACATGGGCATCCAGGGCAGGCGATCAATGCGGCCTGCTGCCAGCAATTGACGCTGATGTTTCAGGGTATCGTTGGGATTGTCAGCCTTCCAGGCTCGCATGGCAGCTTTGATCACTTCGTCCTCGGTCAAGTTAATGATGTCGTTGTCGCCGTCGACTTCGGTTTGTTCTGGCTCGGGTTCTGGCTCGGGTTCTGGTTGTGTTGTCTCTTGGGATTCTTCTGTGTCAGCTTCGGGTTCAGCGTCGGCCATTAGCTGTTCAAATTCTGCTTTGAGTTCTTCTAGTGCTTGTTCTAGATCTTGCTGGTCAACAGTATCCAACAGATCCTGTGCCACTTGCTCTAGATCTTGTTCTGACCAGTCTTGATAGAGATCTTCAGGTTCGGATTCTGTGGTTTCCGGAATGCCACTCACAATCTCTTGCTCAATTTCAAGGTCTTCGTAGAGATCTTGAGGTTCAGGTTCTGCCACTGGTTCCAAATCCAGAACTGAGATTTCTTCTGGCTCAACTAGCGTTGTGGTCACCGCAGGAGTCTCTTCGGGTGGCACTATGGTCATGACCGCTGTGTCTTGTGCTGGGGGTGCCACCAGGGGTTGTGTGTTGGCAAAGTGCACAAACTTTTGCAACACATAAGGATGTTCTTCAAGAAGCGACACAGTTGGGGGGTTCTCTGTCAGATCGTCCCCACGGCCACAGTCAGGATTGGGGCAAAATGGACCAATGCCCGGGGCATTGACCACACGAATACCACATTGTGGACACACTCGATGATACTGCACCACGGGTTCAACTGGCTCGAGTTCGGGCTCCACCGGATGGGGTTCGGGTTCCACTTGAGGTTCCACAGGTGGCGGGGCTGTGGGTTGCAGTTGAGCCAGCTGATCAGGAGTGAGCGCTCCATCATCGGGTTCATATGCCGGAGCTGATTTGGCCAGGGCCTTTTCGCGATCTTCACGAACCCACTCAAACTGTTTGTTGGCTGCCAGGATCAAGCACAGGGCTAGTGGATCAAACACCAACACAATCATGATGATCACCAAGCGCACTGCTTTTTCCAGCATGGACTCGCTGGCGCCGTCACCATAGATCAAGGCCGCAATGTATTTGATAGGCCCAACTTCGGCTTCGATCTTGCGAGTTTCGGCTGCCAAAGGTGCACGTTCTTCAGATAATTTGCTGATTGTTTTTTGTTCAGCTGAGATTTCTGCCAACAAACGAGCACGTTCCTTTTGCTGCCCTCTGCGTATTGCCACTGCTTTGTCAGCACCCGACTCCGAGGTACTGCGTCCCATGACCTGATCCACAGCCTCGTCCATTTGCTTGAGTGCTCGACGATTGGCATCGATATTTTCACGAGCTATCTTGATCTTTTCGTCATAGATGGCAACCCGGGCTTGACTGTCACCCGACACCAAGCTCTGATCCGAGTGGGCCTTGCTGAGATATCCAAAAATGCCCATGCTGGTCAGCAGCATGAGGAAAAGAATAGCCGGTATCAGGTAAGTCTTGAAGACCCAAGGCACCCGGCGCCAGTTGTTGTGCAACCACACTGTGGCCATGAGTTTGCCCAGTTCCAGAGTACCTCCCATGATCATGACCGGGATAGTGGCTGCTGAAAAGATAGCTGTTAGGCCGGCCACAGAGTAGTAGGCAGCCACCAAGCTCAGCACAACAGCAGTGATTAAAATTCCAAAACCAAACAGCATAGTGAATATTTAGCAGGTTCAAGCGGTGCGAACCGCAGTTTCTATACCGGATCCACTAGTGCTTTAGCAGGATCATCAGTGGGTTTTTTGCTGAGACTCCAGGCGCCATTTTCCAGCTGGGCCCAGATCAACACATCTCCCTCTTGGCAGCCCAGCAAATCCAGCAGATCCTGGGGCAATGGCATTATGAGATCATCGGATTCGGGATCCTGCTCAAGGGTAACGGTCCAGCGAGTGGGTTCATTCATAGGTGGATTTTCCATGTGTTTTCCAGTTGTCGGTGTCATCGTCCCAATGACGAACATCGTGTATTCTTGCATCTATTGTATAGCCCAACAGGTTCACTGTCAACCAAGGCCCTGCATGATCATGTCCTTGCCAATTGAGGTCCAATTTGATCTCAAAGCAGTTGTAGGCATAGTGGCTGAGTTGCAGTTCCCAGAACTTGTTTTGAGTGACCGGGCCAGATCGAACCCAGAACATCCTGAAATTGGCACACTTGAAAGGATTGCGGATTGCTACCCAAAAATTAATCATGACGTTGACTCCTGAGGAATTTGACATCTTGCATTAGACTCTCGCTGAGATTGCGATAGTAGTTGAGCTCTCGTGTTACACGAGCATCTATTTGTTCAGCAGTTTCATGTGCTCGACGCACTTGCTTGAACTCCACTATGGCAATGCCCAAGCCTAGACCCACTAGAAACCCAATAATCAGGCCTGTTATCATTCCGCAACTCCGAAATGTTGGGCAAATGCATTGTTGGCCAAGTATTGTTCCACTTGCTTGACAGTGTCCAGACACACCGAATCAAATCCACTGCCATGTTCAGTGTCAGTGACAACCCCGGACAATTCAAAAGACTGCTTGAGGTTGAGTCGATCACATTCGCGCACAATCAATCTAGCAAAGCTGTAAACACGAGCCCAATGTGCAGATCGGATGTCAATGCCCGACTGTTCGGCCAACTCCAGCAGAACATCCGGAGTATTATTCACCGGAATCAGACCTTGCGGCACGACCTCGTGATCGACTTTCGGCTGCCAACACAGCCACATACATTTTGAAATAGGCTCTGCGCTCGGTGGGCTTGGCCATCAAGGCCGACATGCGCTTGATGGTTTTGCCTACTTTGACTGCTCTTGGATCGTAACTCATGCTGGGTTCTCCTGTTGATGTTGTTTGATCACCTGTGATATAGCCTGTTCAACAAGCTGATTAAATGTGATGTCACGCTCGTGTGCTGCTTTCATGTAGGTCAACAAGTCTTCGTCACTGAAGTCCACGGCTATTTGCACTCGGGTGTCGTAGTCCTGACCCTCCACAATGGCTCGGGCCTTTTCCAACCAATCTGAATCAACATCTAGGTCAATATAGCGGGTCTCGTCCCAGGCTTCGTCGGTGTTGACGCCACGCTGCTGAGCCTCACGGTCATAGGCCTCACGATAGTCAGGATTGATCATGCGATAGGCACGACAGCGTTGGTAGTCACACACATCCACTTCAAACACAGTTTGAGTATCTGTGCCAAACACAATGTTCACACTCCAGCCACCCGTGCCATGGAGTCCGTTCCAGGATGTGAGCATGTGGCAGTTTTCGCCATAGCAACTCCAGCCGTAATCGCCACCTTCAGTGATGCGATAGCTCACTGTTTCCATAAACTGTTTCAAGGTAATCATGTTTGGCTCCGCACTGATTTAAAACTGTATTGTACTAGAGAACTGTGACCGGGTCAAGGGATTTTGGTAGTTGAATTATTAGATTTTTTCGCCGGGTTCAAATCCACGAAAACGCACAAAGCGAGGGAATCTCAAACTGTATGTTCCGTCTTGGTTTTGGGTGACTGCGTCAGCTGCAACTTCAACCACATGGCCAAGTAACTGATCCCGGACATGCCAATACTGATCACGCACAGCATCAGACAGGCCAGTGCCAACATTAACTCGAATTCTACGATCATGATCATCTCCTTCACAAATTATAGCACCCAGGCGGCCCGCATTGCGACCAGTGCCTTCTTCAAAACCCACAATCTCAAGATCCACAGTGATGATGGGTTTCCATTTCAACCATGAGCTGGTGCGCTTGCACTCATAGTGAGCTTCCAAATCCTTGATCATGATGCCCTCGTAGCCCTGTGTCACAGCAGCTTGAGCAAAACGATGCATGATGTCTTGACCTTCGGCAGTGTTCAAGTCCACATCCATGCCGGGCATGATTCTCAAACAGTCAGTGGCCTCAAGTGATTCACGAGCCGGTTCCAGACATGACAGTCGTCGCCGCTGAGATACCGTGCTCACGCCTGCAACAAACTCTGTCAGGGGCAAGATGTCAAACACATGATACATCATGCCTGTGGTGTGTGCTTGATTTTTTCTATGAGCCTGGCGCATGAGCTGTTGAAAACTCTCGCCCACAATCTCGCCATCCAGTACAAAATTGCTCAGTCCCAAACTGGAACACAAAACCTCCGCATTGTCCAAGATGGCTTGGGCCACTTGAGGGAAATTGTCCAACTGTTTGCCGTTGCGACTGTAGAGAGTACAGGAATTGCCAGACACCAAGGCCAGCACACGCACACCATCCAGCTTGACCTCCAAGCGTTTCACGCCCCGCATTTTGCCGGCCTGGTCCTCAGAATCTTGTGCCAGTTGACAACTGAACACCGGGATACGCCAAGTGGTTTTGCCCAGAATCTTGTTGAGTGTTTTTTCACTAATGCCACAGCGCAGGTCTTTGAGTAGCACTCGACGACACAGGAGATTCCATTCTTGAGAATCAAACTCTCGACTCAAGGCTTGGATTCGATCCCGAGCTGCATGTCCGGTCACGCTGCGAGTGCGCAGGGCTTCACACAGGGCCCAAAATCGTGGCCAAGGATTTGGCCGATTGACCAGGCCCTGTGTTTCGGGGATTTGCCGCACATGGAACACCCAGAAGGGATTGTAGGCTGCGTAACAGTTGAACAGGAAACATTGAGCATGAGCACTGCCCAGTTGAGCGGCCATCAAAGCCTTTTCTATCACACGCTCTTTGTGTAGTCGGCTGTCACTGCTTTCCAGGTCTCGAATCCAGTCAGCGGCCACTTTGACTCCTTGGTAACGTGCATCGTTGATGTCCAGTATCATGTTATTTACTCTGAGTCAGTTTGTGGTTGTGTAAGCCTACATAACAGCACAAACTGTTCATAGGCTGCTCGTACTGCGGCATTTTGCATCAGTTGATCAGCTTCAGCCTGCATGGCCTGGATTCCAGCTTCAACAATGTCACGTGCACTGCTGCCCTGCAATGTGCAAAGCTCGTCTCCAAATTCATGCGCTAGCTTTTCCCAGGCTTGACGTTGCCCTTCTGTGACCATGGTCCGCTGTGGGCGCAGTTCGCTGGCCTTTTGCATGGCCTCGGCCATGGCCTCCTCGGCCACTCGTCCAGCCGCAATCATTGCAGCATAGTTTGGATCAATATTAAACCTGCGACTGCTGCCGCCAGGATAGCACATGACCAAATGATTTCCCTGCGGAAAACTGTCCAGCAGGTTGCTGTCATATTCATAAACCGGCACATACCTGCGACCAACTTTTTCGTAGTAGACTTTTTTCATGTTACCAACTGCTATTGTAAAACACCCGCAGACCTAGAAACATATCTGCACGAGCCAGTCGAACAAATTCTAGATCCCGATCTCGGTATTCAACATCAGCATCACGGCCAAAAAAGAATCCCGATGTATCAGGCAGTTCGCCACTCCGGACTGCCTGTTCCAGCCGGTCCAGGTCATCCCATGTCAGCTCTAGCTCGTCACCGTTGAAGCTGCCCGAATTGCCTTTTTCATTCCACAGTTGATGAAACCAGCCGTGGAGATTTGGGTGCTTGCGCCAGTAGGCCAACTCTCTAGGCTTTGGTACCAGGCGTTCGGACCGATCCCACTCTGCATGGTAGTCATCCCACTGTCCGGCTCGTGCTGCTGAATATGCGTATTGATCAAGTCCCATGCTGTTGCTCCAACAAATCTATCATGTGGTCTATCACTTCAGGTGCCCACTGCTCAAAATCCTGGGGCGGAAATGCCGCATCCCATTCCTCTACTGGAAACTGTTCACCGTTGTTCAAGCTGCAGCCTCTTGTGCCACTGCCTCAAGTGCCTCGCTCAAGGCAACCAGTGGGCTGCCTTTGTCTGGGCAACCAGTGTACCACACACCGTCCTGCATCACATAGTAGTACTCAGCACCACATGCTTCTACCTGTTCCAGGAACTGGTCAAATGTGTGAGCCACTTGCCAGCTGACATCTTGTTCGCCGCGATCACGACCATAAAATTTGCACCAGTCTTCTGCTCGTGCCAGTCGGACTCGAGCAAGATCGGCTGCATGGTCCGGGCTTGTTTTGTCCAATTCAAACTCGCTGAAGGGATGCTTCTCGCCAATCTTGGCGCCCAGGCTTGACATGTCGCCCAGACTCACCAATTGGTTGGCTCGTGCACTGTCATAGTGTGCCTGCAGGATACTGCCCACACCTTCAATATAACCGTCCCAGTGACAATATACGCTCTTGATTGTACTACCGTGCATGACACCAATTCTGCTTCGTGTTCCCATCATGATCTCCTTACACTACAAAGTCAAAAATATAACCATATGAACCATCCTTGCTCATTTGGACTTTGTTGTTGTAGTCCTGGTTGAGTTTACGCAGAACCTTTTTGGCTTGTGCGGTGTTGCAGATTACACAGAGTGATCCACAAAAGAAACTGGCTTGGTTGCTGGATTCAAGAACTGTTGCAACCTTTTCGAGCACTGCTTTTTCAAACCCCATTTTGATCTCCTGTTTGCGTTACAATACACATATTATAACCGAAAAAGCCAATATTGGTCAAGTCAAAAAAGTGTTGTTTTTGAGCAACAATTATTCTTCAACTCCGAAATGTTCTTGTAAATCTCGTCTAATAAACTTCAAGGCATTGTTCCAGGACAATGCAGCATTGTCCCATATTTCATTACTACCACCTCGTTCAGCATCGTGTACAATGCCTAAACATTCCTGAACAATCAACTGGGCAAATACCAATTTGATTTTCTCAATCTGCGCCCAGGACAGACTGGTGTATGTTTCGGGCACAGAGGCGTCCACAGCTCTGGCCCATAGTTCATTGATTCGTTCGTTCATGATCAACCCCTTGCACCCAAAGTAATAGTCTTGGCAGGATGACGAATCACACCCTCATAGTCCAGCTGATCACGCTCAAACTCGGTGAGATAGTCATCGGCCACTACTTCCCAGTCAATCACCCGACTGCGCCAGCCGTAGTTGTCTTCCTCAACCTTGCTGCGCAGGGCCGTCACTAGCTCGGCCAAGGCTTCCTGGCTACGGCTGTAAGGACCCAGATCATAACGATATTCGCTACTGCCCTTGGCTTTCCAGTACTGTGGGCACTCGCCCTCGCCGTCCCAGTCATGGGCACCGTAGTTTTCGTGGTTTTGAGTTGTGATCAATAGCTTCATTTTACAGAACTCCTGTTACCAAAGATTTATGAACTTCAAAAGAACCAGCGCCGTGCCTTGTGGGTGCAATTTCCACCGTTTCGCCGAAGGCCCCGATAAGGAAATATTCAATGCCTTTGTAAATGACCTTCATTTCAACTCCCGTTTGCGTTACAATACCCATATTATAACCGAAAACACCAATTTGGGTCAACCTGCTGTGACCAGTTGATCATGAACAATTTGTTGCGAAAAAACAACACCACCATAAGCTGATTGATAGATGTTAGCTGTGCTGCGCAGGAAAAATGTAAAGACACGACCTGTTGGGGTAATCAAGGTGTATTTCATGTGATCCTTTTTGTTTGCAATACTAGTATTATAACCGAAAACACCAATATTGGTCAAGCCAAAAAGTGTGGCTTTTTTGCCACAAATTCAGCGTGGATCTTCGATGTGTATGCCGCCGCGTACCAGCATGATTCCTGCACTCATCCAAAGACAGGCTAGGAACAGATCCCAGTCAATGGCACCAGCACGAATATCTGCACTGCCCACGCTCATGCACATGATGCCGGCCAGCACGGCCAAAATGTTGATGGTCATGATGTTTCTTCCTTTGAATCCCAACGAATTGGTGGGTTGGTTTTCTCATACTCAGCTGTTAGTTCTGCCAATGTCCACATACGATCTGTTTCAAAGTCATCTAACCAAAAGCCAAATTGATTCCAGTCCTCGGATCGCATGGGCGGAACACCAATCTCATCACCATATGGATCACCTGTGCCGTACACATCAATACGCCCGCAACTGTAGCTTTCGGTGACCTCTTCAAATTCCACGACATCACCGGCCCGCCAGGCATCACTGAACCTAGAATCTGATTCCATGACTCTAGCCACCTTGTGCAGCAGGCCGCGGTCCCGGTACCATTGCAGATTTACCACGCCCATCCAGTTGGTGGAATAGGTGATTCGATAACAAGTCCACTCTGCTTCGGCTTCAAGTGTCAGCAGCACATCATCGTCCTCTAGGGCTTGATGATAGCAGCGGGTACAAAGAGTCTGGTATGCCACTGCTATCATCAAGCCCCTATTATAGGTCTTTGTGGCACATGACATGCCCAGGTCCTCCTCGGGAGTGAGAACATGTCTACATGTGGCTATGATTGTCATTCCACAACTCCGAAATTTTTAATCAATTTCGGAATAGTTTTAATATCTTGTCTAGTAATATTAAACCATTCACCTCTTACCCATTTTTTCTCAAAATGTTTATGTAATTTCTTTTCAACAACATCTACTCTGTGCAACACATCAGACTTCCAAACTTCTTTGAGCTCCATCCAATGTGATGTTTGTATTGCCGTTTTTCTTTTTTTCGTACAATATCCAGAAGTGATTCCAATCTTGTACGGAGTACCAGGTATATCCGGACCAATAACATAGACGGTTCCATTTATTGCGCCTGCCATTACCGATGTAGTTCGTTGACTGCGAACTAGACCTTTTTCCTTGATAGCACTACGCCATTGAGCACTATATTGATTGGCACATGTTTTGCATTTGCCGATAACTTTTAGATTGTTATTTTTAACAACCTTTTTAAGACTAGATGGAAAGAAATACTCTTCAGTTGCCTCAAGCAATAGTTTACATTTTCCGCAGTAATAGTGTGAGTTCACGGTTCAACTCCAAACATGTGTACAATCGGGAAATTCCCAAGCAATGGTGCAATCTAGGTCAGCTTGGTAGTTGAGACAATATCTGTGTCGGTTCATGCACTAGCCCCAGAACCAGGACAGCATCACAACACCGCCCACAAAAATTGCCACAAACAACAGACCCTGGATGACATTCATGGTCTGTTGACGCTGCCATTGTCGTTCATACCTAAGATTGGCTTCTTTCTGTTTTTGCTTGATTTCGCTGTTGATAGACATGTTGAAATCCTGTTCAAATCAAAACTGTTTCAAAATAGCACGAGCTTGTGAGTATTCGCTCATGAGACCAAGTTCAGCTTCCACCCTGAGCTCACGAGCACGGTCATTGAGTTCCCGAGCAAACTGATCCAACAATTCCTGAGCATACTCGATGTCGTCTTGAGTGACCGAACCATGCCATGCAGCCAGGGCTTCAGGCGAGGCGTTGAGCAAAAAGTCCAGGTTTTCCCTGTCGTGCGGTGTCATCACAGTTTGACCTGAGCAGCAAGTTTTTTGCAGTAGGCCAAGTCAGTGCCTTGGACTTCGAGACAACTGACTACCATGCGGTCTTGCATGTAGGAATCCATAAAACTGCCCACAGCAAAGCCTGCCACGAACAGGCCAACCGTGCCCGCAATCACGGCCAAAATAAACCACGCTTTAGTAGAATTCATGAAATGTCCTTGTGTTGAAAAAAATAATCAATGACGCCAATGCAGATCCAAATTGTGACGCCTGCCAATGCAAAAGCCCACTCAAACATGATTGTACGCACCATGCAATTTTGTGTCAATTCCAATCATGCTCGAATCACATCAAAGATTTGATTCTGCAAACGAGCCACATCCTCGTTGGGCACATAGAAGTCTGTGCGTGGATCCCAGTATTCGCCAGCTCGGGGGTCATAGTACAACACCTGCCCATTGGGGTAGTGGAACGGGCCTTCCAGTCCTTTGCGGGCTTGATAGTTAGTATCGTGCTGGAAAACTCTATAGCTCATGCTTGACCTCGGCTGACACAAATTGGCGTTGTTCCACCATGATTTCAAAAGTTTCCCACAGTTTGCGAAACTTGAATTCGTACACACCAGCCAAGCTGGTCATGTCTGCTGTGTTGGCACCCTGAGATTCCATCATGGGAATCTCGTCAGTGATACGCCAGCAATCCAGGATCTGTTGTTCTAGGTCAAAACGGTCAGGCATGATTTCTCCTTGAAAATTGTATTGTACACAAAATTGCCATTTGCGGTCAAGCTTCAATTCTGGGATGGGCTTCCATGCGCCAGCCCTGTGTTGCCTGGTACAGTGGATACAGTTCATTCACCGTGCGATTGATACCATCACGATCCAGGCCAGGCCATACTGTGACAGAAAACAATCGCTCACCGGTTTTGTATCGACGATCTCGACGGTAAATGTACAGGGTCCAATCTGTTTTCATATCAGGTGCTCCAGTATGTTTCTGACGAGGGTGAACAGTAGTAAGGTGTGTTGACATCTTCCTGGAACTTCTGTCCGGTCATGATGTTGACACGTTCCACCATGCGTGGCTGGTACACCTGGGTGTTTACAATGTCCAAGGTGTTCAACTCCCAACCAGACTTGCGGCACAGTCGTGTGCGAGTGGCCTGCGCAGCACCAAAGGTCTTGTATGCACGAGTCTTGTTGGGACCATCTGAAACAATAAGTCCAGTACCACGACTAATAATGTAATAGCTCACGATCAACTCCTTTTTGTTTACAATACTGTTATTGTAACCGAAAAAGGATATTTTGGTCAATGGCTTTTTTGTTGCAAAAAAACAACAAAAAACCCAGTTTTTGAAACGATTTAACCCATTACATTCAACAGCGTGCCAATCATGCTGTCGCTGGCTGCTAGAACTTTGGCATTGGCTTCGTACAGCCGTTGGCTCTGGAGCAATTTTATGGTTTCCTGACTGATGTCCACACCGTATGCGTCAGCATAGCGATTGGCAGCTTCGTGGTAGTCTTGGGTAGCATATTCTTCATCCAATCTACCACGACTGGCCACTGACCCAATCAAGGTCTTGAACGCTGAATATTGACTACCAAAATCTATCACTCCTGATGTGTTGCCAATGGTGCCGGCCTGCACACGAGTTTGGTCAATCCATTCTCCATTTGAAAACATTTCAGTGCCACCTGCGGTGTTGATGTTGGTTTTCACAGCGTCAGTCACCACTGTGAATTTGGCCATGAGCGGTGGCAT
>Ga0209189_1003134_pt1 | contig 11214 bp, 9 predicted proteins | sample C_130820_EF_Meta_FD_187308 | JGI IMG/M metagenome (GOLD analysis project Ga0209189, IMG submission 187308) | Freshwater microbial communities from Lake Croche, Canada to study carbon cycling - C_130820_EF_MetaG (SPAdes) (version 3) | ecosystem: Environmental > Aquatic > Freshwater > Lake | place...
AAACGAGTCCTACGGCATCCCCGTTCTCAACGTCCGGGAAATCATCCGACTTTGCCCGATCACACCGGTGCCCAAGATGCCGACTCACATCAAGGGAGTGATCAATCTGCGCGGCACCGTGATTGCCGTCCTCGACCTACGCGCCAAATTCCAGCTCTCCCAGGCAGAGTACAATGATCGCGCCTGCATCATCGTCGTCCAACTCAGCAGTGCCGCCGGGGTCAAGACCCTCATGGGTGCGATCGTTGATGCGGTGGAGGAAGTCGTCCAACTCAATGAAGGGGCGATCGAGCCGGCTCCCGATTTCGGTGCTTCCCCTGAGGATCAGTACATCCTTGGCGTCACGACCACTCAGGATGGGGTTAAGACCCTCCTCGATATCGAGAAAATCTTCCTCGACGACGCCTCAATCACCCGATCCCTACCAGATGCAGCCCCAAGGCTCGCAGACGCATCCACTCAGCCTGCGAAGTAACAATCGACCCCACTCATCCGTTTCGCTCAATAAACCATCCTCTAACACCTAAAAACCCAACATCATGAAAAACTGGACCATCGGACGCCGGATCACCACCGGCTTCATCATCGTGCTGCTCATCACAGCGGCACTCGGCGCCTTCTCGCTCATCAGGGCGCTCGGGCTCAAGCAGAACATCTTCGACCTCGGTCAAAACACGATGCCGAGTCTCGAACTCCAAAGCAGCATCAAGGCCGAGCTGCAAAACAAGATGATCGCGATCCAGCAACTGAATGACACCCTCACGCCCGAGCGCCGCGCGGAGTTGATGAAGCGCCTTACGGCCGCCACTGAGAAGACAGTCGAAGAGCTGAAGAAATATGAACCCCTCCTCTCCGATGCCCAGGACAAGTCCCTCTGGACCGAGGAGAACAAGCAGAACGAGGCCTTCACTGTGGCTATCAACCAGACCGTCGAGCTGCTTGCCAAGAATGCCAGTGCTCCGAGTGCCGAGACGGCTGCAGCCCTCTCCAAGCAACTCCAAGGGGTGCTTGATCCCGTCTTCGACGCAGCTCTCAAGGCCGTTCAGGCCGATGTGGATTACAATCTGCAACTCGGTGACGCTGCGGCCAAGAAGGGAGAATCAAATGCCGCTTCCGCCATCCTCTTCATCTGCATTGCCATCGGCCTCGCGGTTGTCGTGACCCTTGTAATCATCTGGCAGGTCACTTCTGCCGTGAACAAGGCTCTTGGAGAAATCACCTCCAACCTCGACCGCGGTGCGCTCCAGACCGCCGCCGCGGCGCGTCAGGTCTCCATGGCCAGTAATCAGCTCTCGTCCGGTTCCAGTGAGCAGGCTTCCTCGGTCGAGGAGACCAGCACCGCTCTGGAAGAGATGTCGAGCATGATCCGCTCGACCGCCGAGAACGCACAGAAGGCCAAGGCCCTCGCCACCGAGGCCCGCGCCGAGGCCCAGGCTGGTACCCAGACAATGGAAGAGATGATGGCTGCCATGACTGCCATCGATACCTCCAGTGCCGAGGTCGCCAAGATCGTCAAGAACATCGACGAGATTGCTTTCCAGACGAATATTCTGGCGCTCAATGCCGCCGTCGAGGCCGCCCGTGCCGGTGAGGCGGGCGCCGGGTTTGCCGTCGTCGCCGACGAGGTGCGGTCGCTTGCCCAGCGCAGTGCCGCCGCCGCCAAGGAGACCGCCGAAAAGATCGAGGCAGCCATCGCCAACAGCCGCAGCGGTTCCCAGTGCTCCGTCAAGGTGGGTGAGTCTCTCAAGCAGATCGCCGACAAGGTCACCGCGACCGACGCCCTCGTGGCCGATATCGCCACCGCAGCCACCGAGCAGGCGCAGGGTATCCAGCAGGTCAACACCGCCATGGGTCAGATGGACAAGGTAACCCAGGGCAACGCTTCCAGCGCCGAAGAGAGCGCCAGTGCCGCCGAGGAGCTCGATGCGCAGGCCGAGACCATGAAGGATCTCGTCTCCCAGCTCCGCACGCTTGTCGGCGGAGCCTCCACTGAGGTTGCTTCCACCGTGCGTTCCCACGCGAAGCCTTCCAAGGGAGGGATCTCATCCTTCGCTTCGTCCTCCACGGCATCACGCAAGTCCATCCCGATGCCTGGTGACGAGGAGTCCTCGGAGGATTCCGGTTTCCGGAACTTCTAAGGTTCCGCGGCAAGACACCCTGATCTCAAGTTCCGGTGCATTTGATTCACGATGGTCCCCTGTCGGCCCGTGCCTACAGGGCCATAGTGGACATCGTCTATCAGCATAGCAGGATCAAGCTCGGGGAGGATAAGCAGACGCTGCTGGCCAATCGTCTCGGAAAGAGAATCCGTCATCTCGGGCTCCCTTCCTACGATGACTACTGCGACAAGCTCCGGGCTACGGGATCACAGGAAGAGATCGAACATCTCGTCGATCTCATCTCGACGAACCACACCCGGTTTTACCGGGAACCCGATCACTTCGCCTACCTGACAGAGAAGATCCTTCCCGGGTTGATTTCGCGGCTTCATTCCGACCGCTCCCCGTTGCGGATCTGGTCGGCTGCCTCCTCCTCGGGGGAGGAGCCCTACACGCTGGCGATCGTCCTTTCGGAATATCTCAGGGCCCATCCTTCACTCGCCTGGAAGATCGAGGCCTCGGACATCTCCAGGAGCATCCTGGCCAAAGCCGAGAAGGCCATCTACCGGATGGATGCCGTGGAGCCGGTTCCGATGGAACTCCTGAGGCGTTATTTCCAGAAGGGGGTGGGGGAACACGACGGATACTGTCGCGTCCGCAAGGAACTGCGGGAAAAGGTCCGCTATGCCAGGGTGAATCTCTTTCAGGATGAATACCCCATCACGCCGAAGCAGCATGTCATCTTCTGCAGGAATGTGATGATCTACTTCGATATCCCGTCCAGGGAAGAGGCGGTCCGGCGGCTCACCCAGTTTCTGGTGCCCGGTGGCTATCTTATCGTCGGCCATTCCGAGAGCTTGATGGGAGTCCGTCACGGCCTTGTCGGGATCAAGCAGGGCATCTATCAAAAGCCATGATCTCTTCCAGGAAAGTCCGTGTGCTGGTCGTGGATGATTCGGCCCTTGCCCGCCGGGCCATCACGGACGCCCTGAGCCGGGATCCGGAGATCGAGGTGCTGGGTGGTGCCATCGACCCCTATCAGGCAAGGGAGATGATCATGGAGCTCGAACCGGATGTCATCACGCTCGATCTCGAGATGCCCCGGATGGATGGACTGACGTTTCTGAAGATTCTCCAGCAGCATCACCCTCTCCCGGTCGTGGTGATTAGTTCGCTCACGCAGGCCGGATCCGCCAAGGCCATGGAGGCCCTGAATGCCGGGGCTGTCGATGTCCTGGGCAAGCCCGACGGATCCCGCAATCTCGTCGAGATGGCTCACGTGCTGGCCTATCACGTGAAAGCCGCGGCCCAATCCCGCCGCAGGGCAAAGTCCGTCAAGGCCGAGGCACCTCAGGTCATCTCGCCCGCCCCCCCCATCACCTCGATCCCTGCAGGCAAGTATTCCCCCCGGAAAGTCATCGTGATCGGATCCTCGACCGGTGGCGTCGAGGCGCTGAGGTATGTCCTGCCCAAGCTCCCCGCAGGACTCCCTCCAATCGTGGTCGTCCAGCATATTCCGGCCAATTTCTCCAAGATCATGGCCCATCACCTCGACGAGCTCTGCGCCTATCATGTGCGGGAGGCAGTCGACGGCGATGAACTCAAGTCAGGTCTTTGTCTGGTGGCCCCAGGCGATTTTCACGTGGCCTTGGTCCCTCACGGGATGGGGTACAAGGTACGGCTTGTTCAGTCTCCGCCGGTGCATCATTGCCGACCAGCGGTTGACATTCTTTTCCGATCAGCTGCGCAGCACGCCGGATCGCACGCCGTCGCGGCTCTGCTCACCGGGATGGGTGTGGACGGCGCAGCAGGGATGAAGGCCATGCAGACAGCAGGAGCAGAGACTATTGTCGAGTCGGAGGAGAGCTGTGTTGTCTTTGGAATGCCTCAAGCCGCCATCAAACTCGGTGCGGCCAACAGGGTCGTTCCCCTTCCTCGTATTGCGGCATCCATTCTGGAGGCTCTCGATAAGAAATAATTTATCGCATCACGTCATGAGTACCTCCACCAATCCCTTGGGAGACCTCTCAGCCGCCTCGGGGCGTGCCCTGAAGGAGGTCTTTGCCAAGCAACTCAAACTTCAGATCTTTGAATCGCCCGTCAGCGACGCGCTACCCTCCTTAGAGGGAAAGCTTCTACACTCTGCAGTCTCCATCAATGGCGAGAAAATCTCGGGCACGGTGTTGCTTCAGGTTCCCGAGGCTCTTGCCCAACATGTCACCGAAATCATGCTGGGATCCGAAGGTGATGCCGAGGAGATCCGTGACGTGACAGGGGAGCTCTGCAACATGATCGCTGGAAGGGTGAAAGCTGAACTCCACGCATCCGGATTTCCCGCCACACTCGGCACGCCGACCGTCTCTATTGGTCAACGCATTGCTCTTCAGCTTAGGGGAGAATCGCAACTTTCCTCTACCGATTGGTCGGTCGAAGGAGACCAATCCGGTGATTTCAACCTCCAAGTCCAAATCCGTATCATCTCATGAACCCTAAAATCCTGAGCATCGACGACAGCAAAACCATTCGGATGCTCTTAAAGCGTCTTTTCACTCCCTTTGTCTGCGAGCTTTTTGAGGCAGGTGACGGCCAGGAAGGACTTGAAGTGGTCAATCGAGAGAAGCCCGACCTTATCATTCTCGATTACAACATGCCGGTCATGGATGGTGTGACCATGCTCCGTCAGATGAGGGAGAATACAGAATTCAAGCGATTGCCCGTCATTATGCTGACCGCCGAGGCAAGTCCCGAGATCATTGGTACGGTGGCACGTCTCGGAGTAAGGGACTATGTCACCAAGCCATTTGATTCCGATCAACTCCTCGATAAGGTCATCAGGGTCGTGAATCTGGAACGCCGCCCAGAGGCTTGATCTCCGACTGGATTCCAGCCACAACACCCGGAGAACAGCACGATGAGCGACATCCTGACATCAATCCAAGGCAGCGAAGTTTCCGAAAATCCAGAGGAAGTATCCCAATCCCTGCAGAAAGCCGAAATTCTTGTTGTGGACGATAGCCGCATGATGCGCGCTGGCCTTACCCGATCGCTCAAGCAACTTGGCTTTAGTCATATCTCCGAGGCGGTGGATGGCAGGGATGCCATCACCAAGCTGCATGAGAAATCCTACGACCTGATGCTTCTCGATATGGAGATGCCGGAGATGAACGGCATCGAGGTTCTGACAGCGATGCGGTTGGATCCTAAAATCGGAGGCGTTCCTGTCATTGTGATCTCTGGCGGAGAGCAGATCGAGATGGCTGTGCAGTGCATCGAGGCTGGTGCGGAAGATTATCTCTCCAAGCCGCCGCACCAGACATTGCTCCGGGCCCGAGTAACCACATCGCTCGAAAAGAAGCGTCTCCGTGATCTGGACAAGCTTCGCTTCGCTCAACTCCAAGCCGAGAAGGAACTCGTCGAACTCGAGAAGGAGAAGTCCGAGAAACTTCTGCTCAACATTCTTCCCGGGGCCATCGCTGGTCGTCTTAAGGGAGGGGAGAAGACAATCGCCAATGGGCACACCACCGTCTCGGTCATGTTTGCCGATCTATGTGGATTCACTGCGCTCTCGCGCAAGACCAATCCGGCTGATCTGGTCACCATGCTCAACGGGATCTTCACCGCCTTCGACACGATTGTGGAGCGCCATGGCGTGGAAAAAATCAAGACGATCGGGGACTGCTACATGATGGTCGGCGGGCTTCCCACCCACCGGGATGATCATGCCATTGTGGTGGCCTCGGCTGCGCTCGAGATGGTTCACGCCCTTGACCAACTCAATAAATTGAACGGGACGGAACTCAAGATGCGCATCGGCATCCATACCGGCCCTGTGGTCGCGGGAGTGATTGGCAAGATCAAGTTCACCTACGATCTCTGGGGTGACACGGTCAACGTCGCCAGCCGAATGGAGTCCTCAGGAATGCCGGGGATGGTCCATATCTCAGAACAGACAGAGCAGAAACTTCGTGGCCACTTCCTCCTTGAGGAACGTGGCTTTGTGGAGTGCAAAGGACTGGGGCAGGTGAAGACTTTTTTCCTCAAGGGACACTCCAACCCTGCAATTTCGAACTGATTGCAGGCGACTAGCCAGTCAAGGCACCCCTTCTGCCCGCGAATATGCCAAGCGATCTTCAGGAAAAAAATGATCCAGGGATCCTCATTCGTTTCTGGGGTGTCAGGGGGTCGATTCCCACACCGGGACCATCCACTGTGCGGTATGGAGGAAACACCACCTGCATCGAGCTGCGCATCAATGGTGAGATCATCGTGATCGACGCGGGGTCCGGAATCCGCAATCTGGGTGGCGCTCTTCTCAAGGAATCAGCTGGAAAGCCGATCGAATTGACTCTTCTCAATACCCACACGCATTGGGATCACATCCAGGGGTTCCCTTTCTTTGCTCCCGCATTCATCAAGGGAAACAGGATCCGAGTGATCGGGCGCAACTCGCAACCTGACGGATTAAAAGGTGTTTTGGAGAGGCAGATGGACGGCACACGCTGCTTCCCTGTCCCTTTCGCCGCCCTAGGTGCCGACGTCGAGTTTGAGACGATTGACGAGGAGACAGGGCTGGTTTTTAACATCGGCTCCGTGAAAGTCGAGTCCTGTCCCACCAATCATCCCGGGGGATGCCTTGCCTATGGCTTTGCAACGGATCAGCGGAAAGTGGTTTTCCTTTCCGATCATGAGACGGGTGGAGCCGATGAACCGAGGATTCTTGAGTTCATCAAGGGGGCCAACTTGCTGATTGCTGATGCTCAGTACGACGCGACTGAAATAAGCTCCCGCAGGGGGTGGGGCCACGGAAGCATTGAGGAAGTGGTTGATTTGGCCATACGTGCCAGTGTCCGGGAATTATGCCTTTTTCATCACGACCCGACCCACGATGACGAGAGGCTCGACTCCATGGTTAAGCAGGCGCGAGAGGTTGCCTCCCTCTCAGGAGTCAGCCTGTTCATCCATGCTGCATCCGAGGGCGGGGAAATCAGTTTGTAATCCCCACCTCATACCTCCTATGTGTCGAATTTGTTACATTTAGGGGGGGGGGTAAAAGGGGCCACCTTCTAATATTCTTTTCAAATGACGCAGACCTTTTCTGATTCGCTTTTTTTGTTGGTCAACTACAACCGCCTTCTGAAGCGTTATCGGGGAGAGTACGCCGTGGTAATTTTGGGAATCGCCACTCAGGTTGCCTTTTTCATTCTCTATCCTCTGCTCTTCAAGTACGTCTTCGATAAAGTCATCCCCGAGAAGGATATTTCTCTCCTTTGGAATGTGGTGATTGAAGTTCTCGTGCTGATGATTATCTGTGCAGCAGGGGCCTATCTTCAGACCAAATACATGTCGCGTGTTGGGGGCCGTGTTCTGGCCGATCTGCGTCACGAGATGATCAATAAATTGAATTCGCTTCCATCCGGATTTTATGCCTCCGTCGATACTATTGATCTTCTTGCCCGATTCTCCAGCGACATGGATCGTCTGGAAAACTCCATGACCCGGGCTCTTCCTGCCATGGTTGAAACATTCCTCATTCTTGCTGGATGTTTGGTCACCATTTTCAGCATTGATTGGCACCTAGCTCTGGCTGCCATGGTTTTGCTTCCGATTGGATTCCTCGGCAATGCCGTCATGGGACCCAAAGAGGATCGACTCAACAGTCAGACCAGACAGTTAAAGAATAGTCTCCTCGCTACCGTGGAAGACTTTGTCAATTCCTGGCTGCTCATCCGTGCGTTCAACGACAAGACTCATATCAAGGGGCGATTTGAAAGCACCAACAGCTCCTACACAGAACGCTCCTCGGATTACTCCTACTACATCAATATCTCCCCGGTTTTTTCTGAATACGGCGTCAGCATCAGCCTCGCGATCATCGTGGTCGTGGGGGCGGTCTTTGCAATCAAGGGGGATTTGACTGCAGGAGCATTCATCGGATGTTTCGCACTTTTGCGAAAGGTTGCCGACGGTTCGGCAAAAACGGCCAAGTCCTATGCCGCTTTTGTCAACGCGATCAGACCATACAGACGAATTCAAAAGCTCCTTTCCGAAGAGGTTCCCATTCACGATCGTCCAGATGCAGTGGACTTGGCACCCCTGACCCATGAGATCGGATTTCAGGATGTCACGTTCGGCTACACACCCGAGCGCAACATTCTCGAAAAGATGAATTTTTCGATCAAGGCAGGTACTTCCGTCGCCCTTGTCGGATCGAGCGGTACTGGAAAGAGTACCATCACAAAGCTTATCATGAGAATTCTCGAACCCCGTTCGGGGACCATCTCATTTGATGGCGTGGATATTGCCGGAGCAACGATCGACTCTCTGCGACGCCAATGCGGCGCCGTACTTCAGGAGAGTCATCTTTTCCGCGGATCTATTCTGGAAAATATCAGATATGGCAGACATGAAGCCTCTGTTGAGGAAGTGATCGAGGCTGCCAAGAAGGCTCAGATTCACGAACTGATCCTGCAGTTACCTGATCAGTACGAAACTATCGTGGATGAGCGTGGAAGTTCCCTCTCCGGTGGACAAAGGCAACGTATCGCCATAGCCCGCGCCTTTATCCAGAATCCCTCCATTCTCTTCCTGGACGAGCCCACCTCGATGCTCGACCCCATTACAGAGTCATCTATCAATGAGGCCTTCCGGGAAGTCTCCAAACAAAGGACGATCGTTATGGTCACCCACCGCCTGGCTTCGGCACGTCATTTTGACAAAATCATTGTGGTCGAAGGAGGCAAGGTTGCCGAGGAGGGTAGCCATGAAGAGCTGATGGAAAAAGGCGGACGGTATCGTGCGCTTTGGGATAAGCAGCATGGGTTCTCCATCAGCTCCGAGGGCTATGTCAAAGTGACCCCTGAACGCCTTCGCTCCATTCCAATCTTTTCAACACTTGATCAAAAAGCCTTGGAGGGACTTGCCGGGGAGTTCAGCACGGAAACCTTTGAACCCGATGTCACGGTGATCCAGGAAGGTGCCAAGGGTGATAAGTTTTATATCACCGTTCGCGGCAGCCTGCAGGTTTCGAAAAAAGGCGCAGATGGGGTCGATAAGCCAATCGTCGTTCTAACCGATGGTGATCATTTCGGCGAAATCGCCCTCCTGAAGTCCGTTCCCCGCACCGCCTCGCTCAAGACACTCTCTCATACCTGCTGTATCAGCCTGAGTCATGAGCGCTTCAGCCGTCTTGTGGAGGCTCAACCTTCTCTACTCAAGGCTCTAGAAGATAGTATGGCGGCTAGGAACTAATTTCCTCATGCTAGGGCATGCCTCTGTTGACCAGTGGGGCACTCTTACTTTATGACCACTCCCGCCATCCTTGTCGTCGATGATAGTGCCACGGCCCGTCGTGCCATGGTTCAATCACTTCAGCAAATCGGCTATTCCCAGATCCTGCAGGCATGTAGCGGGGAGGAGGCTTTGGATATCTTATCCAGATCCTCCGTTGATCTCGTCATTCTAGACATTGAGATGCCCGGCATGAATGGCATGGCCGTCCTGTGGGTGATGAAAAGGGATCCTCAGTTCAAAGAGATTCCGGTCATCGTCCTCTCCGGTGCTCAGGAATTGGAAACGGCGGCGACCTGTATCGAGGCAGGCGCTGAAGATTATCTCAACAAACCATACAACCCTATTATTCTGAGGGCTCGCATCGAATCCTCCCTCGAGAAAAAGAAACTCCGGGATCTTGATCGTATCAGGCTCATAGAGATTCAGCGTGAGAAGGAGTTGCTCGAAATCACCCAGAGTCGGCTTTCCAAGGAACTGGATGATGCGGCCCGCTATGTGAGGAGCATTCTTCCAGCTCCGATCAAGACAACGACCCATGCCATCGACTGGCACTACGAACCTACCGGAGAGTTGGCCGGTGACTCCTTTGGGTATCATCAGATCGACAACGATCATCTAGCCATCTACCTCCTCGATGTTTGCGGTCACGGGGTAGGGGCGGCCCTTCTTTCCGTCAGCGTGATCAATGCGATCCGGACATCGAGTATCAACGGGATTGATTTTTATGATCCCGCCTCGGTCTTGGAAGGACTCAATGCAACATTCCCGATGGAGCGGAACAATGATATGTACTTCAGCATCTGGTACGGCGTTTACCATCTCCCCACACAAACGCTGCGTCATGCGAGTGCGGGCCATCCTCCGGCGCTCCTCCTGTTACCAGATGAGGGAATTGAAGAGATCAATGAGCCTGGACCGATTACTGGCCTCATGCCCTTCTCGAGATATAGATCCTCCTTGGTCTTAATCCCCTCAGGCGCTCATCTGCTCGTTCTTTGCGACGGCACTTACGAGGTTAACAAAGCAGATGGTGCGTTGCTTGATTTTGAGGAGTTCAAGTTGTTCGTTGATCAAAACTGCCGTTCCGAAAATGCATTCGGAAAGTTGCTCGACTGGATCCGCTCAATGAACGGGCCCGGTCCTTTGGACGATGATTTTTCAATTATCAGGGTCCATTTTCCCTGAAAGTTGCCCAATTGCGAGTTAACGGGGCTGTTTGCGTGGTCGCTTACTCCTGCATTCAAATCAGTTGTTACCTGAATGTGGAATGGAAATGGTGATTATGTCTGTTCCGCTGAGCAAAAAACTTAGAATAACTCTGGCGTATTTAAGGGAGGTTCAATCCTGTCTATGAGCCCAGGGTAGTCATTCCTGACAATGCCAACCCCTCTACCGACAGGCCAGCGATTCAAAGTATGGTCAGGGGAGGGGGATAGTAGATTTCGTCGCTCGGTATCGTTCAATGGGTCAAGCCGCAGCCAGTCAGTCCAAGCATCTGGCTCAAGGATCACCGGCATTCTGTCATGGATACGCTGTATGTCGGAATTGGGGCTGGTGGTGATGACTGTGGCCTGCAGGTGATTGCCGACCCGCTTCCAGATCCCGGCAAAGGCTAGGAGCTGCCCGTCAAGTCGCTCGAAGTAAAAGGGCTGCCGGTCACTTTGACGCCATTCATAGAACCCACTGGCTGGCACAAGGCAACGGGTTTGGCGGAATGTGACGTGACCTCGGTGATTTGAGCCAGGTGGTGTGTTAGTCTTTGGGTCAACCAACCCCAAAGACCATGAAAGGAAAGAGATACAGCACAGAGGACAAGATTCGGATA
>Ga0209189_1003135_pt1 | contig 11211 bp, 10 predicted proteins | sample C_130820_EF_Meta_FD_187308 | JGI IMG/M metagenome (GOLD analysis project Ga0209189, IMG submission 187308) | Freshwater microbial communities from Lake Croche, Canada to study carbon cycling - C_130820_EF_MetaG (SPAdes) (version 3) | ecosystem: Environmental > Aquatic > Freshwater > Lake...
GAAATTCGTAACAATATTGCACATCCAAGTAAAAGGTTGCAACATCTTGCTGGCAGAAATCTTTTAAAAGAATTATATCTTGATTTTCCAATTCAAGATATTGCAATTTCCAAATCTGGTAAACCCAAATTAAATGATGGTTCTTATTGTTTTTCAATTTCGCACACAACAGAATATGTAGCTGCGATAGTGAGTAATCAATTTAATGTGGGTATAGATATTGAAAAGGTTAGTCCTAAAATCATTCAAGTATTAAAAAGATTTTTATCAAAGTCAGAGCAAATCTTATTAGGATATCAAAATTGGGCGGGAGTAAATGAAGCTGAAATTTTAATGTGGTGTATTAAAGAAGCTGTGTTTAAGTGGTTGGGAGAGCGGGGGATTTCGTTCCAGAAAAACATCATTATTTTAAGTATAAATAATGATGATCGAATTGGATTGGTTGAAGTTAGAAAAGATACAACACTTCAGATTAAGATTAACTATTTGTTTTTGAATAATTATTGCTTAGTATGGGTAGCAAAATAATTATGTATTGTTCAAACCAATGAAAGTTAATAATTAAAGATTGGTTTAGTGCCCGGGGCGGGAATCGAACCCGCACTCGCTTTTTCGGCGAACAGGATTTTAAGTCCTGCGTGTCTACCTATTCCACCACCCGGGCTAAAAAAAGAACCATCAACTCTTGATGGTTCTTTGAGCGAAAGACGAGATTCGAACCCGCGACCCTCACCTTGGCAAGGTGATGCTCTACCAGCTGAGCTACTTTCGCATATATGAGTAAGAACTAAGGGGATGCAAATATAGGACTTCCCTTGATATTAACAAAATTATTTATACTTTGGAGTATATAAAGTATTTTCTGGCACTTCAACTTTTGGTTTGCCCTTGTAACGCATTGTGTACAATCCGTAACAGCCACCTAATAAAAGAGCCGCAAACGCAAACAATTGTATATGAAATAAAAATCGAGAAGAAGTTACCCAATTTTGTACAATATCTTTTTTTAAAGGCTGGTTTGTTGTTTCTTGTTGCATAATTTTCAATTGCGGTGCAAAAATAAGGAATGAATACATATTATCATAATTTTCAATCCTTATTGAGACATTATTTCTTTAAAAGTTTTTTTGTTGGCTATAAAATGATCCCAAACAATGGATCCTTTATACCATCCAAATAGTTTATTTGTAGTGGGAGACTTGCCTGTTTTTTCTTTTTTATGAAAAATTACCCAATAAATGAATGCGAAATGTGCTTGTACTACTGCTTTGAAATACGGAAGTTGTCCGGCAAATATGTTTTTCCATGCACTTATGGCATCTAATAAAAACCTCAGCGGCAGTTTCCATATAAGTTGATAAAATGGTAGATTTTTATACAGCATTATCAAATTATTTCTAAAATTTAAAAATACTTTTCTTTGATTCCCCTTTGGTAAAGTTCCTCCACCTACATGATAAACTACTGAACTAGGACAAACGTAAACTTTGAAGCCAGATAATTGCATGCGCCAACACAAATCAATTTCTTCCATGTGTGCAAAAAAATATTCGTCAAACCCTCCCAACTGGTGAAAAAGTTTAGATCTAATAAATAATGCTGCCCCACTAGCCCAAAATACTGTCTCATTTTTATCATATTGACCTTTATCCTCTTCAAGATTTTCAAAAAATCTGCCTTTACAGAATGGATATCCTAGTGAATCAATCCAACCTCCAGCAGCCCCTGCATATTCAAAATGCGTTCTTTTGTTCCAATTTAGAATTTTTGGCTGACAAGCTCCAATTGAACTTTCATTCTCCATCAATTCAATTATTGGTTCTATAAAACCTGGGGTTACTTCAACGTCTGAATTGAGTAAAACATAATAATTTGCATCAATATGTTTTAAAGCCGAATTATATCCTTTTGCAAAACCTTCGTTTGTAAGGTTTTTTATTATGATTACTTCTGGATATTCTGTTTGAAGAAAAAGAATTGAATCATCTGTTGATGCATTATCTGCTACAACAATTCGCAAATTAGGGTAAGTTGAGGCACACAAAAAAGGAAGAAAACGTTCTAAATAATTTTTCCCGTTCCAATTTAAAATAACTACGGCTACTGATGGTAAATCCAATGCAAAAATTTATATTTCCAAAATTAAGGGCATTTTAATATTTTTTGTGATGTTATTTTTTACCAATTGGAGAATGTGGCTTTCTTTTATTGCAATTTTTATTGTTGTTGCTACAATTTTTTATTCTTCTTATCTAGCAGATAAAATTGCTGATACAGAAAGACGAAAGGTGCAAGAATGGGTTGAAGCTCGACATTTCATTGCAACTGCTAGTGATGATGAGAATATTCTACTAGCTTCTTTGATACTTGCAGAACAGAATAGTATTCCTGTTATTGAAACCAATGAAAAAGATAGTATAACTGATTTCAATAATATACAAATTTATTCACAAGAAAAAAAAGATGAACAACTCAAAAATGAACTTAAAACTTTTACAAAAAATCAACCTTTAATTACTTATTTTAACGAAGATTCTACAAAGTTCAATAGATATTATTATGGTGATTCGTTGCTATTAAAAGAGTTAAGGTATTATCCATTAATACAACTATTGATTGTTGTTATGTTTATTATGGTTACGGTTGTTGCAATTAATGCACAACATAAAGTTTTACAAAATCAATTGTGGACGGGACTGGCAAAAGAAACTGCTCACCAGCTTGGTACACCAGTTTCAGCTTTGCATGGATGGATAGAAATGTTAAGGGACGAAAAGATTAACCCATCGATGGTGAATGAAATTGAGAAAGATGTAGTGCGTTTACAATTGGTTTCAGATCGATTTAGTAAAATTGGAAGTATGCCTAAAACTGAATTGAGAGATGTAGTTGTATCAATTTTTGATGTTGTAGAATACGTTAAAAAAAGGGCTTCTCATAAAGTGCAATTTGAAATAATTGCAGAAAATATTAAAGTTAATAATATCCCATTAGCGTATCCATTGTTTGAGTGGGTTATAGAAAATTTGTTAAAAAATGCTCTAGATGCAATAGGGGAGAAGGGTAAAATTTTAATAACCATTCATGAACAACAATTCAATACGTTCATTGATATTGCTGATAACGGAAAAGGAATGACAAAATCGCAATCAAAGCTGGTTTTTCAGCCTGGCTTCACTACAAAAAAAAGAGGTTGGGGTTTAGGTTTAACACTTTGTAAAAGAATAATTGAAGATTACCATAATGGGAAGTTATCTGTTATAAATACCTCACCAGGAATAGGTACTACTTTTAGGATTATTTTATCGCATTTGTGAATATGTTAATCTTTGTTTCAGATTATATATTTTATTTATCTAATTTTATAATCTGAAACAAATACCTCAACCACAAATTTAATTTCGAATGAAATTTAAAATATTATTATGGGCTTTATTTTTATTTAGTTTTCATAATTCTTTCGCTCAAATATCTGGTTGCAATGATAATCCCGCATCTAATTACCAATCTTCTGCTACACAAAACAATGGAACTTGTTCTTACGCCTTTACAATGATGTATCCCACATTAAAGTACAATCCTGGAACTGTATTGTCTCAAATTGCAGGATCTATATTTTGGAATGATACTTTATGGGCAATCAACGACCACAGTGGACCCTATTTATATGCCTTGGACACTTCTAATAGCGCTTCTCCCATAGTTAAAAGAACAATACAAATTGCAGGTGCTTCTGTTATCGACTGGGAAGAAATCACTCAAGATGAAAATTACATCTATATTGGAGATGTGGGCAATAATATTGATGGCAATAGAACCGATCTTAAAATATACAAGATTTCTAAGTATGATATTCAACACAGTAATATCGTTACTCCACAAGTTATTAATTTCAGCTACGCAGATCAAACCATTGTTTCTGGGAATACGGTAAATAATACGGATTTTGATTGTGAATCTTTTTTTATTATAAATAACAAGATTTATCTTTTTACAAAACAATGGATAAGTAATGGTACTGCCGTTTATGAAATTCCTTCAGTTAATGCTGGAAGTTATTCTGCTACTAAAATTCACACCTATCCAACTGGAGGATTGATTACTGGTGGAGATATTTTGCTCAATAACAGAACCATTGTTTTGGTAGGTTATACAGCATCTTATGAACGATTTATTTATCTTTTATATGATTTTTCTGGAACGAATTTTTTTGGTGGCAATGTGCGGAAAATAAATTTGTACAATAGTTATAAAACTGAAGCAATATCTTTTAGAAATTCCAACTCCATTTATTTAGGTAGTGAATTTGTTAAAATGCCTCCAGCATTTCCAGATATTTTACAACGAATAGAAGTTTTGGATATTACAGCTTTGTTGTCAAGTTATTATCAGAAATTGGCTCTCCCAATAAATTATATTCAATTTAATTCTAAGATATCTAATAACAGTGTCTTGTTAAATTGGGAAGTTTTTCCTCAAGATGAATTTGTAATGGGTGAAGTTCAACGTAAATTTAGTAGCAATGGAACATACCAAACTGTTTCATCTATGAAAACTTATTCAGACTCTTTTACAGATAATGACGTATTAATGTATAATCCACTTGTGTTTTATCGATTGAAAGTTTACGATAAAGACAATAAAATCAATTACAGCAAAGAATTATCCTTAAATAAAAAAGATATAAAATCTGTACATTTTAGTGTAATCAAATCTGCATTAGTAATAGAAGCAGACAACAAATTGGGGGGTACTATAAAGTTAATGCAAACTGACGGAAAAGTAATAAGTCAATCAAGTATAGTGCTAAAATCTTCAACGATAAATATAAGTAGTTTACCTACTGGCGTTTATGTTGCAATTGTTCAACAAGCTGGAACAAATTATTCTTATAGATTTTACAAAGGTTAGTATTCATATCTTCAATTTTAATTTCTATTATATCAAACCTCTTTTTAAAAGAGGTTTTTTTATTTGATGAATTATTATGTTTGATAATTTGACACAACTATAAAATTGAAATATTTAAAATTTTGTAAAAATATACGTTCTTTGTAAAAGAAATTTTCTCCACTACAATCCATATAACTCCTGTGAATAGTCTTAATTATGAAAATATTTTTAAGTTTATTTGTCTCAATTTTTATTTTTTCAATTGCACAAGCGCAAACTTCAGGATGTACGGACGTAAAAGCAAATAATTTCAACAGTAGTGCTACAATAAATAACGGATCTTGTTTATACGATGCAACAACGTCAACTACTTCAAACTCAGTCAATTTAACACCATCGGCAACATTAACTGGAATATCAGGTTCAATTTACTGGAAAGATACACTTTGGGCACATGTTGATCTTGATAGAAATTATATCTATGCATTAGATACCTCCAATGGAAGTATACTTAGAACTATTACAATCTCAGGTGCAACAAATTTAGATTGGGAAGATATGGCCCAAGATGATAATTTTATATATTTAGGAGATTTTGGAAACAATTCAAAAGGGAATAGAACCAATTTGAAAATATATAAAATTTCAAAAGCAGATGTTTCTTCTAGTAATTCTGTTACTGCACAAGTGATAAATTTTGCATACTCAGATCAAACAGACTTTACTCCTTCTACTATTGGAAACCAAACAGATTTTGATTGTGAATCGATGATTGTTTTGAATGGTAAAATTTATCTTTTTACAAAACAATGGTTGAGTTATGGAACTTCAATATATGAAATCTCCTCTACAGATGCTGGAACATATACCGCAAATAAATTAGCAACAATTCCCAATGTAGGTTTGATTACTGGTGCTGCCTTACAAAAGGAAAAAGGTGTTATTGCACTTGTGGGTTATACTTTAATACCTTCTCCAGTAACGATATATCCATTTACTTTTTCTCGATATATGTATCTTTTATATGATTATACTGGAAATACTTTTTTTGGAGGAAATGTTAGAAAAATAAATCTCAGTGGCTCATTTAAAACTGAAGCTATTTGTTTTAGAAATGCCACTTATGTTCATATCGGTAGCGAAGGAACAACTACACCATATTTTTATTCAAAATCTCCAACAGAAGAACCACTATCTTTATTCCCTTATTTGTCAGTTTATAATGGTAACACTAATCTTCCTATACATGCAGTTGAATTGAACGCAGTTTCAAAGGGGAATAATGTATCGCTGAACTGGGAGATACAATCTGACGAACTTTTGAAAGCCATTGAACTACAACGCAAATCATCAGTAATAGATAATTATCAAACTATCCAAAATTTTACAGCATTAAAATCTTCTTTTATTGATAATTTAGCTCTTGAAAATTATAATTGTTTGTATTATAGACTAAAAATATCGGATAAAGACAATAAACCAACTTATAGTAAAGAGGTGTATGTTTCAAAATCTACATCAAATAATGTAAGTTTTAATTTAAACAAAAGTGTTTTAACCATTAATATTAAAGGAAATTCTAGAGGAACGATACAAATTTGGCAAACAGATGGCAAAATGTATTATCAATCCGAATTAAATCAATCAAGCAACTCCATTTATTTAAACAATTTGAAATCTGGTATTAATATTGCAATGGTAAAAGTCGATGGAGTTAATTACAGTTACAAGTTTTTAATTAATTGATATTGAAAAAATCAAATTCTAATTAATAATCGAAGAAAAAATAAAAAAGCAATCTTTCAATGAGATTGCTTTTTGTTTTGTGCCCAAGACAGGATTCGAACCTGCACACCCGTTAAGGCTCTACCACCTCAAGGTAGCGTGTCTACCAATTTCACCACCTGGGCAGTGGGTCTGCAAATGTAGTGAAATAACTGCTATTGTTAAAATTCAATCGCTTTAATCCCTTAATTAATTAATACCTTGCACACGGTAATCATCCCTTAAGTTAATTTATTAAATATATGTCGGAATCTTTGCATCAATTTGACAGACTGGTTGGAATTATGAACGATTTAAGGGAAAAATGCCCTTGGGACAAAAAACAAACGATTGAATCTTTAAAGTCAATGACAATTGAGGAAACTTATGAATTGGCGGATGCAATTCAAGATAAAGATTGGAATGGGATAAAAGAAGAATTGGGTGATATGTTGCTTCATATAGTTTTTTATGCCAAAATAGGAGAGGAGCAACAAGCGTTTTCTATGGATGAAATCATTAATGGCATTTGTGAAAAGCTAATCCGCAGACATCCTCATATTTATGGCGATGTTAGTGTAGATAATGATGAAGATGTTAAAAGAAACTGGGAAAAAATCAAATTGCAGGAAGGAAAAAAATCTGTACTTGAAGGTGTGCCAAAATCTTTACCATCTTTAGTTAAGGCTATGCGCTTGCAAGAGAAAGCCAAACAAGTTGGTTTTGAATGGGATAATATTCATCAGGTTTGGGAAAAAGTGCAAGAAGAAATTGGAGAGTTAAATGAAGCCATTGAAATAGATAAAGTTGTAAATTCTACTCAATCTAAAGATCATGTAGAAGAAGAGTTTGGCGATATGCTTTTTTCAATGGTTAATTATGCCCGATTTTTACAATTGGATCCGGATACTGCCCTTGAAAGAACAAATAAAAAGTTTATTTCTAGGTTTAAAAAGATGGAAACGATGGCTGCAACAAAAGATAAATTGCTCCAAGATTTGTCGCTTTCTGAAATGGACCAACTTTGGAATGAAATTAAAGGATTAGAAAAATAAGAATTTTAAACGCTTTTATCTAATTGAATTTAATTTGTTTCAGTTTTTTTAAATATTCTTCAAATTCAAACAAACTGAAGCTGCTCAAATTGAATTGGGGCGTTAATTGTCCTTTTTGAGCAGATAATACTCCATATTTGATATCATCAAATCCCTTTATGGCATGTGCATCGGGATTTATTGAAGTCATTACTCCAGATTCCATCATTTTAGGAAGATGTTGCCAGCTGATATCTAACCTTCTTGGGTGGGCATTTAATTCAATGGCTACATGATGTTGTTTACACGCTGCAATGATTTCGTTAAAGTTTACAGGGTATTCTTTTCTTGATAACAATAATCTTCCTGTAGGATGTCCTAAAATTGTAGTATAAGGGTTTTCAATGGCTTTAAGTAATCTTGCCATTGCTTTTTCTTCATTCATTTTTAAGTTTGAATGAATTGAAGCAATTACCAAATCAAAACTACTTAATACTTCGTCATCATAATCCAATTGACCGTCATTTAATATATCACATTCAATGCTTTTGAATATTTTAAACGGAGCCAACTTAATATTAAGCTCGTTTATTTGGTTGTGTTGTTCTACAATTCTATTTTCCTGTAAACCATTTGCATAAAATGCTGATTTACTATGGTCGCTGATTACTAAATATTCAAATCCTTTCGCTTTACAGGCAACAGCCATTTCCTCTAAAGTATTGTTGCCGTCACTCCAATTGCTATGTGAATGTATAATAGATTTAATATCAGACTGTTGAATAATTCCATCAAATAATGTTGATTTCGCTTTTTCTATTATTAACGGATTTTCTCTTAAAAAAGCAGGAATAAAATTTAGATTGTTTTGGGAGAATTGTGTTTCATCAGACTTACCATTTAAAACAGTATAATTATTTTTCCATTCTAGTATAAAGCTATGGCTACCAATTGTTTCAAATAAAGTAGTTTCAAAATGTTGTTCATCTACAATTAAAAAATTCAATGGAATCTGTTCATTCCCAATAAAACTAATCGATTCATTAGACGATTCGGTTTGATTGATTGCCTGTAATTTGAGAAAATCAATCAAATTGTTTTGATCAATTGTAGTTATCCAGTCAAGTTGTTGAATTATTTCGTTTTGTCTTTTAAAATCTCCAGTAATTGAGGTTAATGCATCTGGGAATGCTGTTTTTAATGCATTCGTAATGTTTTCTGCATATAATTCCACTTCAGCATACAGAAAACTGCCTTGGTTTTTAAAATAAAATTCTATTGAATCCTTTACATTTTGTTGGGTTTTTTCTCCAAAACCCTTGTAGAGCATTAATCTATTTTCTTGACAAGCATAAAGCAATTCTCCCAAACTTTCCAATTCCATTTCTTTCCAGATGGTGTTGATTTTCTTGGGACCAATTCCTTTAATGTTCAACATTTCGGTTACCCCTGATGGTGTATTTTCAAGTATTTCTTCTAAAGCTGTGAGTTTTCCTGTTTGAATAATTTCAATGATTTTCTTTGCAGTAGAATCACCTATACCTTTTAGAGCAGCTATTTTATTTGTTTCGAGCGTGGTTAATTCTATGGGGAGTTTTTCTATATTGAATGCTGCAATTGAATAGTTTTTAGATTTAAATGAGTTTTCTCCATTTATATCCATGAGTTTAGAGAGCATTGAAAATTGGTCTGCAATGAAATTATTGTCCATTAAGTGTAATGAGAGTTATCAAAAAAGGCATGAAATAATATTATCAATTGAAATTAATCAATTTTAAATAAATTGGTACAATTGGAAATTATTATTGACTAGTTTATCGTATAAAAGGAGTTTGAAGAAATGAATTGAGGTAAAATTTGATATAAAAAAACTCCGACAATTGTTTGTCGGAGTTTTTTTATATCAAATGAGATGTTTATCCAGCAACTGCAATAGGAGCAATTGAGATATATGTTTTGTTGTTTCTACTTTTTTTGAATTCAACAAGACCATCGGTTAGAGCGAAGATTGTAAAATCTCTACCTAAACCTACATTTTTGCCAGGGTGGTAAGTTGTACCACGTTGGCGAACAATGATATTGCCAGATATTGCGGGTTGACCGCCAAATATCTTAACGCCTAAGCGTTTACTTTGTGAATCACGACCGTTCTTAACACTACCTTCACCTTTTTTATGTGCCATGGTGTAAACAATTTAATGATTTTAATTAAGCGATTTGTTTAATTTTAATTTGTGTGAAAAGAGTACGATGACCTTTCTTTTTACGAAATCCTTTTCTTCTTTTCATTTTAAAGGCAATCACTTTGTCTCCTTTGCGATCTCCAATGATTTCTGCGTTTACTTTCACAGAAACTGCTGAACCAACAGCAATTACGCCATCAGTTTCAGTAAACAATACTTCTGTAAACTCAACTAAGTCACCAGATTCTCCTTCGATATGCGGTACATACAGGCTCTGACCTTCTGTAACTTTAAACTGCTGTCCGGCTATTTTAACTACTGCAAACATTATATGCCAAAATTTAGGACTGCGAAGGTAATCAATTTTAGTTTTGTAACAAAAAAATATAATAAATATTTTATTGAATTCTGAACTACATTATCTTATCTAAAATTATATTTGTGAAACATCCAGCATTTTTCTTATGAATTTTAAGTCATTTCTTGCCAAACCATTTGCCAACATCGTGCACAATAAGGTGCAAAAAAATATGCAGTCAGCAGTAGATGACCAGCAAACAATATTGAAAGAGTTGGTAAAAGCTGGAAAATCAACGCTTTTTGGCAAAGACCATCATTTTTCTGACATTAGTAATTATAATACATTCTGCAGTGCAGTTCCTATTAGAGATTACGAACAATTCAAACCATACATTGAACTAATTAAAGAAGGTAAGCACAATATTTTATGGAGGGGAGTACCAATATATTTTGCCAAAACTTCTGGAACAACAAGTGGAGTTAAATACATTCCAATTTCGAAAGATTCCATTTCAAATCACATTTTAACTGCTAGAAATGCTTTGCTATGTTATATTGCAGAGTCAGGCAACAATAAATTTGCTGATGGGAATATGATATTTTTATCAGGTTCTCCCGAGTTGGAAAGGGTAGGAGGAATCCCAACAGGGAGGTTGAGTGGTATTGTAAACCACCACATCCCGCGCTATTTAAGAACAAACCAGCTCCCATCTTATGAAACAAATTGTATTGAAGAATGGGAAACAAAATTGGATAAAATAGTTAAAGAAACAATTCAAAAAGATATGACGTTGATAAGCGGCATACCTCCTTGGGTACAGATGTATTTTGATCGATTGGTTCAACTAAAAAACAAAAAAGTAAAAGATATATTTCCAAATTTCAGTGTGCTTGTGCATGGCGGAGTTAATTTTGAACCTTACAAGGCAAAATTATTTGATGCTATTGGAAAAAAAATTGACACAATTGAAACATTTCCTGCATCAGAAGGTTTTTTCGCTTTTCAAGATTCACAACATGTAGAAGGCCTTTTATTA
>Ga0209189_1003137_pt1 | contig 11206 bp, 9 predicted proteins | sample C_130820_EF_Meta_FD_187308 | JGI IMG/M metagenome (GOLD analysis project Ga0209189, IMG submission 187308) | Freshwater microbial communities from Lake Croche, Canada to study carbon cycling - C_130820_EF_MetaG (SPAdes) (version 3) | ecosystem: Environmental > Aquatic > Freshwater > Lake | place...
TATTCAAATAATCGTGATTATCATCAATCTCCGAGTGGCGTAATTCACGCGTCATCCATGAAGCTCCTACCCTTTTGAAATCATCATCCAAATAAAATCTTGAAGGTGCTTCAGGAGCAACGATAAAAGTTTCATTATTAGTAATATTTGCAAATTTTCTAATAAAATACTGCGAAAGTTGCCCATAACCATGCACCACAAACCAAATCGTTTTTGTGTTATCGTTAAGTTCACCAAGCGTATAATATCGTGCAGTTCTTTCTATTTTTATTTGATGCTCAGATAGTTCTGAATTCTGAGTGGCTGTCGTTACAGTCATGAGTTTTAAATATTTTTAAGCCAATAGAATGTGGTTATACTCAAAAGGCACGGAATTATAAATGTTCAGAAGTGACCATTGCACGGTACAAAGCATTGATAATGAGGCAATTAAATATCCTAATTTTTGGAAACCATTTTTGGTTAAGTACTTATAGAATTGAGCAAAGTAAGCAAAAAATTTTTGATAAATAATTCTCCACTCAGAACTCATATCAACCTCCCGCCTTCTTGGCTTTATAGCCTTCTTTAAGCAAAAAGACCAATATTTTATCACGGTGGTCGCCTTGTAGTAAAATTTCGCCATCTTTGGCAGTTCCGCCACTCCCACACAGATTTTGGAGTTTTTTTCTTAATGCCTGCAAATCTTCATCTTTTCCAATATAACCATCTATTCGACTTACAATTTTATTACCTCCTTTTCTATCCAACCAAATCTTGAAGTTTTGTTGTTGAGCAGGTAAAGTGTCGGGTTGATCATCGTCTCCGAAATTATATTCAAACTCAGGATTAGTAGAATATACGACTCCATACGGAGTACCTTTCTTATTTTTCATATTATTACTCTTAAACTTTTTTCCGAAATACTGATAATCAACTCATTAGTATTCAATTGTAATGGTTCACCATCGCAATGAATCAAGCAATTTTGTTTAGTTGAAACTTTAAATTTTGTGCCACGATAATTTTCTGAAAGCTGAGAAGAATGAATATTCCCATTGAATAACTGATATATAATTGGCAAAATCTGCCAAGTATTGGGTGGTTTAATAATGGTACAATCAATTATTCCATCGTCAATAATTGCCGTTGGAGTTATGTAGGCATTATTACCAAATTGACTTGCATTGCCGAAAGTTATATTAAAAACATTATAATCATCTGATCCAAATACGCATTCCAAGGGTTTATATTTCCAAAATTCAGATAGCCCAGCTTTTAGGTAGTTCAACAAGCCTCGGCCTTCCATTTTTGAAAAAACATCGGCACAATGTGCATCAAATCCGATCCCTGCAGTACAGAAAAAAGGTACGTCGTTGGCGTAGCAGACATCAATGATTTTGCTTACGGGAGTATTTAAGGACTCAATAGCTTTGGCAGCTTTCATCGGAATCTCCAACTCTCTCGCCAAGCCATTTACCGAACCAGTTGGAATAATCCCCAAAGCGGTTTTTGTATGAATTAAGGCCTTTCCAACTTCATTTACAGTTCTGTCGCCACCAATCGCTACAACTATAGGTATATTATTATTTACTGCATCGGCGGCGATTTTGGTTGCATGGCCTGCATATTCGGTATAACAGACTTTAGGTAAATATAAGTGTTTATCTAATTGATTATCAATTAGTTCAACTATCGACTGATGTACTTTTTTGCCCCCCGAAATTGGATTTACAATAAACCAAATTGCTTGTTTATTCACGAAAATTTAATAGATTTATGCTTTCGTGCAAAGATATAAAAAGTCAATCGTTGAAAAACAATCTTACATTAAAAAACATATTTCCCAAACAAAATATATATGAAGAAAACCCTACTACTAATCTGTTTTGTAATGCTTTCGGTGGCAAGTATTGCTCAAAAAACGAACGAACGCCAAGCTGTATTGGATGTACTGGCTCGCCAAAACAAAAATTGGAATGAAGGCAATATCAGTGCCTTTATGGAAGATTATTGGAAGTCAGACTCACTCATGTTTATTGGATCAAAAGGAGTAGTTTATGGCTGGAAAGCAACACTCGACCGATACAACAAAAGTTATCCCGACCTAGCGACAATGGGTAAGCTAAAATTTGATATTCAGAAAACTGATTTTCACTCTAAAACTACTTGTTGGGTATTGGGCAAATGGCATCTTACCCGACCAGAAAAAGGCGACATTGGGGGCTATTTTACACTCATAATCAAAAAAATTAATGGTAAATGGCTGATTGTTTCTGACCACACGAGTTAAAAATAAATTTTAACATTTCTGTGAAGGCAATAAATGATAAACTATTAATTTTAAGTATTTTAACTCCTAAGTGTGGGTTTTCCCTTTTTCTAAATAACACAAAATTATCGACTGCTAATTTAAATAAGTCAGCGATGAATTAATGTTAAACATGAATGACCTCAAAACGACGAACATTTATTATGATGTTCGGCGTTTTGAGGTCATCAAATTATTTATCTCAAATATGACTTTTAAAATTATAAAATAAATTTAAGATGATTGGCTTCTATACTTTCCAACCTTCACGATAGGTTCTACCAACAAATTGATTGGCTTCTTCTAAGTTAGTGATTCTCATATTTTCACCATCCCAGAGGAGTTTTTTGCGAGCGAAAAACTCCATTTGCCCTTTGCTATTTTCTTTTCTTAGCATGTAGCTTCTAATAGCCAAATTACCCATTAAAACCGTTTCGGTCATTGGGCCTGCATAATCAAAAGATGATGTTAAACCTAAATGCTCTTTGCTTTTAAAACCTGCCTTACAAGCATCAACCCATCGGCGTTGGTGACCGTATTCTGACTCCATATCTTTCGGCAAATCTGGGCCTAATTCTTTCGTGCCATCATTTAGAAATAATTTTGGCATCATTGGCGAACTATCATTAATATTCGTCGTAATGATACCTTTTTCACCGATAATAAGAACACCGTTGCTACCATTTGTACCGCCAATGTCTTCGTTTGCAGGAATAATATCAGGATGCGAAGGACGGATACCGCCATCACTCCAAGTCATTTCAATCGGCGATTTACTTTTAGTGGTTGCTCCAAAATGTAATGTAATGAATGATGAAGCTGGACAGCCCTCAGGGTTGAAATCAGGCGACCACATTTTTGAATATACTGAGGCAACACTACATTCGGCATCAGTTGGGTATTTTAAACCCAAAGTACGGAATGGAATATCAATCAAGTGACAACCCACATCACCCAAAGCTCCTGTACCGTAATCCCACCAGCCACGCCAGTTAAATGGGTGCATATTTGGAATATAAGGCTTATATTCACTTGGTCCCAACCATAAATTCCAGTCTAAATCTTTTGGTTTTAAGCTATCATCTGGTTTTGGCATCGGGTTTCCTTGAGGCCAAACTGGACGGTTTGTCCATATCTGTACTTTTGAGATTTTACCAAGTTTATCAGAATCAATCCAAGCTTTAACAGTATTAAGAAGCGGATTCGATGCTCCTTGATTACCCATCTGACTGACGATTTTATATTTTCTGGCCATTTCGGTAAGCAATCTCGCTTCACGAATATTATGCGTCATTGGTTTCTGCACATATACGTGTTTGCCACGCTCCATTGCAAAAGCTGCCGCAGGGCCGTGTACGTGATCAGGGGTAGAAATCGTTAATGCATCAATGTCTTTTTCTTTATCCAACATTTCTCGGTAGTCGGCATAAAGTTTAGCATTCGGAAATTTTTTAACGGTATCTTTCGCACTTCCAGAAAAATCAACATCACAGAGAGAAACGATTCGCTCACGTCCATTGACAGAGGCATTAGTAATATCACTTCGGCCTTTTCCTCCTGCTCCGATAGCAGCGATGTTAAGTTGGTCACTCGGAGAAATAAAACCTACTCCACCAAGCACATTTCTCGGAACAATAAAAAAAGAAGAGGCAATGGCTCCTTTTTTAATAAAATCTCTCCGAGATTCATTTAAATTTTTTTTCATTTTTTAAATTTTATAGGATTGAATATTTGAGCTTGATTAAATGTAAAATTTTGAATTATATCATATAATTTCTTTAGCTCTATTTACTCTGCGAAACTACTAAAAAGTTTGTGTCTAACACTTCTTATAAACAAATAAATTTGGATTAATTTTTTGTTCAAAACATCTATTTATCAATATCAGTGATTTGCGAGGCTATTTTAAATTGAAACTATTAGATTTTCCCTCTTTGTAAAAAATTTACAGCTTACAATCTCCCCAATACCTACATGCCCAAGCAATCCAAGTACTCCAGTTTGGGCCTGTACTGTGTCCGCCTGCGTGTTGGCGAAATGCAATTTCTCCATCGGTTAAGGCCATTCCAAGTTTAGGAAATTCCATAGTACCTAAACCTTTTTTGCGATGTAAAATATAAACAGAACTTGCATAAGCTGCCCCCAAAAACATTCCTTTTGCATCTACCCATTGGCCTTCTACTTGTGGCGAACCAGAACTTATAAAAACTGGTCGTGGTGCACATAAAGCGATTAATTCGTGAGCATCAACTGAAAGGTCGTTGGGTGTTTTTTTACTTGTAAAATTAATAAAATTGCCCGCAAACCAATGGTATTCGCCAGAAGATGCTAAGTTTTCAACTTGTTCTCCAAAAACTCTTCGAAGGATTTTTGCTCCACCAGCACCCGATGAACCGATAAAGCCTACTGAAAAACGAGGCTCAAATGCCATCGATACGAGGGCTGCTTTTCCGTATCTTGAAAGCCCTTCGATTGCCACACGTTTGGCATCAACATTCTTGTCTGCCTCAAAATAATCAATAGCACGACTGGCTCCCCAAGCCCATGCACGTAAGGCTCCCCACTCGTCGGGTTTTCGACGTCCACCTTTGTTTACTAATCCAATGATTCCTTTTGTAAGACCAGCCCCATTATCTGCTTGAATACTACTTGGCTCAATAATGGCATATCCCCAACCTCGTGAAATAAGTTGCTCTTGCCAAGTAGGCTCACTCGCCGAGCCTAAGCCAATTGGCTTAATTGGGCCAGGGTTAAATGGCGAGCGTATATAACCAAATTCCATTACTACTGGTACAGCCTTGGAAGCTTTGGCAGGAGTTACTAATAATAAATTTATTTCAACTTTTATTGCTGGAAAAGCAGAGTTATCGACAATTCCTTTTAATATTTTTTGAATAATGGCTTGATTGCCCAGTAAAGTGTCTTTTACAGAAATCACCTGCCAATTTACGGCTGGAAGATTTTGTGGTAATCGACCATAAATTTCGTTTTCAAAATCTGTAACTAATTCTGGACGGCGTTTTTCAGTCCAATCTTTTAGATTCTTTACTTTTTGGCCATTTTTCAAAATCAATGGATCAGGCAAAGTATATTTATTCACTTTTTCTTCCGAGCTATTGGCCGCATTGGCATCATTAGGATTACCCGAAGGACCCCTACGAATAATTGAACGGTCAATGCCCAGCTGATCGACCATATTATAATAGTCTTCGCTCGTGAGTTTATTGATGCTATCTCGCTGGGCAGGTGTAAGTCCAAATTGAGCAAAACATGAAATACTTATACTACTCAATAAAAGGATTCTCTTGATTGTTTTCATAGTTTAAGGTTGAGTTTTACTTTTTATAGCCTTGATATGTTCGGCCACATTTAGCATAGTATCGATATAAATTTCTTTTTCGTTATCTTTTAGATAATGTAGCAATTTGCTATGTTCTTCTTTCGCTACATTTAGTCCATGCTCGCCTCCTACACCATGAAACAAAAAAACAAGTAATTTACCTGAAATTTGAGATTGCTTCACCAATGCTATCATCTGCTCAGCAGTAGTTCCCTCCATGCTATAACAGTCAATATCCAATAGATTTTGTTCTTCTAAATTGTGCATTTCTGACCTTACAGCTCTTGCTGCAACAAAATCATTGGCAAGGCTTTGTATAAATTCGCCTTCAATCACTTTTTTGTGTCCGCAGGTAAAAGCGAAAGTGCGTTTATCTTTACCATCTATTGATTTTAAGTAAGCATTACACATTCTGACCTCATCTTGCATTCGTTTCAAGCTGTATTTACTTAAATCGTACTCAGGCTTTACCCAACTCATCCCCGCAAAAGTGGCATCGCATGGATGATAAAGCGTATGATTTCCTAACTCGTGACCACTAATAGCAGCTTTTCGCCAATGATTAATACGTTTTGAACCCGCATCTGATGATGCAGTCAAATAAAATGATCCTTTCAAATTCAGAGAATCTAATGCAGGGATAACATTATCAAGATGAACATTAAGTGCATCATCGTAAGTCAAAACAACAGCACATTTTTTTCCTTTCCATGCTTTGGTATCATCAAGGTTTTCGATGTCTGTTCTGAATGGTGATGCAGGAAGGTTTTCAGAATTATAAAAATTTATGCCTTCAGGATTATCTTGCCACGCATATCGCACATATTTGGGCGAATTGACGGTTTCATTCCATAATTCAATTTTGTCTTTTCCAACAATATTAGACTTCGCCCAAACAAATTTTTTATCGTAATCGGCAATCGCAAACCAACGTAAATCTTCACCATCTTTTGAGATAATTCCCTCGGCTACATTATCGAAACTCAGCGTTATTTTATCGTTTTCGATGCTTTGAGATTTGAGTATTGGCCCAGCATAAACGACTGATTTATCGTTGTAAGCCAAATTTCTGGCGGAAAGTGCAAGACGTTTTCCAATATCTTTTTTATTAAGTGGGTGAATGTCATTCCACTCTCCCAAATCTACCGTAACCGTTACAGCAGTATTAGGTAATTTTAGTGCATGATTTTGTCCTTCTCGAAGTCGGGCGATATTGCTTTCGGCGGGAATATAGTTTACTTCTTGAAAATTCGCCAATTGCACCACAAAAAATGGCAAGTTAGTATCCTGCCAAAGTTTTCGCCAGTCATTTATCAAAGTAGGCATAAAAGCATCATAAGCTTCAGGATTGCCGACATTGCTTTCGCCTTGATACCAAACAAAACCTTTGATTTTCAATGGTAAAACTGGAGCAATCATGGAATTATACAGAGCTGTTGGTTGATTTTGAAACACGATTCCACCATTACCCGATGCACTTGGATTCGTTGGTTGAAACACCTCTCCAACTTTATATTGCCAGGTGCCTTTTAGGTCAATTTGTTCGCTATTATTTGTCATAAAATACGGTTTATCTGGCACGAATCCACCCTTGCCCGCAGTATTTGTCACTCTGATAACGAAGGTATTTTTACCTGCTTTTAGTAAATCAGCGGGAATTTCGTATCGGCGTGGAGGATATTGATAAGTGATATTTCCGATTTTTTTTCCATTTACATACATTTCGTCGGCATCAATTATTCGCCCCATATAAAGTTTGATTGCTTTCCCAATCCAACTTTGTGGAATATCAAATTCGCGTCTAAACCAAACTATACCGTTCAAATCTTTCAAGCCTTGGTCTTCCCAAAAACCTGGAATATTTATATTTCGCCAACCTTTTGACTGATAATCAGCACTTTCCCAATGTTCAATTATTCCTAAATCTCGAAGAATTGGCTTATTTATTGAAACAGCAGGTCGGCGATTCATTGAGTTAATATATGCTGAATCTTTGTTTTTGGCAATAGTTTTCTGAATATCGGCAAAGTTTTTAAAACCTCCTTCGCTTATCCAAGCTTCAATGGGAGTACCTCCAACAGAGCTATTGATGATACCAATTGGTACTTTGTATTTATCATAAATTTCACGGGCAAAAAAGTAAGAAACGGCTCCAAACATAAGAATATCTTTCGGATTTGCCGTTTTCCACTCACCCTGCGGAAAATCATCTTTAGGAGCATTCAAATTGCTTAGCGTTTGAACGAAAAAATTACGAATATCAGGATAATTAGCTGTGGCAATATCGTCTGGGTATTTTTCTTTTACTCGTTCCATCGGAATCACCATATTGCTCTGCCCACTGCAAAGCCATACATCACCGAATGCTATATTTTTAATTGCGATTTCGTTTTTACCTTTCATTAACATTTCAAAACCACTACCAGCAGGTTGTGCTGGCAACAGAATTTCCCATTTACCGTTATTATTGGTGATTGTTTCATAATCTTTTTTATTGAAAGTGAGAGTTATATTTTCTTTAGGAGAAGCCCAGCCCCAAATTTTAATGAGTTGGTCACGCTGCAAAACAATATTATCAGAAATGAGTTTTGGTAATCGAATTTGGGCTTTTAGATGAATATTGCCAAAAAAGAAAAGCCAAAAAAATATTTTAATAATTTTCATAAAAGGATGGGTCAAGATATTGCTATGAACACAAATTTTAAAAGTATTTATACTTTTTTATTGTAGAATTATTTTCAACTGATAAAATCGTTTATTCTCAACTCCAAATTTATATAAATAAAGTCACTTTTTTATTAAATTTTGATGAAGCTCATGCTGATTATATCTATTCTTTCATTTATAATAAGATTGAGATATTCTTAAACAACAAAAGCCTCAGTAGAAACAATACTTTATCTCCTTCGGTTTTATCGGTTTTTACACTTTTACCCAATTCAGTAATCCGCTTATTAGCAGGCAAATTTAATTTAGCAGATGTATTGGCAGGAACGGTAAATTTATAAGTTGTTTTACCTCCTTATGCATTAATGAATTTTCTGGGCGTTCTTCCCACCATCATCTTTATTTTTTCGAGCAATAGCTTTATTTAAAGAATCAATTTAAAAGGCTTGTTTTCAGCATTGAAAGCACTTGAAAAACGAAATTGCATGAAAGGCTTGCGTGTCAATCAATTTCCCTTTTTCAGATTTTGCAACTGATTCTTGGGCAAATTTAATACTCGTTGTACGCTCAATTCCTGATGATGCTCCTTATACTATGGTTAGAATATTTTCAAATCTTTTAATTATCTTTTTTTAAAATATTTATTTTCTATGGAAATTGTCAGTTTATCACAATTAGATGTTGCTAATGGAATTTATTCCTATGCTGATTATCTTACATGGAAATTCGACCAAACAGTTAAAATATATTATGGAAATTATATAATTTTTTAGATAATTATTTTCTCATTCCTACTACTAATAATTTTCTCGCCATCAAAAAAATATTCTAAATAGTAAAAAAAATCATCTAATTTTCAGGTAAGCTTCTCAACTAAAACTGCAATCTCTTCAACCTCAAACATTTTTACAAAGTAAAAAAACAGTCTAATTTATTAGTTTTTATAAGATATTTATTGCTTAAATCTTTTTAAGCCCTATCAAATAATTGGATTCTGAAGGCTTAAAATAATCAAATTCTTTTTTTGTCATTTGTCCAAAAAGTATTATTTTTTAGCATTATATCAATAGATAATAGGACTTAGATTATATACTTTTGTTTAATCTTTAAACCCTATTTTCTTAAACTTTATAATCTTACACATGTCAGACCCTATTTTAATTCTTCTCGTTGGCGTTGTAATAGTCATTGGCGGTATAATTGGCTTCAAACTGCACCCTTTCTTAGCTTTATTGTTGGCGGCTTTAGTAGTATCATTGCTTACGCCTGTCGAATTTGTTGAGCAATTTTATTTATCAAAAGGAGCAACAACAATTGATGCTTACAAGCAAGCCCACAAAAGTATTGGCGAACGCATTGGGATAGAATTCGGGAATACATGTGCAAAAATTGGTATTTTGATTGCCATGGCAGCAATCATTGGCAAAGCAATGCTTGATAGCGGTGCTGCAGAAAAAATCATCAGAGCTATGCTCAAAATTACTGGCGAGAAAAACGCTCCAATCGGTTTTATTTTTAGTAGTTTTTTTCTTACAATTCCTGTTTTTGTAGATACTGTTATATTCTTGATGATGCCATTGGCAAAAGCAATGGGAATGCGATTAAAGAAAAATTATTTGCTACTTGCACTTTCTGTAATTGCTGGGGCAGTGATGGCAAATTCCTATGTTCCACCTTCACCTGGCCCATTATATTTGGTAAGTGCTATGAACGTGCCAATTGGACTAATGATGGTTTGCGGTTCGCTTCTTGGGCTTTGTACAATCACTATTGGTTATTTTATAGCGATTTTCTTGAACAAAAAATATGATATTCCCCTCCGTGACTCGCCTGATGCTCGTTTAGAAGATATCAAAGCTATTGCCGAAAAAGATGATAAGGATTTGCCTTCATTAACTTGGGCTTTGCTTCCTGCGGTTTTTCCTTTAGTTACGATTTGTATTCGTTCGGCTTTTGAAGCTTTCGTAAAAACTAAAGAGCCTTTGACCGATTTTTCATTAATTAATAAATTAATTGATGTTATTCTTTTCTTTGGTGATAAAAATATTGCTTTGTTAATGGGAGCAATTTTTGCACTGCTGGTATTATCAAATCAGAAAAAAACTACTAAAGATAAGCTAACTGCATTCGTACAAACTGCACTCATGAGTGGCGGCGGAATCATTTTGATTACAGCCGCAGGTGGTGCATTTGGCGGAATGTTGCAACAAACGGGCATCAGCACTCGCATTGCCGATTTAACAAAAGATTACCAAATGGCATTGATTCCATTAGCCTTTTTTATTACGATGGTCGTTCGTACTGCACAAGGTTCTGCAACCGTTGCCTTGATTACTGCTTCTGGAATTTTGGCAGGAATGGCACAAAATGCGAACCTAGGTTTTCATCCAGTGTATTTATGTTTAGCAATCGGAAGCGGAGCAAAACTTATTCCTTGGATGAACGACGCAGGTTTTTGGATTATGTGTAAAACTTCAAACCTTACTGAACAAGAAGCACTTAAAACAATTGCCCCAATGCAAAGTTTGATGGGTCTAGCAGGTGTAATTCTAACAATGATAGCCGCATGGATTTTTCCGATGGTGTAATTGATAAATTATAATTGGCAAACTGGTTATTTGTTTTTTTGGCTGGTTGGTTATTTTCTAAGTAGCCTCGAGTTTTTAATGGATGATTAACCTTTCATTGGCAAAAAGTTTATTACAAATAAAAGATTACCAGCTGCCAATCCACCAGTAAACAATAAACATTGAGATGATTAAAAATATAGTCATAAAAACAAACCCAAACGATAATGTAGCAATTATAGCCAATACCGCAGGAATAAAACGAGGAGCAATTGTCTTAACTGGAATTGTGCTTGAAGAAGATATTCCGATGGGGCATAAAGTTTGTTTACAAACTTTAAA
>Ga0209189_1003140_pt1 | contig 11200 bp, 10 predicted proteins | sample C_130820_EF_Meta_FD_187308 | JGI IMG/M metagenome (GOLD analysis project Ga0209189, IMG submission 187308) | Freshwater microbial communities from Lake Croche, Canada to study carbon cycling - C_130820_EF_MetaG (SPAdes) (version 3) | ecosystem: Environmental > Aquatic > Freshwater > Lake...
CGGTGACGCCCGGGGCCGCCCGTACCCCGCTCGCCGGACGTTCGCCTGCGCCCTCCGGGCTGCGGCTCACTCGGAGTTGGCTGCGCTCCGGCATCCATGCCTCCGCTTGCCAACTACGCCGGCTCACGGGGCGACGGGCGACCCCTCCACCGGATGAAAGAGGGCGCGGCGCGGGCATGGTGAGAGATCGACGAAATCGCGCCCTTCGCCGTTGATCCACCGTAGAGGATTGCACGTCGGAGCCATCCCCAAGTCGGTGAAGCCCGCTGCCGCCCGTCGCCCGTGGGCATAATGCGGTCGGTCCCCCCCCCGATCCGCCGAGCCGCATGTCAACGCTCCCGCCGCCGCCGCGATCCGCCTACGTCCACGTGCCGTTCTGTCGGCACCGGTGCGGCTACTGCGACTTCACGCTCGTCGCCGGCCGCGACGATCTTGTCGACCGCTATTTCGCGGCGCTCGGCCGCGAACTGGAGCGGGTGCCGCCGGCGGGCCTCGGGCTCGACACGCTCTACCTCGGCGGCGGCACGCCCTCGCACCTCGGCGCCGCGGGCCTGCGGCGGCTCTTCGCGCTCTTCGGCGCGCGGCTGCGGCCCGCGGCCGCGGCCGAGGTCACCGTCGAGGCCAATCCGCTCGACGTCACCGACGACCTCGTCGCGGCGGCCCACGACCTCGGCGTCACGCGGGTGAGCCTCGGCGGCCAGTCGCTCGACGCGGCGACGCTCGTGGCGCTCGACCGCGACCACGGGCCCGACGACGTCCGCCGCGCCGTCGACAGGCTGCTCCCCGCGGGGTTCACCGTGAGCCTCGACCTGATGACCGCGGCCCCGGGCCAGTCGCTCGCCGGCGTGGAGCGTGACCTCGACGCGGCGGTGGCGCTCGGCGTGCAGCACGTCTCCGTCTACTGCCTCACCTGGGAGAAGGGCACCGCCTTCGAGGGCCTGCGCCGCAGGGGGGCGCTGGTTGCGGCCGGCGAGTCACTCGAGCGGGCGATGTTCGAGACGGCGATCGACCGGCTCGAGGCCGCGGGCTACGAGCACTACGAGGTGTCGAACTTCGCGCGGCCCGGCGCCCGCTGCCGCCACAACGAGACCTACTGGGACTGCCGGCCCTGGGAGGCGTTCGGCCCCGGGGCCGCGCGGTTCGACGGCCGCACGCGGACGACGAACCACCGGGGCACGATCGCGTGGATGAACAAGGTGCTGGCCGGCGGGGACTTCAGCGGGGACGTCGACGCCATGACCGACGAGCAGGCCGCCCGGGAGCGGGTGGTGGTGGGGCTGCGTCGCCGCGACGGCCTCGACCGCGCCGCCTTCCACGCGGCGAGCGGGCACGCCCTCGACGCGCTCGTGGGCCCGGCGATCCGCCGCTGGGTGGCCGCCGGGCTGGCCAGCGACGACGGCGACCGGGTGCGGCTCACCCGCGCGGGGCTGCTCGTGTCGGACGCGCTCTGGGGCGACGTGCTCGCGTGACGCCGGCCGCCCGGCGCCGGCCGGCCGCTGCCGCCCTGAAAACCGTCGCCCAGACAAACCGCCGCCCTGATAAACCCCCCGCCCCGAAAAAAAGCCTCCCCGTGGGCGCCGCGGCCGGGCGACGGCCCGCTCGCCGGCGTGGGCGGCGCGGGGGCCCTGCTGTTCCGCCCCGCGTCGCCGACGCGGTTTCCGCGTCCTCCGGGACTTTTTCCAGGAATGAAAACCTCCGGTTTTCTCGGGAGCTGCGCTCCCGCGATCGCATCCCTGCGATCGAGCAGGCTGTTTATCCACAGCCTGCTACCAGAGGCATCGGCCGCCCGCTATCCTTCGCCATTTCCCGGACGCCCGGCCGCACCGGCCGCCGTCCCCAGACACGCCGGGCATCAGCGGTCGCACGGGCGATCCGCATGCCGGCGACGCAGCAGAGGGCACGCTCGTGAGCAGACTCGTGGGTTTCGTCGGGTGGCGCGGCATGGTCGGATCCGTCCTCATGGACCGGATGGTCGAGGAACGCGATTTCGACCTCGTCGAGCCGGTCTTCTTCTCCACCTCGAACGCCGGCGGCGCGGCCCCCGCGATGGCGAGGAACGAGACGCGGCTGCACGACGCCCACGACCTCGCGGCGCTCGCCCGCTGCGCGATCATCGTCACCTGCCAGGGAGGCGACTACACGGGCGACGTGTATCCCCGGCTGCGGGCGTCGGGCTGGCGCGGGCACTGGATCGACGCGGCCTCCACCCTGCGGATGCAGGACGACGCGGTGATCATCCTCGACCCGGTCAACCTGCCGGTGATCGAGGGGGCGCTCGCCCGGGGAGGAAACACCTGGGTCGGCGGCAACTGCACCGTGAGCTGCATGCTCATGGGCGTGGGCGCGCTCTACAAGGCCGGACTCGTCGAGTGGATGTGCACGCAGACCTACCAGGCCGCGTCGGGGGGCGGCGCGCAGCACATGCGCGAGCTGCTCGCGCAGTACGGCACCCTCCACGCCGAGGTGCGGCAGCTGCTCGACGACCCCAAGAGCGCGATCCTCGAGATCGACCGCCGGGTGATCGCCCGGCAGCGCGGCCTCGGCGGCGACGCGGTGGCCAATTTCGGCGTGCCGCTCGGCGGGTCGCTCATTCCCTGGATCGACAAGGACCTCGGCAACGGCATGTCGAAGGAGGAGTGGAAGGGCATGGCCGAGACCAACAAGATCCTCGGCCGCGGGCCCGGCTTCGGCACGCCCGCCGTGCCGGTCGACGGCTTCTGCGTGCGGGTCGGGGCGATGCGCTGCCACAGCCAGGCGCTCCTGTTCAAGCTCACCCGCGACGTGCCCCTCGCCGACGTCGAGGCGCTGATCGCCGCCGACAACCCGTGGGTGAAGGTGGTGCCCAACACCCGCGAGGCGACGCTCGCCGGGCTCACGCCCGTCGCCGTCACCGGCACGATGACGATCCCCGTGGGGCGGATCCGCAAGCTCGCGATGGGGCCGCAGTATCTCGGCGCGTTCACGATCGGCGACCAGCTGCTCTGGGGGGCCGCCGAGCCGCTGCGCCGCATGCTGCGGATCCTGCTGGCCTGACGCCGGCCGGCCGCTTCGCCGTGCGGGGCCGAGCGGGGCCGGTCAATCAGCCCTTGGCGATCGCCGCCGTCAGGTCGAGGATCGCCTTCTTGCCGTCGGCGAAGTACATGAGCGTGTTGTCGGCGGCGAAGAGCGGGTTGGGGATGCCGGCGAAGCCCGGCGAGAGCGACCGCTTCACCACGACGACCGTGCGGGCCTTGTCGACGTCGAGGATCGGCATGCCGGCGATCGGGCTCTTGGGGTCGGTCCGCGCGGCGGGATTCACCACGTCGTTGGCGCCGATCACGATCGCCACGTCGGTCTCGGGGAAGGTGGGGTTGATGTCGTCCATCTCGCGGAGCTTCTCGTAGGGGATGTCGGCCTCCGCGAGGAGCACGTTCATGTGGCCCGGCATGCGGCCGGCCACCGGGTGGATGGCGTATTCGACGGTCGTGCCCCGCTTCTCGAGCGCGTCGGCGAGCTCGCGGACGGCGTGCTGCGCCTGCGCCACGGCGAGGCCGTAGCCCGGCACGATCACCACGCGGCCCGCCCCCTCGAGCAGCATCGCGATCTCCTCCGCGGACACGCTCTTCACCTTGCCGGCGTAGACGTCGTCGGCGTTGGCGGCGATCGTCGTGCCGAGGCCGCCGAAGAGCACGCCCACGAGCGACCGGTTCATCGCCTGGCACATGATCGCCGTGAGGATCAGCCCGGAGGCGCCGACGAGCGACCCGGCGATGACGAGCACCGCGTTGTCGATGACGAAGCCCGCGGCGGCGGCGGCGAGGCCCGAGTAGCTGTTGAGCAGGCAGATCACCACCGGCATGTCGGCCCCGCCGATCGGCATCGTCAGCGTGCAGCCCAGCGCGCTGCCCACGATCACGAGCAGCCAGTAGAGGATCGTCCAGTGGGGATTGGCGCACAGGCCCCAGACGAGCAGGAGCGTGGCCCCGGCGAGGCCGAGATTGATGAGGTGGCGGTTGGGATCGGTCCAGGCCTTCTTGAACTGCGGCAGCTCCTCGAGCTTCGCGAAGGCCACGAGCGACCCCCAGAACGTCACCGCCCCGATCAGGCCCGTGAGCGCCGTCGCGATCGCGAACTGCGTCCAGGGGGCGACGAGCGCCCGCGCGGCCAGCGCCGCGGGCTCGTCGCCGGCGACCGCCGCCGACGTCGTGTTCCAGAGCTCGGCCCCCGCCACGAGCGTGGAGGCGGCGCCGCCGAAGCCGTTGAGCAGCGCCACCATCTGCGGCATGCCCGTCATCGGATACTTGATCGCCATCAGGGCCCCGATCACGCTGCCGATCACGGCCGCGATGCCCACCCAGACGAGCCCCCCCGGCCCCACGGCCGAGAGCCGGTCGACCACCGGCTTCTCGCAGCAGGCGGCGGCGAGGGCGATGGCCATGCCGGCCGCGCCGAGGTAGTTGCCCCGCACCGCCGTCCGCGGGCCGGTCATCAGCTTGAACGCCACGATGAAGAGCATCGAGGCGGCGAGATACGCGAGGTTGATCCAGGCTTGGCTCGACATGTCCGGGGCTCACTTCTTCTTCGGGTTGAACATCTCGAGCATGCGGTGGGTGACGACGAACCCGCCCACGACGTTGATCATCGCGAGGATCACCGCGAGGAAGCCGAGCAGCGTGCCGAACCGCGTGGCCATCGCCCCGGCCACGACGATCGCGCCGACGGCGGTGATGCCGGAGATGGCGTTCGAGCCGCTCGTCAGCGGCGTGTGGAGCCGCTGCGGCACCTTGGTGATCACCTCGAAGCCCACCCACATCGCGAGCAGGAAGACCGTCAGGAGGCGGATGAACCGCGAGGCGGGATCCTCGCCGGCCACCGGGGCGGCGTCGGACGCCGCGAGCAGCGCGGGCAGGAGGAACGAGTGCATGGGGGCGTCTCCGGGGGCCGTGTTCGAGGGCGGGGCGCGGTCAGACGGACGGGGCCGGCGGGAGCCCGGCCCGCTCGCAGACCTTCGGATGGACGAGCTGCCCGCCGCGGGCGACGAGCGTGTCGCGCACGATCTCATCGTCCGTCGAGACGTCCGGCAGCCCCATCTTCACGAGGTGGGCGAGGAAGGTGGCGACGTTCTTGGCGTAGAGCTGGCTGGTGTGGAAGGGCACCTCCGCCGGCAGGTTCGTGGGGCCGAGCACGGTCACCCCGTCGACGACGGCCGTCTCGCCGGGCACGGTGGCCTCGCAGTTGCCCCCCCGTTCCGCGGCCATGTCGACGATCACGCTGCCGGGCCGCATCCGCGCCACCATCTCGCGGGTGACGAGCACCGGCGCCTTCTGCCCCGGGATGAGCGCGGTGCAGACGACCACGTCGCTGTCGGCCACGACCCGGCCGAGCAGCTCGCGCTGGCGGGCGTAAAAATCCTCGCCCATCGCCTTGGCGTAGCCGCCGGCCGCCTCGCTCGAGCCGGTCTCGATCGGCAGCTCGACGAACTTCGCGCCGAGGCTCTGCACCTGCTCCTTGACGGCGGGCCGCACGTCGTAGGCACTGACCTGCGAGCCGAGCCGCTTGGCGGTGGCGATCGCCTGCAGGCCCGCCACGCCGGCGCCGAGGATGAGCACCTTCGCCGGAGTGACGGTGCCGGCGGCCGTCGTCATCATCGGGAAGATGCGGGGCAGGGAGGTGGCGGCGAGGAGCACGGCCCGGTAGCCGGCGATGTTGGCCTGGCTCGAGAGCACGTCCATGCTCTGCGCCCGCGTGATCCGCGGCACGAGTTCGAGCGCGAAGAGCGTGACGCCGCGGTCGGCGGCCTCGCGGCAGGCCTGCGGCTCGCCGAGCGGGTCGCAGGTGCCGATGAGGATCGTGCCCGGCCGGAGACGGTCGCGGTCGGCGGCCCAGGCGTGGCCGTTGGCGCCGCAGGTGCGGACGGTGAGCAGGCAGTCGGCGGCGAAGGCGTCGCCGCGCGACACGATCGTCGCCCCGGCGGCCGCGTAGGCGTCGTCGCCGATGCCGGCGGCGGCGCCGGCACCGCTTTCGACCACCACCTCGAGCCCCGACTTCACGAGCGGCCCGATCGCCGCCGGCACGAGCGCCACGCGTCGCTCACCGGGAAACGTCTCTTTCAGAACGGCAACCTTCATCGTGTGGAGCCCGACGGGGAAGGGAAGGGACGCCGCCGCAGGGGCGGCTGCCGCCCGGGGAGGCCCCGAGAGCCGCCAAGTGTGCGATCCCGACGCCCCCCTGACAACTCCCGCCGCCTCGTGCCCCTTTCCCGGAGGCGACCGGCGGCCGCGTCGGGGGTCGGGGAAGTCGTCGGGCACTTTCGGCCTCGAGACCGCGGGGCGGCTTGCTCGGGTCGGGAACGGCTGCTACCATCCGGGACTCGTGAAAACCGGCGGGTGAACCGTTCCGGCACCCCTTCCTGCCCTTCCTTCCGGCCTTTTGCCGGCACCCCCGCGGACAGTGGATAAAGAGACGCTCATGAAGACGTTCATGGCCAAGCCCGGAGAGATCGAGCAGCGTTGGTGGCTCGTCGACGGCAGCGACAAGGTCGTCGGTCGCCTCGCCAGCGAGATCGCCATGGTGCTCATGGGCAAGCATCGCCCGACGTTCACCCCCCACGTCGACACGGGCGACTACGTCGTCGTGATCAACGCCGACAAGGTGCGATTCACCGGCAAGAAGTGGCAGCAGAAGCTCTACCGCTGGTACACCGGCTATCAGGGTCTCAAGACGGAGACGGCCGAGCACCGCCTGGATCGCCGCCCCGAGCTGATCATCGAGGAGGCCGTGCGCCGCATGCTGCCGAAGTCGCGGCTGGGCCGCACGATGTTCGACAAGCTCAAGGTGTACGCCGGCCCCGAGCACCCGCATCAGGCCCAGGAACCGGTGGCTCGCGAACTCGGCGTCTGAAAAGCCCTTAGTGGCCGATCCGTTCCGCCGACGGATTCCCCTGCCGCCGGCAGATTCCCCGAACCCCCGATCAGTAACAGTAACCCGTTCATTCTTCCACCCCGCACGTCCGCCCCAGGAATCAGCCGATGGCCGCCGAGACCGCAAAGAAGAGCCGTTCCGACGACGTGATCGCCACCGGGCGCCGCAAGACCGCGGTCGCCCGCGTTCGGCTCCGCAACGGGTCTGGCACGATCACCGTCAACGGCCGGCCGATGGACGCCTACTTCCCGGCGATCAAGGATCGGGTGCTCATCTCCGGGGCGCTCGAGCAGTTGGGCAAGCAGGGTGCGGTCAACATCGACATCCGCGTCGACGGTGGCGGCCCGACGGGCCAGGCCGGTGCCTGCCGCCTCGGGATCGCCCGGGCGCTGAAGGCGTTTGACACCGAGTTGGCCGAGCCGCTGCGGCACAGCGGGCTGCTGACCCGTGACGGCCGCATGAAGGAACGCAAGAAGTACGGCCTCCGCGGCGCCCGTCGCGGCACGCAGTTCTCGAAGCGTTAGCTGGCCGTGGAAAAAGTCCTCCGGACGTTTTTCCACGACTGAAAACCTCCGGTTTTCACGGGAGCTGCGCTCCCGGGATCGCATCCCTGCGATCCAGCAGGCTGTTTATCCACAGCCTGCTAGGTGGCCGTGCAGGCTGTGTGTCCACAGCCTGGCAATCGGCCGTCGCCGTCGCTGGAGCAATGCCCCGCGGGGGGTTTCAGCCCCGCCGGCGCGGCGTCTGCGGGCGTGCGAGGCCCCTGCGACCGGTGCGACCGGTGCGACCGGCACCACCGCCACGTGCAGCAGGCGGATGCAGCAGGCGAATGCGGGCGTTTTCGCCCCGCCCTGAACCCGAAGGCATAATGGTCTGACGGGAGGCGTTTGCCGCGGTCCGCGTGGGCTCGCGCGGCCGCCATCTCCCGCGGGTTTCCTGGTGCAGCGAGGCAGTCATGGCACGCGCGTTGGTCCTGGTGGTCGGTTCCTTCCTGCTTGTGGCGGCGCTTCCGTCGGGCCGCGCGGCCGAGCCGCGCCGGGCCGCGGCTGAGCGGTCGCTCGCGACGTCCGGATCGGCTCCCGACATCTTCGAGGCCGAGGACCAGGGCCTCGTGAGCCTGCGCTACATCCCCAACGACGCGCGGTCGGCCCAGGTCATCGTCGTGAATCTCTCGCGCCGTCCGCTCACGCTCCGCATGCCCGCCGGGTTCGCCGGCGTGCCGGTGCTCGCGCAGATGGGCATGGGCGGCGGCGGCGGTGGCGCCCGCGGCGGCTTCGGTGCCGGTGGCATCGGCGGCGGCGGCGGCGGTCAGGCGACCGGCGGCGGCATGGGTGGCGGCGGCATGGGTGGCATGGGTGGCGGTGGCATGGGTGGCATGGGGGGCGGTGGCATGGGAGGCGGCGCCTTCTCGATTCCCCCCGAGCGGTCCCGGGTCTTCAAGGTTGCCACCGTGTGTCTCGAGCACGGCAAGCCCGAGCCCAACAGCCGGCAGCCCTACAAGGTGGGCCGGGTCGCGTCCTATTCCTCCGATCCCCGGCTCGCGCTCGTGCTCGAAACGCTCGGCCGCGGGGAGATCCCGCAGAAGGTGGCGCAGGCCGCCACCTGGCACCTCGCCAACGGGCTCTCCTGGGAGAAGCTGGCCGCCGAGAAGATCGATCATGCCGGTGGCGTGCCCGACGAGCCGTATTTCTCGGTGACGGAGCTGCAGGCCGCGCATCGGATGGTGACGCTCGTCACCCAAGAGGTTTCCCGACGCGAAGCCGCCGGGCCGCCGTCGCAGTCGCAGTCGGTGACATCGGAAGCGGTGTCGTCGTCCGCATCGGTGTCGGCCGCCGCGGCCGGCGCCAACTGATCTGGCGTTGCCGCGGGCCGATCGTCGTGCCCTGATTGGGCCGCCCGCCTGCAGCATCTCATCAACACGCCCGACGGCTGAATCGGGTTCGTCGGCAAGGTCGCCCCACGAAACTGCTGCCGCAACGGGCAAGACGAGGTTGTGGACGCAGCATGCGATGCATCTCGGACGAACAATGCCGGGCGTGGGTGCATGAGCACTGCCCCGGTGCTTCGCTGACGAACCCGGCGAGTGGCGATGCAACGCTCGCGTATGGTGTTCCGGCCGACAGCAGCAAGAAGACCTGCGTGGCCCGTGCGATCGTCGCGGAAATGACGTTCTCCCAGCCCGGGTTACTGTGGATCACCGAGTGGGGCGTCTTTCCGTCGGGAGAGAACCTCGAGCTGTTTCGAGGCTACCGGTCGTCGTTGGGCGAAGGGCGTGCGCTGCACGAAGCACCAGGGCACGTGTTCGAAAGCCAAGACCGCGCGGGCGTCGAGGCCCTGCTCGCCCTGTCGCTCTACTTCTATTGGGACCTGGCCCTGTTCGAAGGCGATGCGGGTCTGGCGGCAAAAGCCAGCCATGACGAGTGGATCGAGGTGCGGGTGATCGACGCAGCGCGGCGGCGGAATCTTCAGGAACGGTTCGACCAGATCGGCATGGAACGATGGAAGCCGAGGTCGAAGCCCTGGCCCTGCTGAAGCGGTGCCGCCCACCGCCGCCATCTCCCGCGGGCCGGGCGGACGGCAGAACCTGCCGCCAGGTCGCCGGGGCGTGGCGGCGCGACGCCTTTGGGCCGATCAGAAATCGCCGGGCGTCGACTCGTTGCCGGCCCGCGTCGACAGGGCCTTCCAGAGCCCGCCGTCGATGCTCGACGACACGGCCCGCACGCTGCCGTCCATGAGCGACGCCGAGACGACGCCGGCGTGATGGCTGCGGGACGTGACGGCGGCGTAGGTGGCGACCGTCGCGCTGAGCCCTTCGCGGCTGCCGCAGATGTCGATGTCGTATTTCCCGCCGTCGGTGTGCGTGTAGGGGACGGTCGTGTTCGGCGGGAAGGCGGTCGTGAAGCCCGTCTGCAGCGTGCGGCCGCAGACCCACTCCGTGTGACCGGTGTCCTTGAAGGTCGCCGGATCCGCCAGGCCGGCCGCCGCCGCCGGAGTCGCGGGGGGCGGGTCGGAAAGCCCCGCGATGTCCTGCGACCGCGGCGTGAAGGCCTTCACTTCGGCGAGCGCGAGCGTCTTGCTCAGGCCGTCGGTGAAGGCCCGGGGACGGAGCGGCACGAACGGCGCGAAGGCCGTGCCGCCGTCGGTCTTCGTCGCGGGGTCGTAGACCTTGAAGATGCCCGTGCACAGACCGTAGTTCGTGGGAAAGTGCTGCGGCACACCCGCGGCGTCGAGTCGCGGCCGTGCGTTGATGTCGCTGGGGCAGACGAGCACGTCGACCTTCACCGCCGAGATGCCGTTGGGGGGGAAGAGGTTCTTGTTGGCAAGCGCGCTGTAGTTTTGCGTGAAATCGACCTTCTGGAAGAGCGTGTCGCCCTCGATGTAGGGAAGGATCCGGGCCTGGCCCGCCCAGGGATCGCCGCTGGTCGACACCGCCCACGACGCCGGGGGAAACGCCTTCGTCGCGTTCTCGAAGTTCTGGATCGCCAGGCCCAACTGCCGGAGGTTGTTCTGGCACGCCGACCGGCGGGCGGCCTCACGGGCGGCCTGCACCGAGGGCAGGAGCAGGCCGACCAGGGCGCCGATGATCGCGATCACGACGAGCAACTCGACGAGCGTGAACCCACGGGCAAACGCGGCAGGCGGGCGGTGCGCTTTCATGAGCAGGCTGTCCTCTGGGAATCCGGGAGAACCGTGAAGCAGGAGAACGCTGAAGCGGGAGAACGGTGGAGCAGGGGGGCGAAGCGGCCCGGTTGCGACGACGCAGGATCGACGAGCCGGCTGATCTCGGGCGGGACGGACGGTGTGGGCGAAAACCGGCCTAAGAAGCTTGAATTGCAGGCGTGTGAGGAACGTTCCGAAAATGAGACTCATTCTCATTGTCGCCTCAGCGGTTGGATTTTAGCGACACGGCTGTGGGCGTCAACGGTCGGGAAGGTCAATGATCGGGAATCGGGAAGGGGGCGGGGCCTGAAGGCCTGCGGGGCGGGGCCGCCGGCTCACCAAAAACACACAACACCCTTGCCCTGCGGGGTTTGCGCGTCCCCCTACACTGTTTCGCCGTGGGCGGTAAAACGAAGGGGAGTCACTTGCGGGGGTTGAGCCGCGAATGCCGCCGCCCGTCGGGCCACCGACGCGACGACGCAATCGCGGCACAACACGGCGACGAGAGCGGTCCGCCGCGGCCCCGCGTCGACCACAAACAACCGGAAAAAAGACTCGGCCGGGCGATCCGGCCCGATCCCGCGTAGAAGCATCACCCCAACCGCCACCCAGTCAGCCCCCTCGGCACCACCGTGACACC
>Ga0209189_1003145_pt1 | contig 11191 bp, 21 predicted proteins | sample C_130820_EF_Meta_FD_187308 | JGI IMG/M metagenome (GOLD analysis project Ga0209189, IMG submission 187308) | Freshwater microbial communities from Lake Croche, Canada to study carbon cycling - C_130820_EF_MetaG (SPAdes) (version 3) | ecosystem: Environmental > Aquatic > Freshwater > Lake...
GTAACGCCTCGCTGCAAAAAAAGCCCCTCTGAGCGTGAACCTTTAGAGCTGTTGCATCTACGGCAAGCAGCAACCATATTATCGTGTGCTATAGGGTCGCCACCTTTGGCTATTGGAATCACATGATCCACAGTAGTAGCGTCTTGACCACAGTAATAGCAGACATAACCATCTCTAGCTAATACCTGTAAGCGCACACGTTTATAATCTCTGCTTAAACGTGGGTCACCTTTCTTACTACTCATTGCCAACCCTTAACTCTTAGATGATGTAAAGCCTTACAATAGTCAGGCTCATCATACTCTGTTATCCCATATCTATTAGATACATAATGCCAATACCAATAGAACTGGTAATCATAAGGTGCATCTATAAGGGCATCACTTCTGCCTTGGTAATACCCATGGTGTGATCCATTAACTGCATCTATATTCCATCTTGATTCTCTATAAATAATGGAATTATGGCAATCATATTGCTCATCAGTTAATTGGTAAGAAGCTAAATCTTTAACAGTCTTTGTGGCATCTATCGAGCCACCATCTGCTACTGCCATTGGAGTAGATAGAGCTATCCCAATAGCTACGGCTACCCAGCGAGCTCGACGCTGAGGCGGCTCGCGGTGAGCCCCTTGAAGGGCTCTAGCCGATAGAGTACCATACATGTCAAGCATGTGGATAACTCCCGCGTTAAGTGTGTGTCGTAACCTACTTATCCACAGGTGTGTATAACTATTTATCTGTTGAATAGAACCCAGAACCCTTGAAGTGTACTGCTGGAACAGAGCTGTAAATCTTTCGCATGCTAGACCCGCAGAACGGGCAATCGACGTCATGTGGTTCATTTATCTTTAACTCCTTGTCATAGCGGGCATTAGCTTCGCATAACTCGTTGTCACACTCGAACTCATAGATTGGCATTAGAACACGTCCTGCATAGGACTTCCTTTAGTTTCCACGATCCACACGATGTGCATCTTTCAGGTTCTAATTGTACCGAATCTGTCTGAATATCGCCGTAACCTGCTTTAAGCAATAGTTGAACCAAGTCACCAAACCGCATAAAGGCAAGATACTCGGCAGCATCTTCACCCTGACCATTCATACGGCACACCACGAACGGCAACTCTTTGCCACCTGCTCTCTTGGTAACTTGTTTCAACCACGCGAGAGGCTGGAACTCTGTCCGGGCTTTGATTTCACAATCGAAAGGCACGTTGTGAATATCTTTGCCAGCCCCTCTACCGACACTAGCGTTCTCCCACCATTGAGATAAATAGGATTCGATTACTCGCTCGGTGCGATAGCCTCGGTGTTTCCTGCTCTGGGTCATGGATTAGGTCATACCCTTTTCTCAGGAAATCGTTTATTAAACTCGCATGATCCGCACACGAATACCATGCCACCATCAGGACGATTCCACTCATTAACATGGGTGAAACCATCGCAATAGTCACAGTTATCTACTCCGCCAAAGCCGACATATTCATAGTCAGCAACTGGGTTGATATAACCTCTCATGCTTTACCTGCTGAGTTGATAGTGCCACAGTCTTCGCATTTCCATTCATGCAGAAGGTAGCGTTGTCTAATCTGCACTCGATTAGGAAACTTATTGCATAACTGGCAGATAAGGGCATAACCCAATTCTTCTAGCAGCTTTGCGTTCTCGCGTAAGTTGGTTTCCTGCTCTTCATTAGGAAACGACTCCCATTCACCATCTTGGTTAAGAAACTGTATGTGACCCATTAGTTATCTCGCTTTCCCCATGATCCATCTGGCTTAATCTCGTACCAGATTGGTTCACAACGTTCTGCTTCTCCTAGAATCTTGCCAATACAACGCCAATGACCCCATGGTTTACCAGCTTTCGAGGTTCCAGTCTTCCAGACCATATCGCCATGAGCGCATCGCTGTACGTCCTGTTCCGTTGTGCCACCAAGAACTGATTTGACCATCTCTACGGCTGTTTCCATAGTCTGAGGTGCCGGGCTTTCCCACGTTGTCCATGGATCTGATTCCTTTGCTACTGGAACGTATTGTGTGGCTGTCTCTGCCATCTTTGCCTTCACTTCTGCAATCGATGCAACTACCGCTTGAGACTTTGCAACTTTCGCCATCTCTTCACGGCTAGGTCTCTTTCCCTTTGTCGCATAACCCGCCGATGCGAGCGCACGACCAATCGCAGAGGTTTCACAGTTTTCAAGAGCTGAAGTAGCATTAACTCCGCGACCCGCAACCGTCTCTTCCGCGAGCCCAGAAGACCAAGGCGCGCTATCAGCAAAAGTTCGGTATATGTAAGCCTGTACGATATAGCGTCCACCATTGAAATCCAGCAACTTAGTATCCACGCGACCATCAGGGTTATCCTTCCAGAACTTAACTAGGCGTTCTTCTACTGTCTCGTAATCATCTAGATTAAACATAAAGATCATTCTCCTCTGTGTGAAGCTGCGCAGCTAAACTCGTGTACGCGACGAGATCGATGTAAGTGTCTGTCTTTGCAGTTTCCATTGATCGTGCAATCTTGACCAACGCCATACACATTGCCACCTGATAGTCAGTAATTGGCAGTTCGAGGTATGCGCTCCAGAGTGAGGCTGTGCGCTGCATATTGTCTTGAGGGTGACCGTAGTCACTTCCTCGTTCTTGTATAGTGGCTCTAGCTTCGTTGAGATAGTCACGGGCGTTCATCGACCAACCTGCGCTGTGAGCTTCTCGTAATGCTTGCGTACTGCCTTGCGCCCTGCAACATATCCATTAGCGTAGCCAGAGCGATTGCCTAGCCAGAACGCGCCACAGATAAGAGCAAAAGTTATGATCTGTCCTATTGTCATTGTGAGCCCTTCTGTACCCGTATTTCGTGTACGGCAGAAGTATTACAGCAGAACGAGCAGACAGCCACCAAGTTTAGATAACGAAACGATAACGATTTCGTCCACAGTCTCGTCACCGAAATCTGGTCTAGCGAACCCTTCCATAGACCTTGCCTTGGACTATGAACGTGCCGTTCTTCTCAATGTTAATAATGTCCACTTGGACGTTGCTACCTTTGACGTACATAATGGCGAAGGCTTGCTGCCAATTAGCCGTTCCCTTGGTGTATGAGGCTTGCTTAAAGTCCATAAGGTTTCCTACCTCAACACCGTGTAAAACACGCCCTAAACGCCCTCCAGAGGCTTCTGTGAAGGCACTACGCCCTGCTCTGTGAGTATGTCCTGAGATGACGTTCTTGCCGTGCCTACGGGCTGCTTCAAGGGCTGATAGACCACCCAGTTGCTTGATAGGCGTATGGTCGCCATGTACAGCAATCCAGTTAGGTGCAATAGCCATAGGGTTCTTGTGGAAGATAATGCCAAGCTCGTCAAACTTCATAAACTTCTCAAAGCGCAGCTCTGGCAAGGATAGGAAAGACGGAATCTTCTTCATAATAATGTTGTAAAGGCGGTCTGTGTGATTAGATCTAATGCAATCCGTTACGCCCAGTTCCCAGAGAAGCTGCACACAGCGGTCTCGGTCATCACCTAGGCTCTGTTCGTAGGCTTGTGGCGTACCTTCTGACCACTTAGATATAGTCTGGAAGTCAATCTCGTCACCAATGGTAACTGTTTGGTCTGGCTTAAAGGTCTTGAGGAATCGTGCTATGTTCTGAGTAACGTGTACGTCCTCGAAAGGAACTTGCAGGTCGCTCAGGATTACGATTTTCTTCATCAGTCCTCGTCGTCGTCCTCGTAGGGTATGTTATCTATGCGGTTAGGCAAGTTAGGGATAATCCAGTCAGGGAACGAGTCACGATCTCCGAGAATCCAGAACGCATGAGTCTCGGTAAAACCAGCCTTACGCAAAGACTTGTAATACTCGTTAAGCGCGATGCAGTAAGCATCGAGAGCCGAGTAAGTGTCTAAGTCTATGACTGGTCGTTTCCTTGCCATAGGTAAAGTGTTACTTACCTAACATCTGTAGCATTGCAGCGACACGCAAGTTTTCTTAACCGATTAAGGCTGCGCCGCAGGTGTAAGTGACTGGGAAAGCATTAACCGCGGTAACCATGACGCGCCAGATGGTAGGCAATGGGCCGTTGTAAGCTGAAGTTGATGGTGTTGACCCAGGATATACTTGATACATGGTAGTAATTGCTGTGGCTACTGCTGCACCAGTAAAGAGTGTGTAATATATGCCCGATACTGGGTCTTTGCCTTGAATAGATACAGCAATAGTTCCAGCCGCGATTGCACTTACATTACAGACCAAGATGCAGCCTCGGGAATTAGTGTTTGTCTGATCTGCTGAATACTGCGTTGTCGTAGCATTGACTGCATTGATTAATGCTGTTGTGTTTGTATTAACCGCAGGCAAAGTAACCAATAAAGGCACATCTGATGCGAGAACTACGGGCGTACTATTGTTTCCTGTTGTTTGTCCTAGTCCCACTTGGTTCTCTTTTCTTTAGTTGTTTACTTGCTTAAAAGGTCAATAATGGTATCGACCCGTGCTTCTAATCTGTTTACTTGATCTTTAATGGAGTTTCCGCTGTTAGGCTTTAACTCTGTCAGGTAATGCTTAATCATAAACTGCGTATATGAAGCCATACCACCAAGAACAGCAATAATACCCACAGCCCAAGCAGCAAGATCTACTGCGCTCATTTCTTAGGCGTTGCGTATCCGAATACGCCAGCGACTAGGGAACCAAGGATAGAGCGATAATCTAGCGAGAAGTTAGAGGTTGTACCCCAGACTGCTAGAAAAGCTCCAAGGCTCATTACATACGGATTTTTTGGATTCATGCTGTTCCACCTATCATCGGGATATTAAAGAAAGAAGAGTCGTTGTCGCCTGCTTTAGTAAACGAGACGTGGCAATGGTGATTGTGCTTATTAATCCCATCGTAAGGACGCCAAGCCCAAGATTTCTTACTCGAGCATATCATTCCGTCGAAGATGACATAAGAGATTCTCTTATCGCCAGCTCTAGCGCAGAGTCGTATCTGATCTGCAAGGTTAGGCATGAGGTCTGGCTTGGCTTTGCCAGATAAATCCCTGTCAATATCAATCGCTCGGACGATACCTGTTGCATCAGGATTGTGGTCAGACACACCTGCTTGATGACGTAAGTCGCCAATCCAGCCGTCCGAGGTTCTATCTCTGTCTGGATAAGTATCATCTACTTGGAGCCTAAGCTGTTGTCCCGCTTTGCATAGCAATGGCTTCACAGTCTGCGCACTCCCATTTCTTTAGATTATTTAACAATAATGACTCATGACCGCATTTAGGCATTGGAGCAATGAAAGCGTCATCTATGGGGTCATAAGTGAAACCGACGCCAGCATAATTATATCTAATCTTCCCGTTATACGATGTTTTAATCCAAGTGCCACCAAGATTATCTAATAACCATTGGTAACCTTCATCTCCTGCTGGATCATTGTTATCTCCAACTAGAACACGAATAACTTTATTAGTTTCATCAACTTCAGCCCAATGACTCATACTGCATACCTCACAATAACTAGACCAGAGCCGCCTGCGCCGCCAAGTGATCCTGCACCACCGCCACCGCCACCAGTATTAGTTGTGCCTGCTGTTCCTGTGCCGCTCCATTGACCTGCGCCGCCACCGCCAAGTCCACCTGCGTTGCCGTTACCTAAACCAGAAACTCCACCGCCACCGCCTGCGTAATAACCGCTAACACCTGTAGAAGTAGCTGTAGCCCAAACAACATAAGCATTAGAACCATCACCGCCAACTGTTCCAACTGCGCTAACGCTTGAAGTACCACCAGCTGCTGATGCACCGCCACCGCCTGCGCCTGCGCGTTGTGCGGCTTGACCTGAAATAGAACCACCTACGAAACCTTGTCCTGTTGTACGCGCTCCGCCGTTACCTGTGCCTGCGTTATTCCACGCCGCACCGCCACCGCCTGAACCACCAGCACTTCCGTTATATGCACCAGATACAGTAGATCCTGCGCCGCCTCCGCCACCTACGGCTGCTGTTAATGCTCCTAAAGTTGTATTACTGCCGTTAGTTCCGTTGCCAGACGATGATCCTGCGCCGCCACCGCCAATAACAACGCTGTAAGAATTAGCCGCAAAAGATTGGGCTGTTAATGGTAGAAAACCACCTGCACCACCACCGCCGCCGATTGGACCACTTAAGTTAGAAGCTCCACCGCCGCCGCCACCAGCAATAATTAAAACGTCGGCTGTAAGAGTTCCACCTGATACACCTAAAGTCCCATTAGAAGTAAAGACTCGATAGTTATATCCGCCTGAAGTGTAAAGTGTTCCGCCCGTTACTGTAAGAGGCGGGGCTGGCTCACTTAAAATACCTGAAGTAATGCAACCAATCATTATGCAATTCCACCAACAACGTACCAAGTATCTGTTGCGGTCTTGATGCAAACGGCTGTCTTATATTGAGCCACAGTAGGAGCAGCTGGGACAGTTCCAGCTGAAAGAACTGTAGTTGTGCCGCTTGTAACGGCAGAAATTGTTACCAAGCCTAATCCTTTATTAAGGACTGTAATGGCTGTGCCTATTGGAAACGCTACAGAAGCGTTGGTAGGAATCTTAAATGCTACAGCTGTAGCTTTATTCATAGGCTGTAGGACTTGGTACTGATCGTTTAGAACGGCTGTGTAGTCCACAACTGCGTCAGAGTTAATTGTAAAGGTCACCAGACCATTAACTGTAGAGGCGGTAAGTACATCGCCTGTTGCTGCTGGTAGTCCTGCTGCCATTATATCTCCTAGTATCCCAATGTATTAGTGCCGATTATACCGTAATACGAGCTTTCAACCACGAAACCATCGGCTATAGGTTCCAGAGTTGTAATAGTTGCCATCATCTTGTTAGGGGTAATATCCCATCGAACGCCTTGATATTGAAGGTTCTTCACAATAGTCGAGCCGTCTGGCTGGATATTGGTTATAAGTAAGTTGTCGAAGAAGTCAAGCCCAATCATAGTGTCGGTTGGTACTGCTGGATCTAACAAATCCACAACCATCTCGTCAATACGGATAGTGGTTGCAGCTCTAGTAGCAACGTACTCGAGGGCGATATTGCTGACAAGGGCGTCAGTCTCAGCCACTAGGTCAGTTTGTGTAATTGAGTGAGGAAAATACTTGTCAATAGAAGCCTGGTTAATTGCTGTGATTGTAGAACCGCCAACACGGGCAAAGTTGGCTTGGTTGATGATGAGCTTATCGTCAAAGGCAAAGACAAGGTTACGGTAAGGAATACCGCCAGTCTGGTTAAAGGCTACGGGAGTCTTAGATAGGGAGTTCATAACGTCTGTGCGGTTCTTAAATACCGCTGTACCAGAGCCATTCATATAGAACGCGCCTGTCTCAGATACTTCAGCGTTCTTGATTGCTGCAAGGCTTGTGCGGTTAGTTCCGGGGTCTGCGATACAAGTGTTAAGCCCTGTAGAGATAGTACGCATAGAAGTAGGGAACGAGACTTGGTTCAAGATTGCTGAGACTCGAGCAGAAGTTGTCTGCCCTGCTGGGCTAGAATCCACAGTCGAGATATTAGCCATCTGAAATAGACGGAAAGCATCTGTACATGAAATATCGACATAACCAGTATCTTGATTTACTGGGTAGGTGTATTTATAGTCCGTAACATACCCAGAGAATAGGTACTTCTGAGTCGTGGCTGTAGTTGCAGATACGCGCAGCTTACGCAAAGGCGCAAGGTATCCATAATAAGGAGACGCTGTATTCTGCGGGTTAAAGTAAGAAAGAGGATCTAATACTCGGACTGTGCAAGTGCCAGCCTCGTATGTGTCGCGCTGGATATTACGACCACGGGTAATAGAAATCTGATAGACGTTAGGCGTAAGGTCGATGACAGGTTCTGGAAGAGCAGAAGTGCCAAGGGTATTAGTGCCTAGGATTCCGTATTTAGGGTCACCAATTACGAACCCTGAATAACCAAAGGTTGCACCATTGGAGTAATCGAAGGAGACGGCTATCTGTGCTGGTAATGCCATTATCCGAACATTCCAGCAATACGACCAATCGCGCTAGGTGAGCCCGAAAGTGAGTTGGTCTGTAATCCAAGTTGAATAGCATCTACCAAGTCCTGCTCTGTAACTACGTTGCCTTGGACATATACCTTGACGTTAGTACCTGCGCCAGTAACGCTTGAACTGTCTACAAAGTTACCAACGCCAGACTGTAAGCCGTATGAACCATTGCCAAGGGTTGTAGAAGCGTTAGTTGATGGTGTGCCAGTTTGAGGGATATTAGCTCCATAGCCAGCGGTTACGCCAATGGCTGCCAAAGCCTGATCCATACCCACGCCATTATAGACACTTGGTTTAGATAGGTCTGGGAACTGAAGATTGTTTAACTTCTTCTGGAAATCGGCAATCCAAGTATCTAGATAAGCGAAAGGATTTCTAGCATCTGGTGTCTGTAAGAAATACTTGTAAAGGTTGCCAGTAGCGTCCTGAGCCATCAGGACTTGCTTAGTTAAGCGGTCTGCTTCTGTGACGTTCTCGTTAAGAAGTGCTAATTGCAACTCTGCTCGGTTACGTTCATCAGCTGACAACTTACCCTTAAGTGCAGCAATGAGTTCTATCTGCTGCATGTCAAAGATTGTGCCGTCTTTCTTAAGTGCAGCTTGCTTCTTTAATTCTGCTGTGTTCTTGGTCTGTGCTGCCAATAGTTCTTTAGCGCGCTTCTTAGCGTCTGCCTCTGCTTTGGCTGCTGCTGCCGCGTTCTTGGCGCGAGTGACTGCGTCTGTGCTACCTGCATAATCACCATAGCCTTTAGCGGTAGAAGCCTTTCCAGCCTCAATAAACGGGTTAATAACTGCCCCGGCAACCTTGCCAGCCAACTTGAGCATAATACCCGCTAGCTGTAAGAGCTGCTTAATAACTGGCATATTAGCCAAGTCGCGGAATCCGATTGCCAGGCCTCTGAAGAAATCAGCGATATTAGTTGCTAATTGGCTTATCTTGGTACTGAGGTTAGTAATTCCCGTATCGCCCGTAAGAGTCTTAAACGCATCAATAAGACCGCCGCCAATGGTTTCTTCTGCTTCTTTGGCTGCATTAGTAATAAGACCAAATTGCCCTGCAACTGTGCCAAGATCAGCTTGGGCTGCTCCAGCAAAATTCTTATTAAATGCTTTGAGAACTTTATCAAATGAGGCGGTCTTGAGTTCAGCTGCGCTAAGTCCTAAAGCATATTTCTTAAGTCCCTTGTTATTGCCCACGAAGGCGTTGCTCAAGTCCAAAGCAACAGTAGCCATATCGGTTGAACTGCCCTTAGAAATGTCTATAGCAGTTGTAAGTAACTTCTGGCTTTCAATAACCGAACCTGTGGTCTGAAGTAATTTCTGCATGGCTGGACGAAGGTCGTCATCTGCCACGCCTGTTGCTAAAGATAATTTTTCTACAAACTTCTGAATATCAGTATCCGCAAAAGCCAGTCCAAGATTCTTAACTGTGTTGCTAAGTTGAGCAGCAGCTTTCTGATCGTCCATGAAAGCTTTGACTGTCACCTTACCAAAGGCAACTACCGCAGCTGCGCCAAGGCTTACTCCTAACGTCTTACCAAGGCTTTTAGCGTTTTTATTTAATTTCCCAAGTGCTGTTTCGGCTTGCTTAAAACCTTTGCCGTCAAACTTGGAACCAATGAGAATATCTGGAAATGCCATTACGCAGCTCTCCTAAATCGTTGAGAGTTATTTCTCGCGTAGAACTCTGTAGTTGCTTTGTCGATTGCTTTCATTACTGCACCTTCAGCAACGCCCTTGCTATCTCGCCAAGCGCGGTAAATAAGGCGACCTCGACCCTTGTGGCTTGAAATTAACTCGGGAAGATTGTCGATAAATTGCTGGCCAGCATTAGGGTTTACAGATCGTGAAACGCCCTTACTTGTGCCACCAGCGTTGCGACCAACCCAGACTTGACCCTGTGGGTTCTTGCGTCCTGCTGTTTCGTAAATTGCACCGACGGCAGACTTGTTAATAATACGAGCCATCGAAGTAAAGCCGTTGCGATTGCGTTGGTTTACCTTGGTCGTATATGTAATGCCGCTCTTGACCACAGAAGGGTTCCAGAACGGGAAGGTTGCTTCGGAGAAAGCGCGAGGAGCCCAGTTACGCATAGGTGCTTCATTAGGCACAAAGGACTTAGCCTTTGCAACTACTGGCTTGAGAGCCTGACGCATCTCTTTCTGCAAGGCTTTCTCAAGGTCAGGAGCGAACGTGCGAAGAGCTTTGCGAAGGTCAGAGTTACCTCTTATTTCTACGGCTGGCATCTTCCCTCGCTTTCGCTATGTCCTTAAGCAACTGGACGTGATATTGAAACGCCATCGGAGATAGTTCCACGATGGAGTTGAACGGAACTCTAAACTCATAACTCAAACGAGTTGCGAGATAGGTGACAGAGTTCCGATCTACTCTAAAGGGTCAGAATCTAGAACCTCAACTGTCTTGAGGGTTTCTAAAAACTTTTCCCCGTAGGGTGGGACTGTTGCACCTGAACGTCGAATTGATTCCCAGCACAGCCAGTAAATATCTGATTGCTTCTGGTCTTCAATAAGAGCTTTGTGAAAGCCCTTCTTGGCGTATTGCTCGAACGCGTACTCAATCAACGGAGTGATTTCGTAATCAGTCACTTGATTGTCTGACGTTGTAACCCTTAGCTTTGCCATTTTAGCCCCTTACTTAGTTATTAGAATGAACCTGTGTTTGCTACAGCGATTGTACCTGAAACGTCCCAAGTTACTGACTGCATTGAAAGGTCGCCAGTTGCGCCGTTAATATCAGTAGTTCCATTGACAAGAACTGTCATTGTGTAAAGAGGGTTAGTTGCTGATACTGCTGTTCCCTTGTTCTGAAGAAGAACTAAAGTTACGTTTGTTCCCCAAGCAGCCTGAAGGGTCTGAAGGACAGACGCTGAAGCTGTATCATTAAGGAAATCAAGAGTGATAGAAGATGCTTCAAGACCCTTGATGAAGCGGTGACCTGAGTCACCCATTGCTGTTACTTCGAGCTGGTCGAAGTTACGGTTAAGAGTTACGTTATTAACGTGGTCTGAAAGATCAACGGAATTGACCTTAACGCCGACCTGATTGTTTAGAAATACTGCCATTTAGGTTATTCCTCGTCTTTCTTTGTCTTTGTTGTTTTTTCTTCTACCTGACCAATTTTAGTCAAGAAGTTCTTTTCTTC
>Ga0209189_1003148_pt1 | contig 11183 bp, 10 predicted proteins | sample C_130820_EF_Meta_FD_187308 | JGI IMG/M metagenome (GOLD analysis project Ga0209189, IMG submission 187308) | Freshwater microbial communities from Lake Croche, Canada to study carbon cycling - C_130820_EF_MetaG (SPAdes) (version 3) | ecosystem: Environmental > Aquatic > Freshwater > Lake...
CTGGAATACCATTCTTTTTCTAATGTGGCTTTGTAAGCATCTTCTTTCTTTTGCAGTGCGTCAAGAACAGTTTCCAATCTTTTCTTGTTAGACCTTAACTGTTCGAGCGTAGAAACAAGACCGTACTTGTCAATGTTGGTGTTGATAAACGCAGCATCCCGCTCGATAGCAGCAATCTTCGCCTTGCGGGTTGCGCTGTCAATATCATTTTTTGATTGAGCAATCTCGTACTCAAAAGCCTTTTCTAGAGAGTCAAGAGTCGATCTCAACGCTTTCTGGTTAGTTTCAAATATCTGACGTTGCTCTTTTGCGTATTGGTCCCTGCCCTTGGAATACCCGTCTGCCATTCCATTCATGGCGGCAAGAGCAGCCTTGGCAGTGTTTTTGTTGTTCCCGCCTAGCAGGAATCCGGCAGCACCAATAACACTAAATACAGCAGCAAGAGTTTGGGCATTTTGCTGGTTTGGGTTAAACGTAGACTTCTCTGCAATCTCTTTGCTTTTCTCTTGAATAGTCTTGTATGCAGGAGAATCATAAAGACTCTTTTCTAATATTCCTCTTGCATCGTCAACTTCACGCAATGCTTTAGCTTCTGACTCTGCTTTGCTTTTGGCCTGTTCAGCTTGGAACCTGCCTTGATCTGCCAAGTTTTTGATGATATCGGCATCTATATTGGAAGTCTCGGTAGCAATCCGTGCACGCTCTCTTTCAATGCCTGGGCGTGGGTCTGCCGGACGTTCTATAGACGGAAACCCCATTTGTTTAGGGGCAGGAGCAGGTGTGGGAGCACCTAACCCAGCAAGTGGCTTATTAAGCTGTTCCGTAAAGAATAGTTCAGCCATGATTAACCCTTGGCAGGTTGAGTCGCTTGGATGACGGTTGGTGCAGCCATCTTCATAAGGTTACCAAAGTAACTGCTGTACAGACTAGCAATCTCTTGGTCAGCACGGATACCCTCTTGGATAGCCTTGGCAGTGTACTGGTCACCTATACCTGTCAGTTTAAGACCAAAGTCTTCTCTGGCAGCATTCAGACGTTGACGCAGTTCTTCCTCTGCACGTTGAGCTTGTGCAGCACCTACGCCACCACGCTGCGCCTGTGCCTGTGCAGCCCTAGCACGCATAGCATCTAACTGCTGTTGACCAACTGGACTTAGTTCACCGCGCTGCGCTGCTGACAGTTCTGCCTGTCCACGCTGGGCGTAAGGCTGTCCCAATCCACGGATCTGATTAGCATACTCTTGTGAGCCTTGACGGGCTTTACGGGCCGTAAGAGCGGTCTGCACACCACCTGCAAGGCCAAGACCAAGACGTAACTTGTCATTCTTGCTAAGACCAGACAGAAACCCTTCTTCTGCTTCTTGAGGAGGCGCTCCTTCCCCGCCAGCCAATTGTGAAAGAGGCAAACCAATGTCTTTTGCACTTAGACCAGGAGATACTTGCTCTACAGGCGTAGGCCCAGGCATGAATGCTTCACGGCTAAACGGTTGAAATGCCTCACGTTGTGGTAATGCAGGGGGCATTGGCAGACCATATGCGGCATCTCCATAAGCCAATTCTCCAGCCAATTGAGGAACAATTTCTTGGTTAGAAACGCTGATCGTTCCATCTGAAGGAATATCTGGAGGCATTGGCAATCCGTACCCTGCATCTCCGTATTCTTCACCGGCATAGAACTCCAGCAAACCCGTATCTGGGTTAGTAGTTCCAGACCCACCGTAGTCCCGCAGTAGTGCTGCTTCGTCTGGGTTGATGTGCGCTAGGATGGTATCGCTGTTCCTGCCTTTACCTTGCAGCAACTTGGCAATCTTGCGGAGATCACCGCCCATACGGGTCATTTTGCGTAGTTCACTCATTTACAACCCCAGCGCGTCACGCAGACGCAGTGATTTTTCATTCCAAACATCCTGGCGTTCGTCACCAGTTCCTTTTCCTTCTATAGCACCAGAAGGTCTATACGCTGCCAAAGCATCTGCCAGAAGTCTAGGTGTCGTAGCACCCGTAATTATAGGCGTTCTAGGACGTCTTTTAGGAGGAACACCCGTAACCGTTGGATATTTTTGTCTAGGTTCTTCTTCTTTCTTAGGCTCTTCTTTAGCAACAGGTTCTTCTGCCGCTGCGGTCGGAGCTGTAGTTTCTGTCGTTACGTCAGTAACCGCAGCAGAAGGCTCTCCAGCGGCAGTAACCGTAACTCTGTCTAGTTTCGCTGTTGGCCTTCCGGTAGATACGTCTGTTACCACCGGCGAAACATTAGATTCTGGTTCCCGTTTTCCAGTAATGGTCACTTGTTCCAGTTCTGCGGAGTTGGGATCTGCCGCTACTGGCGCAGTCTCTTGGGCGATCAGGTCAATAATCTGCTGGTCTGTCGAGGCAGGAGCTGCTGTACGGGTAACGTCCGTCACTACGTCAGAAACAACTGGCTGCTCTCTTTGTCCTTGAACTGTTATTGGATCAAGAGTTACGGCATTAGGGTCCTCTGCCGGAAAAGGAGCAATATCTTGGAAAGGATCAACAATCTGGTCTTGATCAGTAGTCTCTGCACCGCCTAGAGTGTCCTGACCGGCACCACCTGCAACTGTGTCTTGACCCCCTGTTTGTGTGCCGAAAGTAGATGACAGATCCTCTAAAGCATTATTGATGCTTCTTTCTGTCTTTTCTATAGAGTCACCCGCTTTAATACCGGCAATCGCGGCATTAAACAAGTTCTGACCAGAAACCTCTCCAGTCCTCACCGTATCTCTTGCAAGACTACCCAGAGCAGCACTGCCAGTTGCACCTTGCACACCAGCACCAACCCCTGCTGCAAGGGCATTCATCACTACTTGGTTAGCATCTCCACCGGCAATGGCTGTACCGGCAGCAGAGCCAACTACAGCACCGGTAACGCCTCCACCCATCTGCACGTTGATGCCAGATGCAGCAGCACCAGTGGCGGCAGATTGCAATACCTGTTCAAAATTACCACCCATAGCGGCGGTAGTTCCTGCGTTAATTACAGCGGCACCTACAGCCGACTGTACGGCAGCAGAAGCTCCAGTAATGCCCAGCTCTGCAAGGATATTGGCCCCTATCGCAGCAGCACCTCCTGTGGCGGCTATGGCAATAGGCCCGACAGCGGCAACAAGTTGCTTAAAATCAAGCAGTTTGAATGACTGTGCTCTTTTAGGTCTTTCTTCTGGATGAGCTTGATAGTAAGCCTCGATCTTTGCAGATTCTTCGGCCCCATATCCCATTTGTTGAGGGATTAAATTTCCCTCATCATCTAATACCATCCCGCCAGCAGCAGCCATTACGCACCCCCTGCCAGTTTTCCAAGGGCTGCAAGCGTAGCTAGGGTAATGTAATTTGTCTCTTCTGGCAGTTCTTTTTCTGTCAGAATCTCTGCGCCAATCAACTGCTCACGAAGCATTGCATACAGTGATTTATCCTGTATGGCAGCCTGTGCCATCTCTCCCACGGCAGCCATCGTCCTGGGATCAAGCCCATGTTGTTGCATAAACTGCTGTGCAGCAGCCTGTGCCTGTTGCATTTGATCTTCCATCATAGGTTCAGAACCTTAATGATCTGCTCGTGAATGCTCAAATGTACGCCTATCCAATCGTAAAAGTCATTCTCTACGTTCCAGTCTGAGTCTAGCAACTGGAAAGGATTGTCTAACCTTAATTGACTGGCTATCCTCTCATGCTCCTGATTGTGTACAAACAACCAGTCATCTAGGTTACTAGGATCAGCATCAGAGATAGGGTACTGAGGGATGAGAATACCCCTGTCAGCCAAAGTCTCGTAAAACAACTTGTGCTGAACACCATTTTCAAACAAAAACCTTCCCAACCCATCTACATCTCCAAATTCTAATGTAGAAAGGTCGTCCATATTCATGTTAAATGCCCAGCAACTTTTTTACAAACTCACCGGCAACACCTGGACCAAACAAAACTGCGGCAATAACGATATACAACAGCCACTCAATATTACGCATCCGATCTCGACCTCTGTCAAGAGATTCTTGGATAGAAGAATATCTGGAGGCGCAGACTGCTTCGTGCACAGCTAGTTTAGTCTCAGTTGTCTCAGTCATTTTTAGTCTATAACAGGCCAGACAATAGAAAATGGGTCTTCTTGGGTCGTAATATCCCGCAATTCTTGCCGATAAACAGCCCATTTATCTTTGTCAGCAGGAGAATCTGCTAACTGAGTCCAGTCAGATTCGGATAACAGACGGTTACGCTGCTGCCGTATATCCGTCCATTCATTCTTAATCCGTTCTTTCAACTCTTGTTCTGTCTTAGGCTCTACATCAACCGTGCAGCACATTCCCTCATACAGGTGTGGCGTAGCAGGAACCAGTTTCTCAGTAGCATGGTTATAGGGTTTCCACACCGTAATGACGTAGTACCCTTGGTCTGCTATCCAGTCTAGAGTAGGTCCACGGTCACCAAACGAAGTGTTGGGAAACCACTCTGTGTGGTCTTTAATGATCAGGTCTTGATTGGCAAGTAACATTGCTCACCTCGTTGGGAATGCTGCGGTTGGCGTGGTGGTCACGGTTCGTGCATATCCTTTGGTTAATCGAATATCTTGCAAATAACCATTTAATGCACTTCCACCAATTCTGTCTGCGCCGGTATAAAAGGTACTGGTTTGATTAAAATTGTCTGTTACTGCACCGCCACTGGTAGCGTCTGCCGTTCCGTTAAGGTAAACCTTTAGGTTTCCAGTTGCCGTACCAGATCTGACAACAGCAAAATAATACCAAGTGCTTGCAGACAAAGATGTAGCACCAGTTAGGTTTGACGCCGTGTAACTAAATTGAAGTTTGTTAAGAACAGTGACATTTACAGACCATCCTGTTGTTGCCGTTCCTTTACTGACGATTCCATAAATAGCGCCAGTTGCAGACAAATAAAACCAACCTTCAATCGTGAAGTCACCAGAACCTAGTTGTAATCCAGGGCTGTCAATAGCCGTTAACCAATCACCGGTGCCGTCATATTTCATGCTCGTGGGGGGCCACTTAGCAGTAATGGTTGTACTAACCTGAGCATCCCCCACCGTAGTCACATTATTCTGCCAAGCAGCGTCGTAGATTCCGGCGTTGGTAAAGTTGGTGAGGAGGGAGGTGCCGCTTACTGCGGTGACGGGGATGGTTGGAGGTGTGAAGGCGGCGGTGTAGATTGCGGTGCCTTTTACTACACGAATATTTGAAGAATATCCATTTAACGGAACAGTGGCGGTTCTACTAGCAGAAATGTACATTGTGCTAGTTTGGTTAAAATCGTCATTAACCGCGCCTGCGCTTGCAATTTCTTGAACGCCATTAAGATAAATTTTTAAATTTCCAGATGCGCTTCCAGAACGAACTACAGCAATGTGATACCACGCATTTGCCACAAGCGTAGTAGTCGACCCCGTCAAATTTGATGCCGTATAACTAAACTGAATTCTTGCGCCGGTTGTGGTATTTAATGACCATCCTGTAGCCGCAGCACCTTTGCTAATTAAATTATATGCAGTTGAAGTGGCTCCAGAAATGTAAAACCATCCTTCAATTGTAAAATCACCAGTGCTAAGTTGTAGTGCCGCGTTGTCAGCAAGACTTAAATAATCCGTACTCCCATTAAAATACCCACTTCCCCCATACGTTGCTGCCGCGTACGATGCTGCCGGGGAGAAGGGTTGGAAGGCTTGGATTGATGAGGAGCCAAAAACAGTAATTGTTTTTGCTGTTGTTGCAGTGTTGCTATCAATAAAACGATTGCTAGAACACGCCAATAAAGTTTGGTTTGTTGTGCTTGTGCTTAATGGAGTGGTTGACGGAGTAAATGTGCCACTATATTTTGCAGTTCCATTTAATACAGATAAGTTTGAAATATAACCCGTGTAAATAGCCGCACCGTTATTGTATTGTGCAATTACATACCCTCCTGTTGTTCCAGACCTATTTGTTAAAGTAGTGGTTCCAGTAAGAGTTTGTTGAATTCCATTTACATACAAGGAAATTGCGTTTGAATTTACAGAGACAGCAATATGAGTCCATGTATTCAATGATATTGTTGTATTTCCAGTGCAAGTTTTTGCCGCCCCGTCAAACCAAAAAAGTTGTAAATTATTGGTTGATGTTGTGCCAAAAAGAAAATAACCTACCGCAGCCGTTGGATTTGCATCTCCAATGATTATTGGATATGCCCCAACAGCAGTGGCAGTTGGAAAAATCCAACATTCAATTGTAAAAGTTGTTGTAGTTGATGATATTGGCGTGGAACTTATAGTTGCGTAATTTCCACTTGTGCTTGGGAAAAACCCACTCCAATACCCACTAGGCTGATACGGTGTGAAAGAACCCTGCGTGGGTGTGCCGTTGCGGGTGATGGTGAAGTTATTGGTAGATGAGTCTAGGAATGTATTGTTCTGCTGTCCGTTAGTGCTAGTAGTGTTGAGCAGTAGCGGAACATACGGAAAATACGGGTCTGTTGCGGCGGCTGCGGCTGCGGCTTTCCCAGATTTAGATGCGGCAAACATTATGTGTAGTTCTGTCCGATAGTGGTGCCGTACCAGCTTGTTCCGTCAGCAAAGAAAGAATAAATATCCTTCTTGCTTGCCGTGCTGGTGATGGTAGGCGCAGTGCCAGAAGGCCACACAACCGTTGACCAAGTAACCGTCCTGCTACCAGTAGCGTCCTGGGCCAGAATGATCACAAAAGACTTACCTGCTGATGCAGTAGGCATTGTAATTGTTGCATTGCCAGTCAACGTAAGTTTCTGAACCGTACCGTTAGCCAGATCTACCGTGATTGCCGTACTGGTATTGGCTGTATACAGCGTTTCTGTATAGTTGGTGACGGTTGGGTTAGTCAGCGTTGGTGTTATTGAAAATACCAAGTTGGCACTAGTTGTTCCGGTAGCGCCAGCAGCCGTGTAACCCGTGATGTTATTAAACGCAGTAATGCTTGCTGACGTAGAGTTAGTTCCACCGTTAGCCACAGGCAAAGCAGTGCCAGAATAGGCAAGAGTTAAGTTGCCAGATGACGTTACCGGAGATCCAGTAACCGTAAATATAGCTGGTGCAACCAACCCAACACTGGTAACCGTGCCAGAACCACCAGTTGCAGACAGAGTGCCGGTAGAAAAACTTAATCCAGACCCAATCGTTACACTAGAGAAGCCACCGGACCCGTTGCCGTACAGAATAGATGAGCCAGACGTTGCTGGAGCGTAATCAGTACCGCTACTAGCGGCAGAGATGGCAGTGCCGTTACCTTTTAGCAGGCCGGTGACGCTGGTAGACAGAGTAATGGCAGGAGTAGTCGTAGCGTTGGCAACCGTCCCTGCAAGGCCGTTAGCGCTGACTACAGATACCGTAGTAACGGTTCCAGAACCTCCACCACCGGCAGCAGCATTGCTGGTCCAAGTGGTTCCGTTGCTGGTCAGCACGTTACCAGCGGTTCCTGGTGCTACAAAAAGGACAGCCCCGGTGTTGTTACCGAGGATGACGTTGTTAAGCGTGAGGTTTGCCTTTCCAGTTCCACCGTTAGCAACAGAGACCTGACCGCTCAGGCTAATGTCTGGGGTGCTTCCACCGCTAGATGCTAGTGGAGTGGTTGCGGTAACACTAGAAATGTTGCCACCACCTCCTCCTCCCCCACTTGTGGATACTGTCTTTAACATGGTTTACCTCAGAGTCCGTCACCAGGGGTAATGTACAGAGAAGCAGATCCTGCTGCTGTAATTCCTGAAAAATAAGCGTTGGGAACAAACGATAGTATCTCGTCCGTACCCGCTAGAAGGGGGATAGAAGACGCTGTAGTGCTTATTGTAACCGCGTTGGCTATGGCATTAGCACTGCTAGACCCTACACCTAAGAATACGGTCACGCTACCGGCGTTAATGATGCGGTACTGGTTTCCACCTAGCGTAGTCGAGAGTGCTTGTGCAGAAGTAGTAGGAGTGCTGTTAGTAGCGGTAAAGATTACCGTATTACCCATAGGGGTGAATGCTTGAATTCCCATTATTTGGCCTCCAGTTGGGCGATACGGGCAGTAAGAGCGTCATTTGATGCTTTAAGTTCTTGGATTGCTTTTATAAGAGGGGCAATCATGCGGTCATAATGGATGCCAGATACTTTGTCATCTGTGTAGATACACAGTTCTGGTTTTACAAGTTCAACTTCTTCCGCAATAAGACCAAATTGTTGTTCTGACTCAAACTCTTCTAGATACTCACCTTCTTCGTCTTTTTTAAGATAGTTAAAAGTGACTGGATTAAGTTCATATATCCAACTGGCAGTGTCGAGTTGAGAGATATTAGTTTTGCTGGCACGGGTGGAGCTAATACCACCCATCTTGCCAGTTGAATCAATAAACACGTTCCTTGGCGTAGTGACTGTTGTGCTGTACATAGCAGGAACAGTAAGGTTGCCGGAAGTGTCGAGGCGCATTTTTTCAACGCTGTTAATGGTAAAACCCAAAGCGTTGTTGGATGATGTCCCAATAGAACCGAGTCCGGCGTAGTTTTGGATATAAACACTGCGCGTTCCATCAGTAACTAAAAACTGACCATACTCAGCGGTTGTTACGCGAGCACCAGACGTTCCTGCTGTTGTGATATCCAGCTTATAAGAAGGCGAACTCGTCCCAATACCCAGATTTGTTCCATCAAACGTCAACGCACTACCCGTACTGAGAGCACTACCGCTGCTGGCATAGACAACACCGCCAGAGGTGAATGACGTTAGTCCAGTACCGCCGTTAGTAGTTGGCAAAGTTCCAGTAACGCCGGTAGACAACGGCAATGACGTACAACTGGTCAAATTACCAGATGTAGGTGTACCAAGAGCAGGAGTAACTAGCGTTGGGCTGTTAGACAAAACAACAGATCCGGTGCCTGTAGAACTGGTCACGCCCGTCCCGCCAGAAGTAACCGCGAGAGCGTTCCCAAGAGTTAACGTACTAACATTGCCGGTAGTAATGTTTGCGGTAGTTATTACGCCAGACGTAATGTTGGCTGTCGTGACGTTTGCAGTACCGATAACCGCATTTGTAATATTTGCGGTAGTAACGTTTGCCGTAGTAACAGACACGTTTGTCAGCGTGACATTGCCGCTGCTGATAGTCGTGTTTGCCAAGGTAATGTTGTTGAGCGTGGTGATCGTATTGCCAAGCTGGACAGACGTATTGCCAATCGTGATTGGCGTAGCAAAGTTGGCATCTAGTTGTGCCAGCGGTATAGACCCACTCTGCGTAGAAAAGGTATACGTTACAGCCATTTTAAAATCTCACTCTCAATTCATGTTCAAATTCAAACGTGCTGACAATAAACGCTGCGTTAGAACTGGTTATTGTCAACCCCAAATATTTACCGTACTGCTGCGCGTCTGACTTGTACAAAGCATAACTATTAGAAGGCGTCCAGTTAACAACATTATTGCTGTTGTTAGTCCAAGTCACCGCAGATAAGAAATTATTAAGCCAGGTTATGAACGTAGTCAGCGTATATGACTGCGCCGTACCCGTAGAAGTCTCATTATCTACACTAACCGTAAGCGTAGTATAGTCCGACAAGGTGGCTTCTATGCCAAACTTCAATGCTTGCTTTGTCCGTATGGCATCTCCCATAGGCATCAAAGCAGTCTTGATTTTACTCGCTACCTGCGCCGTGCTGTTGGCATACAGACGGTACAGATTCTTTCCGTCTACGCCGTACAGTCGGATTAAACCGGCTGAAGGGACGGAAGTGATGTAATCTAACTCCCCTTGGGAGGTCATGAACCATTTCTTCTCGAAGAAGACGGCCTGGACCTGCCTCGGACCAACTTCCGGGTCGTTGTAAGTGAAGTTGAATGCCGCGCATAGGATGTTATTTAGTAGAACCTGACCACCAGAAACCGGCAAAGAGAAATCTATGTTAGGGAAAACCCCGTCTAGATCGTCTGACAACTTGCTGGTAGTAGATCCAACAAGAGAATAGATTCCGTAGTCGTTCATAAACAGAACAGACCGGAAGAACGGGAAAATAGCGTAGATCCGCTTTGTTCCCACACTTGCAGAAACGTTAGTATTGGTAAATAACGTCTGCCCATTAGTGTCAACCCTAACATCAGAGAAGACATTGATGCTGTCATCTCCAAAAATGTACAGGAAGTTGTTGGCAGACAGTAATGAACGGATATTGCCGTGTAGCGTCGAGTCTGTAATGACAAAAGCACCGGCAGAAGCCCCAGTAAAGTCACTGTAAGAGTCTGCTGCCGAGTAATACACGGTTCTACCGGCTGCAACCCAGGTTCTACCCGAGAACGTCGCTACAGAAACAATTTCATCTGTGTTGACAACTGCTGTCGCAGTGGCTACAGCGTTGTTGCCAAGAGGTGATGATGGTGGAGCAATTGATACAGTAGTGTTGGCTAGATAACCAGTGCCAGCGTTGTCCATCACAATAGATGAAACAGAGTTTCCTAAGACCACTGCAACGGCATTAGCAGACGTTCCTACGCCCGTAATCGTCACGCTAGGGGTAGACGTATACCCAGAACCACCGTTGGTCACCAGAACGCTTACAGTGCCTTTCTTGAACGTTAGAATCTGGGCTATAGCATTTGCGTTTGCCCCGCCTCCACCGGAAAACGTTACGGTAGGAGGACTGGTATAACCTGTTCCTGCGTTGGTAAGCGTTACAGAGTTAACTCCACCCGTAGATGGTATGGCTGTAGCCGCTGCGCTAGAGCCTCCACCTCCAGAAAAACTCACAGATGGAGCAGACGTATACCCAGATCCAGCCTCAACCACAGAAACCGCTACAACAGCACCACCTTGTATGGCTGCGATAGCCGTTGCTTGTACTCCACCAGACAGGTTAGGAGCGCCCATAGTCACCGTTGGAACTGATGTATATCCACTACCTCCTGCTGTAACCTGCACGGCCCTGACGCCGCCAGAACCAGAAACGATGGTGCAAACAGCAGTAGCTTGCACCCCGTTAGAATCGTTAGGTGTTCCAATAGTAACGGTAGGCGCAGTCAAATACCCACTACCTGGGTTTGTGATTGCTATTAAACCTACGGAACCTATAGATACAACGTTGTTAGAGTTCCAACTAAATAGACCTTTTGACGGGTCACCAATGATCAACCGTTCGTTTTTCCACTGAGTAGCAGACACGTTGGCTCCGCTGAACGTACCAGACACGGCAACGT
>Ga0209189_1003151_pt1 | contig 11167 bp, 11 predicted proteins | sample C_130820_EF_Meta_FD_187308 | JGI IMG/M metagenome (GOLD analysis project Ga0209189, IMG submission 187308) | Freshwater microbial communities from Lake Croche, Canada to study carbon cycling - C_130820_EF_MetaG (SPAdes) (version 3) | ecosystem: Environmental > Aquatic > Freshwater > Lake...
AAGGTATTTTTCTCATGGGCCTAGAAGTCATCACCGCTTTGCAGGATCTGACCAAGATCAATCCGTTCATCATTGCACTGATTCTTTTCCCTCTTGTCAGCTGCCTGATCACCGGGCTTTTCCTCTCCACCGTCATTTTCCTGCGCCTGCGCCGCGAGCGGGTCGCGCCTCATGAGATTATTGATGCCATTCGGGCACTGAAGGCGGGTGGAAACACGGAGACTCTTGTCCGACTCTGCGTCCGGAACGACTCCCCCCTCGCCCGCTTGGTGAACAGCTCGTTGGAGCACTCCTCCCTTCCTCGGGCTGAAAATGTCGAAGTTCTCCAGACTCTGGCCCGTACGGAAGTCGCCCGCTTGGAACGTGGGTTGGTCTATTTGGAAATCTTCGTGGGTGCATCTCCCCTCCTCGGACTGGTCGGTACGGTCTCGGGTCTTATCACCATCTTTGCCGCCGTCGGAACTGAAAATGCGGATCCTGCAAAGATTTCCGCCGGTATCGCCGAGGCTCTCCACACGACCGTTCTCGGAATCTTTACCGCGATCGTCATGCTCTTCCCTTTCACCTTTTTCAGCAAAAAGGTCGACGTTTTGGCAGTGGAATTGGAAGAGTATTCCATGCTCCTCCTGAAGAAGCTCTACACCGAAGAAGTCGCCGCCTAAGGCCGTTCCGGGCTCGCCCGCGATGAAGTTTAATCCCAGCCGACGCCGCCGAGCCGAAATCAACGTCATTCCGTTGATCGATATTCTTTGCATGTTGCTGATTTTTTTCATCGTCACAACCACCTTTAAAAAGAAAACCGCCTCCGTCGACGTCACTCCTCCCAAATCGGAAAAGGGCACGGAAAAAGTCGAAGAAGCCAAGACCGCCCCCCCCGAATTGACGCTGAAGTCTGCCAAGGCTGCCGAATACGCCAAACTTTACGAGGCAGACAAGTTCCCCCTGTATCTCGGCGATCAAACCCTCAATCTCAACGTCAAATCCGATACCTTTCGTGCTGATTTGGCAAAAACCCTGAAAGACCGTAAGGTGAAGAACGTCATTCTCAATTTCGACGAGACCACCCCGATCGCTATTTTCTTCAAGTTCTTCGACGCGTGTGAGGACGCCGGTGTTCCGATCTCCGTTCGCACTTCCAAGATCGGTGGCGCCACTGCCACCCCCTGAAGTCCTCCCCCCATCCCGTTCTTCCGATCCGGCTGTATGGGGATCCGGTTCTCCGTCAGCCCGCCGCAAAGATCCGGCCGCCGGACGAAAAGATCAACGAAATCTCCCGTATTCTTGAGAACACCATGCGGGAGGCCGACGGAATCGGCCTAGCAGCCCCACAGGTTGGACTTTCTGTTCAAATTGCCGTTGTCGACCTGCGGAGAGTGGAAAAACGCCCCTCCACCATGGAAATTGCAGGAAAACCAGTGGACTGGCGGGTTCATATGCCACTTTTTTTCTGTAACCCGGTTCTCACCCTGACCCGTAAACGCGATGAGGAGGACGAGGGTTGCTTGAGTTTTCCGGGACTGCACGGACCGGTTCGGCGCAGCCTCCGCATTCAAATGGATTATCTCGATCTCCAGGGACGACCCATGACCTTGGCCGCCGGAGGACTCCTCGCCCGGGCCCTGCAACACGAGGTGGATCATCTGCTGGGCGTTCTCTTCATTGATCGGATGGCTGCCGATATCCGTCGTTCCATCGCTCCCGCCATCGAGGAAATCCTCCAGATCCAATCGGCCCAAAAAGGAGCGCGCTGACGGAATGCTAATCCGCGCAGACGCGATCCTGGAAGCTCCGGGAAAAATCCACCGGCCCGGGCATATGCGGATCCGGGCAGAAACCATTCAGGAAGTAGGATCGGATCTAAAACCCCTCGTGGGGGAGGAAATACTGGATTTCCCGGGACTGACGCTGACTCCGGGTTGGATCAATCTTCACGCCCATCTCGAGCTGGCTTCACTGCATGGGGTTCTCTCTCCCGGAATAGATTTTCCGATCTGGCTGAAACAGATTCTGGGACGCCTCCCCGGTCTGACCCCAGAAGTTCGTCGCCAATCGATTATACGCTCCACCCAGAATGCCCTGCGTAACGGCACCACCTCAATTCTGTCCATTACGTCCGATATTCCGGCGATGGCCGGGTTAACCTCCACAGCTTCACGGATTTGGTGGGCCTTGGAATTCATGGATCTACACACCCCGCCTGAAGTTCCCACTGCCCTTGAACGTGCCATGGCATGGTTATCCCGCAATCCGGCCAATGCCTGGCACCTAGCCCTTTCTCCGCATGCACCCTACACCGCATCCCCCCAACTTTATCGAGAAATCGCCGATCTTTCTCAGCGGTACAAACTCCCCTTCACCACTCACCTCGCCGAATCCCCGGAGGAAACCGCGCTGCTGAATGGTAAAGATAGTTCATTTCAGGACGTTCTGCCGAAGAAGTTTCACCGGAATGACTTTGGAAACAGCCAATCGGCAGTCGACTGGTCGAACCGCAACCAAGTTCTCCCCTCTGGGGCAATTCTTGCCCACCTCAATGAATTTCAACCGTCCGACCTCTCTTATCTGAAAGAAAGAAAAACAACGGTTGTTCATTGCCCAACCTGCCATGAATGGTTTGGTCGGAAGCCCTTTTCTTTTGATCTCCTCAAAGAGAATAAGATTCCAGTTTGTTTGGGCACAGATAGCCCGGCCAGTTCGGGGAATTTACCATTGGACCTGCGTGCAGAAGTACGACTTTTCCGCGAGAGACATCCTCATGTTTCCGCTCATGAATCGTGGGAAATGATCACCACAACGCCGGCCCATGCCCTGGGCTGCGGCCTTCGACTCGGAACATTAAAATCTGGAAATTGGGCAGACTGGGTTGGTTGGCACCTTCCAGAACCATGGGAAGACCCGATCCCCCAAATTCTTGAAAGTCACGACCTAGCGGAAGTGACTTGTGTGGCAGGAAAAGTTGTCCACCACGAACAGATTTAACCTCGTCCGCGCCCCCCTTTCGTCGGCACGATTCATCCCCATGGCTTCTCATTCTTTTCATGCCCGAATCGATGCCCTTCAACGGAACCGTGAAAGGCAGGGTTCCGTGCGCTCGTTTAAAACAGAAGCCACTGGAATCTGCTTCTCCGACAACGACTATCTCGGACTTTCCCGCCACGAACGCGTGATTACGTCGGCCCAACAGGCCCTCCGGGATTATGGTACTGGGGCGCGGGCGGCCCGCCTTCTCGCCGGCACTTGCCCCGCACACCTTCACCTTGAGAACGATTTGGCCCAATGGAAGGGAACCGAACGCGCCCTGTTATTTTCTAGCGGCTACCTTACCCCTCTTGGCGTCATTCCGACACTGGTGAGCCCGGGAGACACGGTTCTCATGGAGCGACAGGCGCATGCCTGTCTTTTTGACGGAGCTAGACTTTCGGGAGCCCGCATCCGCCTCTTTGACCGAAAAAACATGCCTGAACTAAAAAAGAATCTCGCTTCCACCCGCAAACTTTCCCCGGAAAGCAGGATCCTAATCATGGTCGAATCCCTTCATTCGATGGACGGGGATTACGCCCCACTTCGGGAGATCATTGACCTGAAAAATGAGTGGGGAGCCTGGCTCCTGTTGGATGAAGCCCATGCCGGAGGTATTTGCGGGCCTGCGGGGGCAGGTTTGGCGGCTGAACTGGACTTAACCCAGCAGGTGGAAATTCAGATGGGGACAATGGGAAAAGCCCTGGGTTCTTCCGGGGGATTTGTCGCCGCTACGGAAAAGATCATTCATCTCTTGATGAACGAGGCGCGAACTTTTCTCTTTGGCACAGCTCTGGCTCCAGCCTCGGTTCAAGCGGCACAAACCAGCCTGACGATTCTCCGCTCCCCCGAAGGTGATCTCTTACGGAAAAAGCTGACTAAAAATATCGCGAATTTCCGGGCAGCCTTCTCCCCATCCGTGTTTGGACCGATTCAACCGGTCTTCCTTGGTTCCAACCAACTGGCGACGGAGGCATCCGATCAGCTCCACAATCTCGGCTTCGATGTTCCGGCCATCCGCACCCCGACCATTCCGAAAGGGACAGCCCGACTGCGCATCAGCCTTTCTGCCCGTCATTCAGACAAGGAAATCCAACAATTAGGCCAAGCCCTGACGGCCCTTCCCAAAGCATGAAGTACGAGGAAATCATCCGGTTGGACCGCCAACATCTTTGGCATCCCTTTACCCCCCACTCGATCTGGATGGATCCGTCTTTCCACCCCATCTCGATTGCATCGGGGGAAGGCCCTTGGTTGATTTCAAGCGAAGGGAAACGATATCTCGATGGAAACTCCTCGATCTGGACCAATCTTCATGGACACCGCCACCCAAAAATCGACGAAGCAATCCGCAAACAACTCGGACAGATTGCCCACTCTTCCTTTCTGGGCCTTACCCATGAACCGGCCGCCCGTTTGGCCGGACAACTGGTTGAGTACGCTAAAAGAAAAGAATGCTCGTCCCCTCTGACTCGGATCTTTTATTCGGATGACGGGTCCACGGCTATGGAAACCGGCTTAAAGATGGTTCTTCAGTCCTTCGCACAGAATGGACAACCCCAAAGGACCGAGTTTCTCTCCCCGGATGGTGCTTACCACGGAGATACAGTGGGGGCGATGAGCCTTGGACATAGCGACCTTTTTCATCGTCATTATCGCCCTGTTCTTTTTCCATCCAAAAAAGTCATGCCCCCTGCCTGCTACCGCTGCCCATTCAACCTTGCAAAACCGGAACAAGCTGATGCCCGCACATACCGGAAATGTGGATTTGAATGCGCCAGTCTAGCCGAGGAGGAGATCAGTCGTGCAGGTGAACGATTGGCTGCTTGGGTTCTCGAGCCACGAGTTCAGGGAGCCGCGGGAATGCTCATGCATCCCCACGGATATGCCGCCAGGACCTCCGCAGCGGCCCGCCAGGTGGGCGCAAGGGTGATCTTTGATGAAGTTCTTACCGGTTTAGGACGCACCGGCATGCCTTTCGCATCCCATACAGAACAGGTGACCCCGGATATCCTAGCTTTGGCCAAGGGATTGACCGGGGGCTATCTCCCATTGGCAGCAACTTTGGCCCAAGAAGATATTTTTCAGTCCTTCGGCGGAACCCCGGATCGGACTTTCTTTCACGGGCACAGTTACACAGCAAACCCCCTAGGCTGCGCCGCCGCTTCAGCCAATCTAGAACTTCTCAACGATCCAGAACAAAAGGAACGCCACCAGGATTTGATCCTGAATCTGAAAAATCTTTCCGGCAGGTTCTGGACCCATTCCAAGGTCGGAGATGTGCGTCAGGAAGGCGGCATCCTTGCCGTCGAGTTGATCGCCGATCGGGCAACCCGGACCCCTTTCCCTTCAGAAAAAAGAATTGGGGCCAGAGTTTGTCAGTCGGCACGGGATCATGGCCTGATCACCCGACCCGTCGGGGACGTCCTTGTTTTGATGCCGCCTTATTGCACTTCGGCGGAGGAATTGGAAAAAATGGTCGAAGCCTTGGTGCAAGCCCTCAAAAAGGAGCTCCCTTCATGAAAGGGGTTTTCATTACCGGAACGGATACCGGAGTGGGAAAAACCTACTTCACCGCTCTATTGACCCGAAGCCTTCGCAAACAGGGCATCCCGGTGATTCCCCTCAAGCCAATATCCTCCGGAGATCGGGAAGATTCGATCCACCTTTCTGAAGCGACCGAAGGAGAGATCTCCCCTGTTGAAATCAATCCTGTCCACCTTTCAGTTCCACTGTCTCCTTATGCCGCCTGCATGTTGGAGGGACGCCCCTTCCCGTGGGGGATTCTCCGTGAAAAGATGCAGAGGGTTGTCACAGCTTATCCTGGTCCTTTTCTGGTGGAGGGAGTCGGAGGTTGGCGGACCCCTCTGGATCCGACCCATAGCATCCGGGAATGGGCGCAGGAACTGGCTCTTCCCGTGATTGTCGTGGCACGGGCTGGATTAGGAACCCTGAACCACACCCTTCTCACAATCGATTCCATTCGCCAAAGTGGCCTCCCCATTCTTGGCATCGTGCTGAATAAAAATGGAATACCGGAGGATGAGGCCACCCGAACAAATCCCGCCCTCATCGCCGAACTCACCCAAAAACCCGTACTGATCCTCGAAGAAGGAACCACCGGATTACAAATCCCGGATTGGTTGGTCTTTTAGATTAAGTCGGAGGAGGCGACAGACCATCGCGGATCGGCATCCGTCTCCCAGTCAGCCGGACATCCATCCAAGGCACGGCGCGCGGTGACGGCGGCAATCATCGATGCATTGTCAGTGTTCCAGCCCCCCGTGGCGGTGAGAAATGTAGCGCCTGCCATCCTCGCTACTTCTTCCAAGGCACGAACCACCCCCCGATTGGCACTGACGCCACCGCTGAGGGTCAGTCTTTTTCTCCCTGTCCGCTCGATGGCACGATGACACCGGTCGGCCAAGGATTCCGAAATTGCCGCCTGCACCTCCGCACAGAAATGGGAACGGTCCAATCCCGGACGTCCGATTTCAGGAACTTTTTCAAGAAGAAGCCGGGCGGCATTTTTCAGACCGCTAAAACTAAAATCACAGTTGTCACTCCCCTTCATCGGACGCGGCAAAGGAAATCGTCCCACCTCACCCTTTTTGGACTCTTCTTCAATCCGTGGTCCGCCCGGATAGCCCAACCCCACCATGCGGGCCAATTTATCGAAAGCTTCCCCCGCTGCATCATCCCGGGTAGTCCCAACAATGGTTCGCTCCCGGGGACTTACTGCATCCACCAAAAGGGTGTGCCCCCCGCTGACGATCAGAGCCAAATGAGGATATTCCGGCCACTTTCCGTGGGAGACAAAAGGACTGTAGAGGTGTCCTTCCAAATGATTGATCGCATGAAAAGGGACCTGCTCCGTCCAAGCCAAAGCTTTCCCAAAAGCCAGCCCCACCAGCAGCGCCGGGGCTAATCCAGGACCCGAGGTTGCCCCGACAACCTGAAAGGCCTTTTGCCCGGCCTTTTCTTTCGCTTGCCCTAGGATTCTTGGCAGCAATTCGAGATGTTGGCGTACAGTCAGTTCGGGAACAATCCCCCCCAAAGCGGCATGCTCCTCCGGACGTGTCGCCAAAGCCTCGCCTAGGAGGCGACAGCCCTGCTCATCTGCCTCAAGGATCGAGACGGCTGTCTCATCACAGGAGGTTTCAATTCCGAGGGCGCAAAGGGTCACAAGGATTCAGCGGGTGGCCACGGCACGCCGGTTTACCACTTTCCAGCCCCGCAAAATATCCACCGCCCGATCCAATGGTTCATCCTGAATTTGCGTTCCAGAACCCGGAACTGGGGTTAGGCCGGGACTCCGTCTTTGATAAATCAACTTCTCTTCCTCGCGAGTGAGTCGGGCTACCACATCCGGTTCGATACCCACCCCATGAATTTTTCTGCGGGAGGGAGTGGTATAATGGGCCGTGGTCAATCGCACCCCCACATCTGGGACTTCACCTGGATCCACCCGCTGAACGGTTTGAACGGAACCTTTGCCAAACGTAGTTTCGCCCACAATCACAGCTTTCCGGAGGTCCTGCAGGGCCCCCGCGACGATCTCCGCCGCGCTCGCCGTATTGCCGTTCACCAAAACCACCACCGGCCACTTTACCCTGGTCGGAGTATCCTTCGAAAGATACTCCCCTCCTGTTCCTTTCTTACGACCCTCCGTCGCAACAACCAAGGTTCGGGGCGGAACAAACCGACTGACCAAATCCACCGCGGCTTCCACCAATCCTCCGGGATTGTCGCGCAGATCCATGATCAGAGCCGTAGCCCCCATCTTTTCAATCTGGGCCACCGCCGCATCGAATTCTGCAGCTGTCTTTTCCCCGAACTGGTTGATTCTCAGATAACCGATTTTTTCCCCATGCGAATCGGCGCCAGATACCAGACCCACATCCTGAATCGTCGGGACCAGGATAATTTCCCGCACAATCGAAAGATCCATCGATTTGCCAGTCTCCGACCGATAAATCGATAGGCTCACCGGCACCCCAGGACGGCCACGTAGCTGACGGATGGCCTCCCCAAGATTGAGTTTTTGGGTGCTCCGCCCATTGATTTTGACGATACGATCACCAGGAAAAATCCCGGCACGAAAAGCAGGCCCCCCCTCGATGGGTACATTCACCGTCAGTTGATGGTCTAACATGCCGACGGAAATCCCCAATCCCCCGAACTGCCCCTCCGTCTCTGTCCGGATCATTTTATAACTATCCGGATCCAGAAACTGACTGTGAGGATCGAGGGAGGAAAGCAGACCTCGCAAGGCCGCATAGGTCATCTGGTCATAATCTGTTTTCGCGGAATCGAGATAATCTTCCCGGATCAATTCAACCACCTTTTGAAAAAGAAGGGCGCTTCGCAAACGCCCAGCCTCATTTTGTGCGGAAGAATTCGTTCCGACCCCTTCCAAGGGCACTTGCCCGAAAGTCAAACCTGAGAAAAAGATGACCAACCCAAATCCAATCGAGGTTTTTTTCATGACCTCCCGGGAGAATCTAGATTTGCCTGAAACCAGCGAATCGTTTCCTTCAGGCCGTCTTCCAGGGAAACCCGGGGCTCCCAACCGAGAATTTTTTTCGCCCGGCTGATATCCGGCCTTCTTTGCTGGGGATCGTCCACCGGCAGGGGTTTTTTTACAATCTGACTCTTGCTCCCCGTGATGGATCGGATCCTCTCGGCAAACTCGAGAATGGTCAGTTCCATCGGGTTACCAATATTCACGGGCTCATGAAAATCCGCTTTGGAAAGCCGATAAATCCCTTCGATCAGGTCGCTCACAAAACAAAAGCTTCGGGTCTGTTTTCCCTCGCCGAAGATTGTCAAAGGCTCTCCCCGCAGGGCCTGCCCCACAAATGCGGGTACCACCCGACCGTCCCGGAGGCGCATGCGTGGCCCGTAAGTGTTAAAAATGCGGACAATCTTGGTGTTGACCCCATGAAAGCGGTGATAGGCCATGGTCATGGCTTCAGCAAAACGCTTGGCCTCGTCATAGACCCCACGGGGTCCGATAGGGTTTACATTACCCCAATATTCCTCTTTCTGGGGATGCACCAAGGGGTCCCCGTAGCATTCACTGGTCGAGGCCAGGAGGAAGGTCGCCCCCTTGGCCTTGGCGAGTCCTAGCGCGTTGTGGGTGCCGAGGGACCCCACCTTGAGGGTTTGAATCGGAAGCTCGAGGTAATCAATCGGACTCGCGGGAGAGGCAAAGTGAAAGACGAAATCCACCGGACCTTCCACGGCAATGAACTTAGTCACATCGTGGCGGAGAAAACGGAATCCTTTCTCCGACCGAAGATGATCCAGATTCCGTTCGTTTCCTGTAAGCAGGTTGTCGATGGCTAGAACCTCATGCCCCTCCCGGAGAAGGCGATCCACCAAATGAGACCCGAGGAACCCAGCCCCCCCCGTAACGACTGTGATTGGCATATACTTGAGCTAGAAACTAATTTCCTCAAAGGCAAGCCAACGGACTCGCCCTCCTCCTAAAATTCCGTCAAAATTGACCGCATGGAGTTTGCCCCTGCACCCCCAATTTTTTTTGGAAATTACCAGATAGAGCGGGAACTGGGCCGGGGAGGGATGGGAACCGTGCATTTGGCGAAGGATATCGGGCTGAACCGTAAAGTGGCCCTAAAAATCCTCCGATCCGACTTAGGTCAAGATGTGGGTTTTTCAAAGAAATTCCTGGAAGAAGTGGAAATCACCGCTTCCTTGGCGCATCCGAACATCATCCGCGTTTTCACCCTAGGAGAGCAGGATGGGCGACTCTATCTCATCATGGAATACCTGGATGAACCCAGCATGGAGCAGCGCATGGAGAAACATGGTAAACTTCTCGAGAAAGATGTGCTTGAAATCGGAATCGGGATTGCCTCGGCTCTCCAGTTTGCCCATGAAGAGACTGGGTTGATTCACCGGGATATCAAGCCGGGCAATATTCTCTTTGGCCGAGGAAAAATCCCCAAATTGGCCGACTTTGGTTTGGCCGCGGGAGCCCGATCGGCACTCCAGCAGCAGGATGAAATTTGGGGCACTCCTTACTATGTTTCGCCAGAAAGACTCCTGCGACAGCCGGAGGATATCCGGAGCGATATATATTCCCTAGGAGCGACTCTTTATCATGCCTTGGCAGGTCGTCCACCCTTCGAGGCCGAAACAGCCGAAGAGGTTGCCCGGCGGCATATTTCAGATCGACCACCCCCCTTGCGGAGCTTCTGCCCCCATGCCCAAGAACAGACCGTGTTTACTTTAGACAAGTGCCTCAACAAGGATCCCGAAGCCCGTTGGTCGAACTATGAAGACTTCATCCGCCAAATGGCAGACGCTTTGCGCCGAAATACCCCTGAGATTTGATTCAACCCTTAAGGTTGAAGTATAGTGTTCGAGTTCGTGATCCCGATGTTGACCGAGCCCACCTTCGCTCCACCGGTTCCCGATTTGATGAATTCCGAGGAATTTCCAACGCGATAGACCACGATTCCCTTTGTTTTCCAAGGATAGGCATTATCGAGAACAATATTGCTTTGTGCTAAGGATTTTGGACCTTTGGTAAGAATCAACGGAAGATTTCCATCATCCGAAGTCGTTAAATTGGGCACATAAGCAAACGCTATATTCGCTGCTGTAATAGAATTGGTCGAAGATGCAGGAATCGCCCCTTGGCCAGAAAGTATCTTTGCGGAGGTAAGGACACCATTTGAAACCATACCCTGTACAATCGAAAGAAAAGTTCCAGCCGCAGTCGTATTGGTCAGATCCGCATTCACCCGATAGATCCCATTGTTATCGTTAGCCTCGGAAAAGAAAATGATCCCCAACTGACGCGCATTCGAAACATCTACCCCTTGCTTGGCCTTGTCCAATCCCCCTTGGATGGCCGGAACGGCCAGACCCGCCAAAAGACCAATAATACTAATGACGACAAGAAGCTCGACGAGGGTGAACGAGTTGGCTGACAGTTTTTTTAGACCACGGATCATTTTTATCATCGGTAAAATCTCGATCATTCTGCATTGTCTGTCAAACCGCAATGAACGATCTCGAACAACTTCTCACCTACCCCATCCCCCCCGGGCAGATTGCTACAACCCCCGCCCATCCGCGGGATTCTGCCCGCCTTCTTTTCCTGCGCCGGGAAGAT
>Ga0209189_1003152_pt1 | contig 11166 bp, 19 predicted proteins | sample C_130820_EF_Meta_FD_187308 | JGI IMG/M metagenome (GOLD analysis project Ga0209189, IMG submission 187308) | Freshwater microbial communities from Lake Croche, Canada to study carbon cycling - C_130820_EF_MetaG (SPAdes) (version 3) | ecosystem: Environmental > Aquatic > Freshwater > Lake...
TTTCAGGTGGCGGATAATTGACCACATGAATCTGATCTGTGGTCTGCAAACAGCGCAGCAGGGGCAGGTGTTCAGAATAAGTGAGTGTGCATGAATTCACACCTTTATTGGGCCATCCTTCCAAACTTGTGAGTGGGTTGTTGGGGATGCTAAAGTGACCAGGCACCATGTGGGGAGCATGCATGAGGTTTTCCAGATGGTTGTCTCCAGCAAAGAACCCTGCATCTATTTCTTTGGGCGCACCTTCCAGGCTGGTCAACCCCATCTTGTTCACAATAAATGCGCCACCCACCCGGTCAAATTTCACAGGCAACTTACCCATGATGGGTATTCTGTTCAGTTTCACATCCAGGTTTTTCATTGTGTAGGCGTCAGTTTCAGGATTATACAGGATCTGCCAATCACCCACAGTGGGGGTCAATCTGAACCAGGCAGATAAAACATGGTTCTGTTCTGTTGTGGCGGGAATTAACATGATCAGATATTTACGCAGAATTAATAATCTGTTGACAACATGAGTATACCGCAGTATTATATGACAGTTGAAGCAGTTTAAAAGGCCCTGGTGGCGGAACGGTCTACGCGGCTGACTCAAAATCAGCTTCCTGAAAGGGATTGGGGGTTCAAATCCCTCCCAGGGCACCAAACTTTAAATGCTTTTATGGGCGTGTGGAGAAATTGGTAAACTCAGTTGACTTAAAATCAACCTCTTCGGATTCCCGGTTCGAGTCCGGGCACGCCCACCAACACTAGTAGTTGACACAATTAAGTAAATACCATATAATACGCATGTTACGCGGGGCTCGTATAGTGGCAATACCTTAGCCTTCCAAGCTAAAGCTAGGAGTTCGATTCTCCTGCCCCGCTCCATTTACTAGTTGACGTAATATGTGAACTGCAATATAATATGAAGGTAAATTGGTATTAAGCTTCTGTAATGGCGCCGGTTTCTACCCGGTAAGTGCATAATTGGATGATGCAGGTTCGAGTCCTGCCAGGAGCGCCAAATCCTTTCAATATCCTATCCTAACACAAAATTCTCCTCCATAACATATTGAGTATGTGTGTGATCCTCCATTAAGCTACAGCTTAAATCACACAAAGGATGAACACATGTTAGACACCATGGCAGATGTCATGAAGATGGCCTATGACAGAAACTGGATCACCACCCGGGATGGGAATGTGAGCTTGCGTCGAAAGCATGCTCCATATCTGTATATCACACCCGGCGGATCACGCAAGCAGAACCTCACCAGTGAATCCATGCTCAAGATGCAGTTTCCTGAAAGCCCACAATCTGTTCAGCCTTGGAAAGAAATGCTCAGGGTGGATGATGAATACCAGCGTAAGATTGTGGGTCTAGATCCCAGTGGGGAGTTGCCTTTCCATTATCTGCTACAAGAACGTATCAACACCAACAACAGAGTGGTGCTGCATTTGCATTGCACTTACACGGTGGCTGCCATTCGCAGAGGCATTGTGCTGAGTGAACTGATCTCAGATTTTCCAGAGCTGAGTGGGCTGACTCGCGTGGGGCCCAATGTGCCATTCACACAAGCCAAGAGTGGTTCTTTGGGACTGGCTGTGTATGATGCATTTGATGTTCAAAAAGATGGCGCAGTCAGTTATGATATTGTGGGGGTGACAGGCCATGGTGTGGTCTCAGTGGACATTGACCCCTGGCGTGCATTTGAACATTGTGAGAGAGTTGAACATATTTGCAAGATCGTGCTAGCTAGCGGAGTTTGGTGAACATGACCCAGCCACTAAATGGCAATTGGATCCACTAAAGGCCTGCAAGTTTGCGAATATAACTGAGTGCACTTTCCACAACAATCTCATCATGGGCCATGGGCACATAGGCCATGATGCCCTGTCCCATGCTTTTGGCAGCCTGAGCACGATGATTTCCATCAATTATACTGTGATCTGGGCCCAGTATGATGGGTGGAATCTGTGCACCCTGTCTCATGCGGGCGCGCCACCATCTGACACGATCCTCATCGAAATCTATCACTCTGTGAAAAGGATCATTATAGTACACATCATGATCATAGTCAGGAATGTCATGGGCAGGGATCATTTTGATACCCCACTCATGCTGTTGGATAAACTGTTCCATCTCTGGGTTTAAGCCAGATTCATGATGCATTTTTGCATACAATTGCATCATGTTTGATCCACTCACACTTTCAAACATGTGAGTATTTAGACTGAGTGTGCACAATTATGTTGACACACACATGATCAGTTTTATCATGAACACATGCAGCAAGCTTGCAAACCCCCTCACAGTGTGAATCACATTGTGACCTTCTCGCACTTGGACAAACATGCGGTGCTCACATGGCTGATCCTGAACATGCTGGATGACTGCACGCTCGCATCAAGCAACCTGAGTGCAGTGGATGCAAACGGCTATTGGAGATGGAGAATGAGCAAGAAGCCCCAAGATCGTCGTGTGTTGTTTGAACGAGCAGAAGATGTGTGCATATTCCAGTTAGCTTGGGAACCATGATCTCTCCCGTTGAACAAATCACACATGCTGTGAACACATGTGCAAGTGCTTTTTCACATTCAGTCACAGTACCAGACATGCATGACACCATGCTGTTGGTCATGCATGATTGGTTGTATGAGCATGTGGGTGAGTGTGACCACACATGGAGCTTTGCAGATTTTCACACATATTGTTTCAAAAACCCACATGATGCCATGCAGTTCAGCCTGATCTGGGGATAAATCTCCTATCTGTGTGAGGAATGTCATGTTTATTTTCACATGACTCCAGTAAATATATCCACACACAGAGGATATTCTCATGAGCGACGATATTAAGAAGTACAAGCAGTTGGTGGAATCCAGCTTTCAAACAGAAACCATGCACACAGGCTCAGACCTGGAAAATCCACAGGAAGTGGCCCAGTTGCTGTCACACATGTTCCAGTCTGGTGTGGACAAGCAAACTCTGAAAGACGTGCTCATGGGCCATAAAAATGATCCACATTGGGCTCTGGAAACACTCAATCACTTGGAAAACATGGTCAAGTAATACTTGCACTTATAAGTAAAAATATCACATGTTAATACATCATCTTCTGGAACTAGATAACCAGCAAATGGACGAGGCCTTGGGCAAGTGGGCCACTCTGGCTGCCCTGGGCGTGGCAGGTGTCTCTGGCCTGGGAGCACTCAGCGGTGGCGGGTCACATGGGGGGTCACCTGATATCAACCCCATATCTGCTGCCCAAGCTGCCAGAACTCCCCAAAGTGCACCAGCAGCCGTAAGAGTAACACCCCCCAACACAGTGCATCCCAATTTTCCTAGGGAATTACACAGTGTGGCTAGCATGAACGCCAATGACAGAGTGGCCACCTTCCAGAACACCATGTTGCCCATAATACAAGCTGAAAATCAACACATACGAGATGATAGACAACGTGTGAGAGTGATTGAAAACAATCGCACACCCAGCCCCCAAGACAGAGCCTGGCTCAATCAAAAGATGACTGACTATGGTGTGACTGATGTCACCAGCCTCATGCGCAGAATGGATGTGATTCCTCCCAGCTTGGTGCTGGCGCAGTCAGCCATTGAAAGTGGTTGGGGTACCGATCAAATTGCTCGCAGTGGTAATGCATTTTTTGGTCAAAGAGCTGTACGCGATCAAGGCCACACACCTGGACCACAAGGTGAACGCTATCGCAGCTATGAAAGCCCACAACACAGTGTGCGCAGTTACATGAAGAATTTGAACACACACAGAGCTTATGAAGCCTTGCGTGCAGAACGCACCAAGCTGCGCCGCCAAGGTAAAACTCCCACAGGTGTGGATTTGGCAGTGGGTTTGCTAAGTTACAGCACACGCGGTGCTGAGTATGTGGAACAAGTGCAAAGATTGATCCGTAGCAGAGATTTGGGTCGTTTTGACCGCGGCTGAAACTGTGTTTTAACAAACTGAGCAGTTCCTGAACTTCTGATTGACATATTCATCATGTGTGTTAATCTGAACACATGTTTAAGATGTTGATGCCTTTACCACGTGAACTATGGGTGGCTTGCAGCGGAGGAGTAGACAGCATGGCAGTGCTGGACTTTCTCAGTCGCAGCCATCAGGTTCATGTGGCCTATTTCAATCATGGCACTGTGCATGGAGTGGAAAGCGAGCTGTGGCTGCGCAAGTATTGTGAACACAGGGGATGGGATCTTGTGTTGGGTAACATGCACCAGGAGAAACCCACCCATGCAAGTCAGGAGGAATTTTGGCGTCAGCAACGCTATGAATTTCTCACCAGTATCCCTGGCACAGTTGTCATGGCGCATCACCTGGATGATTGTGTGGAAACTTATTTGTTCAACTGTTTGCATGGCAAGCACCACACCATTCCCTTGCGTCATGCCAATGTGGTGCGTCCCTTTCTCACAACACCCAAGAGTGAGTTTGTGAGCTGGTGTGCAAGAAAGAATGTGCCTTGGTGTGAAGATTCCAGCAACCAGGACACTCGCTATATGCGCAATCTGATTCGTCATCGTATTGTGCCAGAGGCATTGATAGTGAATCCAGGGTTGCATACTGTTATTGCAAAAATGGTGCTTGACAGTATTAAGAAGTAATTATTCCTTATTACTGATAGGTATTTCCTCACCTGTACGGGTAATAAATCTACGTATCACCTTATAGTCACATCTATCATGATGTATATGATGAGGTTTAAGTCCGTGTTCCGCTAACCATTCTCGGAAATACGTGGTTTTATATTGTTCCTGGGTTAGTTTGTGTTCTATCACAGTGGTATATCTGGGAATCTTTCTGCCCTTGAGAGATCTATAAGTTCCTTTTCTTGTTTCATGCCACTTCTTAACACCTTCAGATATGCTATGTGAAGTTTCAACTGAGGCTTTGGTCCCCTGTCTTCTTTGAGCCACTGCTTGACCAAATTCAGGTGGCATCTTTTTACCTTTGTTCCAAGGGTCTCTACGAACACAGCCAGCCCGCTGTCTTTTTTGTTGTTCCAGTGTCAGCTGTTGGCCTTTGTTCTGTATGCTTATATTATGCGCCATAAGTTTTTTGATAGACTCATATTGTGTAGCAGTTACTTTGTGCCTGGAATTTCTGGCAGGATTATCCTGCGTCATTCTCCATAATGCAAATGACATCTTCCTGTGGTAGACACCTTCAGTCATTCTCACCAGCAGCATGTGTGCAATGAAATGCTCTTTAGCTGTTAATTTGACTAGGTTTGATAGGTCATCTTTTCCTCCCATGCATTTGGGAATGATGTGATGTTTTTCAGTATAAATGGATTTATCTAACACTCTGTTTAATGCTGCTGCAATCAGAGAGGTATAATAATTTGTGTACTTGTTGTTGATAAACACGGTGGTCTCCAAGTAAATATGTGTGTGGGACAGCCTGGGGACTCCAAGCCGGGTTTTTGTTTGCTCTAACAAACAAATTACCATTCATATTTATAGATGGGTTGACATATTATAGTAAATATCCTATACTTCATTTATAAGTAATAATTAATTAAGGGCTAGTAATTCAATTGGTTAGAAATTTCGCCTCATAAGCGGAAAGTTGTCGGTTCAAGTCCGGCCTGGCCTACCAAAATAAACCAGCGCGAAAGCACTGTAGGTTCAAGTCCTACCACGCCTACCAACTACTTCTGGTAAGGAAAGTCTACCTAACTCGACTAGCTAGCGATATAAGGTAGAGCGGCTTGATCAACCGTAAAAGGAGAATGGGCAAGTTGATCCCCCAGGATTGACCAGATACCTCACCTGCCACAACCTTGATTCCTCAATTAAAAAGGCGTCCACAATGAAACACAAGTTATCTCATGTGGTGCGCATTCCAGATACACATGCATATTGCGACTCCCACACACACCATCCTGTCACATGGTGTGATACACATGTGCCCAAAGAGGCTTGGAAATTCACTCTGGAAGTAGATCAAGAAACCTGGGCAGAAACATATGTGTTCATGTTCCTGGACCAAAATATAGCCACACAATTTGCGCTTCTGTATGGATAACTGATCTAATATACATTTAAATATCATGCATGGCATTACACTGGCCCCATATGACCAAATTACTAGTGCGGGATGCACATCATTTGCAGCAGATCCTGAACTGGGCTCATGTGAATTGTGGGGACACCAGCTACCAACACTGGAATAGCCACTATGCTCACCCCTGGCTCACCATGTATTTTTGTGATGTACAATTCAAAATAGCATTTGAATTGGCATGTTTATGACCTATTAAAAGAATGGATCCACAATCACTAGGGTTTTTCCTCGTCTCATGAAGTTGTTGCTGTGCATGTCCCATCCGCCCTCCACATCCACATGATCACTATACTCAGCCAGCGCACTTAACACTTGCATCCAGGACTGTGGAGGTTCTCCTCCCAGTTTTACATAAATGTCTTCTTGCTGGTCAGGATCCATGAGGTCTGCCACATCATATCCCATGCCCATCAGCTTGTCCTCCACATGCATGGCTAAACCGTCTGCCAACATGCTCATTTCCGTTACTTCTCCCAGAGCAAGCATTTCTGCCAAGTAACCAGTATAATTGTTTAATAGCTGAGATTCTGTCACCTTGAGTAACTTTTCCATTCTCACATAGGCAAGATTTGTGCCAGGAATCTGTTTCACATATCTGCTAAAGCGTGGCACATGTGGATTCTGTGCATGAGATTGCACAAATTGCACAAACTTGACATATGCACTGTGTGAAGGGAAGATCTTGAGTACATATGACTTTTGTGGGTGCATGGCCACTGCTGCCTCCAACCCTGTGCCCAAACTCTTCCAACCATATTTGGCCAGAATTTGTTTAAGGTGTTCTGGATCATCACTGTGATGTAGCTCATGTGTGAGAGTGATTTCTCTAATTTGCATGGTGTGTCTCATATAAAAGGATCAGTAATAACCCACATGTTTCCGCGCATCATGAAATTGGCGGCATGAAGGTCTATATGACGCCAACCAATGTCTTTTAAGGTGTCGCTCAATTCATGGATGGCTTGTGTTTCCTGTGGGTTTATGGTCTCGTTATTGCAATCAGTTACCCCGTTTGAGTCTGCCACATGTGGGTCCCATGTCACGCTGGTTCTCACCCAATATGGTGGCAGTGAGTGTGGATCATGTGTGTTCCACAACTGGTCCATCAAACACAACAGACTGGGGAATTGCACCAGGTCATAGGGTAGCATTTTGGCAAGCTTTTCCATTCTCACATAGGCATACTCTGTGCCTGGAACGGGTCTCACATATCTGCTGAATCTGGGATAGTGTGGGTTCTGGGGATTCCGTTGCACCATGTTCACAAAGTGCACATATGGACTGGTTTTGGGAAAGATCTTGAGCACATATGATTTACGGGGGTGTTCAGCCACCCCAGCTTCAAACCCATGACCCAAGGGCATCCAGCCTTTTTGATGCAACAAGTTGGCTAGATCCGCTCCCACCATACCACGCTTGAGTTTGCGACCAATTTCCAGTTCATTTATTTGCATGACTATATTTACGTGACAGTTGACATGTGCCTTAATACAGATAAATAATCACAACAGTTAACTAGAGAGTTGCCATGTTGCATGTGATTGACAATTTAAACCATCCACTCATTCACTTGGTGTCTGGTGACCCTGTAAGACCACATGTGGGGGTAACAGACAGATTACACAATCTGAACCGAATACTTGTGCTGGATAATCAGTCAGGTGCCCCTTCCAGTGTGGTGTGTGTGGCATTTCATGATCATGTAATTTCCGAAGAGCATGAGATTGCCTCATATGAAGGTAGTGCACCCACAGTGGCCATACTATACACTATCTGGAGTTTGGACAGAGGTGGTGGACAGGCCATGATACCTGTAGCCAAAAACTGGGTCAAACATGAATTTCCCACAGTGCAACAGTTGATCACTCTGAGTCCTCATACAACCATGGCCAGAAGATTTCATGAGAAGAATGGTGCGCATGAGCTACAAGTGAATTCAAACACAGTAAACTTTGAATATACTATCAACTAACTCCAGGTAAGCAGAAATTGTGTGGAAGATTCTTCATTAGGAAATTCCAGTATCCAGGAGTCTGCTGTCCCTGAGTCTGCACTTATTACAAATTTAGTTCCATATGTGTTTTCCAGAAATTTCATAATTTGGTAAAAATCCAGATCAGGAAACTGGTCCACAAATCGCACCCACCATTCGTGGCTGGGGGTTCCACATTGAAAAACCAAACATGTGTTCATGGTGTGCACCACACCATGTCATATAAGGCAGCAGTTTCTGAATCACGAAAACACATCCAGCTGCCTGAATCTATCCATCCACCCTGTTTCATAGGACCCAACATCTCGCGGCACCAGTGGAATCTTTCCGGATCCACAAAGATGCTTTTCTTGCCCAAACTGGAAACCATAAACTGGTATCCCAGTTTACGCACAGGCCAGCTCTCTGGCACAGGTTCAATCATGGGACTCTTCCTTATGCGTGCAGATCCAAGCCAACAAACAATGCACAGAATTCAGGATCTGTCCGTGATCCCAGGAACCATGCACATGTGACTTCTTCTCGCACCATGAGTACCTTGCCGTTGTCCAGCACCTTGATGATCCGAGTGGTGTCTGTTTGTGGAATCAGGTTGGCAATCTCCATGTTCTCCACCAAGAACGGATAGCTGGGATCCGTGACTATGTTACACAGTACATGCTCTCCTGCAACAAGAGCTGCATGAGAACGCTCCAAGATATCGGCAAGGGGAGCCCCCAGCACAATGGTAGTGTTAAAGTAAACAGCACCCTGCGCATTACCATCAGTAACATAGTCCTGTGTCATCCTATCCTTACCATACTTGGCCATCATTTGTACTCCCGCATGGTGCACTTGTGCGGCCAGCTTACCCGAGTTGAGAGAAGGTAAGTCTGTCCTAGCTAAAATATAAACAGCAAGATCTCGTTGATTTTCCATACAAATTTCCTTTTCTTATGTCATAATACATGTGATCACACACATGTCAATAACATATTTGGGCTAAAAAGTGGTTGACGCACATAATTATGGTGTTATATTAAATGAGCAAGCTGACATTCAAACAAAGGAGATTCACAGCAATGGCAAAGATGTATACTCATATTGGCGCTGCTCTATACAAGGGCAAGGACAAGTTTCGTTTCACAAATGGTCGTGCAGATGTTCGGATTAAGACCATGACCAAAGAGGGCTTTGATAATATTGAATTTGTACCCCTGGATGGAGAGATGACCAAGGCAGAAGCACTACAGACTGTGCAAGCTGCTGAACTGGCTGCTCGCCGCGGTTTGACCCTACCCAATACAAACTCACAGTCTGACAATGATGTGGATCAGGAAGCTGCCTGACCACATGGTGTGACATCCTGTGTTCATGTGAGCAGAGGTAAATAATTGTTAAAAGGAGATCATCATGATTCGCACAATCTTTCGCGACAACCGCATGCTATTTGGTCCGCTCAAGGATGCCCAACTTGCCGTGATCTCCCATGACCCTGTGTTTGCAGGACATGGTATCTCAGTTAGTGCCACACCTGAACAGGTGGACATTTTTGTGACCATGCCAGTGGATCTGAGCAGAGCTCAACGTGTGCAGGCATGGTTCCTGCGTAACCATAAAATTCTGGCCTAGTGTTTGACTGAGCGTGTGTGTGCCCATAAACTATTAGCACAGTATAGAATAAACGCACAACAACGGAGGCACACACTATGACTGTTACTACAACCAAGAACACTACCCACCAGGGTTTTACACAAGCTGAAAAGGTGGCCAAGTATCTTAAGGCTGGCCGCACAATTACTGCCCGTGAGGCCTCTTCACGGTTTTCCATTCGTAACCTGCGTGCACGCATTTGCGAATTGCGTCAGGCAGGCATGATGATTGGCACCATTCCATACACCCGCAAGGATGGTGTGAATGCTGTCAAGTATGTGATGGAAGTGCCCAAGCGTGCACGTAGCGCTCGGGCTTAAATAACATACAACAAACGTGGTTGAGCAGTTGGGTCAGGAGACTGAATCCGGGAATGTTTAACCCATGACACTTTAGAGTGGTTCAGACGCAAGTTTGAACCACTCTTTTTTTGTTGACTTACATGCATTTAATGTTATTATGAACATGAAGGAGCACCCATGACATTCCACCTGGAAAAACCCTATATTAACAACATTGGTAACAATAAAAAGAAGCTCACAGCCAAACAGCTAAGATCCAAAGCTGCACATGAAGCTTGGCTCAAGGCAAACAACGTGCATCCTGATCAGCTGGCTGCTAGAGCCACGCATGCGCCTCGCAAACTCACTGTGATTCTTAAGGTGGACACATCTGGACCCCCAGTAAGCAATGGATTTGCTCCTGGTGGTGCCAAAAAAAGTGTGTTTGATTCAGAGTGGAAGCGAACATATGAAGACAATCCTGAAATGGCTGCACGTGAGCGAGTTGCGCTAGTACAAGCAGAGGCCAAGAAGAGTCGTATTATACCCCTGTATAATAAGGGAGGATATCAGTTTGCTGGTGATCTAAAAATGACTGATTTAGGCAAACGGCGGCCTTAACCATTCATGCACCATATCTGAAAATTCTGGGTCTGGGCCAGCTCTGTCCTTGTGTGGGTCTGCCACTTAAATCCATCTTGGGAACAGTCACCCCAGTGTTGGGTCTTTCCAGTTTGTAAGCAGCACTTAAATTATTGCCTGCTGCCAAACTGGTGGGATCCTGATATGGGTTACTCTGCTTGTCAGGTTGATTCAATGAAGTATTGTAAACAGATGGTTTACTGGTCTGCCTCAAGTAACTTAGTGCACTGGCCTGATTCATACGTGGGTTTGTTTCTAGTGCTAATGCCAACAATCCTGTAACTTGTGGCGAAGCCATACTGGTGCCTGCCAGTTTGTTCAAATAGTAACTGATATTCCTACTGTCAGTCACAGCGTTAGTGGTATAAGAGTCATTTGTATAGGCTCCCATCACAGCCACACCAGGCGCCCACACATCCACGCCTGTGCCAAAATTGCTGAAACTGGCCCTCTGATTGTCTGAATTATTACCCAGTGCACCCACTACAATACTTTTAGCTGCGGGCGTGGGAGGCCGATTATAATAAACTGTGCT
>Ga0209189_1003155_pt1 | contig 11158 bp, 1 predicted proteins | sample C_130820_EF_Meta_FD_187308 | JGI IMG/M metagenome (GOLD analysis project Ga0209189, IMG submission 187308) | Freshwater microbial communities from Lake Croche, Canada to study carbon cycling - C_130820_EF_MetaG (SPAdes) (version 3) | ecosystem: Environmental > Aquatic > Freshwater > Lake | place...
ATACCGGGTCGCCATCATCGTCCAGCTCCAGTTTGGTGAACGTCGGCTCAGTCGGCACCAGCCTGCGGCCGGGGGTGTTGGGCAGGGACTCGGAAATGGCTCTCGCACTGGGCGTGTCGACGATGGAAGCGTGGAACACGACGCTGCGGTGCCAAGTGTCGATGGCAGTGACAAGCGAGGCCCTTGAAAGCTTGGCCGTAGTGGCGTTTGATGACTTGAGGTCGGTGGACTCCATCGTGAGCACAGTGGTGGCCGGAGTCCAGTGATTCTAATGGGGGATATTAGAATCGAATGTTGACAATCGCGTCTAAGTGCAGTAATGTCTGCGGGAAGACGGGCGGTGATAAAGACAATGAGTTTTATTGTATGACATAGAGTCTGTCCATACAGACTCACACACAGAGTACGGCTTACCTGCGGGAAGACGGGCGGTGATAAAGACAATGATTCGATTCTAATATCTGGGTGCGGGATATTGAGAGGTCGAAATCAGAGTCCCCGCTCGGTCCCGCAGGGCGCGCTTTGGGTCCGGGCCGATTTGGCTATTGGCCATCAATCGGCCCGGGCGCTCGGTAGCTCAGTATCAGAGTGATTCCTGACACTCCCCCCCTGAACAACGGGGTTTGTACGTTGGTCAGGATAGAACATGTATCACTCTTGGTTGTTGAAGCGTCGGATTGCGGCCGCGTGGCCGGTAAGGTTGGCTTTGCTGATCATATCGGCGTGGTTGAGAGCGGTGTCGATGTACGTGGGCGCGACGATACGCTTGGCGATGAGGCTCTTAACGTAATGGAACTTGATGTTGATGTGGCGGGTCTTGCGGGACCTAGACGGTGCGTGTGCCATGGAGATAGCAGCCTCGTTGTCCTCGTAGATGACCGTGGGTCCGTCTTGGGGGAAACCCATAGTGGCGAGTAGGAGGCGGAGCCACTCAGCTTGCATACACGCGTAGCACAGCATGACGTACTCGGCCTCGCATGTGCTCAGTTGGACGTCGGAACCAGGGCTGGCGGTATCGGCGAGAGGGTTGCTGCGCGAGAGGATTGAGCCAGAGGTGGGGCCGATTGTAAACTTGTAGCCGCCATGGCTGCGTGAGTCGGGGTGCGAGGCGAAGGAGGCGTCGACGTAGGCGAAGAGGCGGGGGCCGTGTTCGGCAGCAGACGCGAAGTCGAGGCGAGGCCCAGTGCGAGGGGTGGCGACGAGGTATCGGAGGAGGTGGATCGCGTGGTCGAGGTCGGTTTGGACGGGCCCGGTGTTCTTGGATGCAAGGTGGGACAGGACGAGGCAGCAGTCATGGCGGGTTTGCTTGGCGTGCATAAGGCACCCGATGAGCTCCTGATATTGTGGCTGGGGCACAGGCGTGGCGTCCGTGGCGGGTTCGAAGAGATGGCTGTTGTGGGGCACATTGGGCTTAGGGCCTCGCGCTGCCGAGATGAGGTCTGAGTACTTTTCGGCGAGTGATGCGATGTAGCCCGCCTGATGAATCGTGACTCCGGTGGGGGTGCGTTCGATGCACCAGCCTGCGTGCGACGCACCCTCTTTGTCCAGCTTGAGTTCGCCGTACCTCGCGGTTAGGCCGTCGATGAGGAATTGGTTGGCAGCCTCGGAGAGGGACAGTGCGTGCCCGTCGTCTACGTGAAAGTAAACGACGGTGTGGTGGGGGTGGCCGGGCTTGCTGCGAATGAAGAGGCACTCGTCGGCGTCAGACTGCACGAAGCCCAGTGTGGTCATTGTGGCTACTAGGTCCAAGTAGAATGTGCGATTGACCTGTTTGAGGCCGTAGAGGCCCCCAATTACGCGAACGAGCTGACCCGAGAGCGGGCCGACGCCAGGCGGTAACCGCGCGAAGACCGGCACTTTAGAGTCCAGTTTGCAATGTAGAAATGCCCCATTTATGTCGAATGACCAAGTGTGCACTCTGTCCGCCTTGCCAATCTTGGCGGCGTATGCAAAGAACGCGAAGGTTGCAGTAAGTTTGGTGGTCGCGTCGGTGGCTGGAGCGAAGGTATCGCCATACGATGAATCAGGCTGGGTATGTCCACCGCCAACGAGGCGGGCTGCAATCCTGTCGAAGGTCCCATTGGCGTGGAACTTCGCCTTTAAAAACATTTTACAGTACACGATGACGAGCTCGGCGTCTGTGGACTCTCCGCGGCGGCGTTTGGCGAGCGCTTCATCGAGCATCCATTTCTCCTCTCGGGTGACGGTGCGTAGGACGTTGTAACGCGAGGTCATCTTGGCCATCTCGTCGTCGATTGCTTGTCGTGCCTCTTCTGGCCACTCGCGCAGACCTTCATTGACGGTGACTTGGCGGGAGCGGGCCAGGGGCGAACCCGTGGTTTGAGGTACGGGGGCAGCGAGGGCGAGGGAATCTAAGTCCGTGATGGCCCCGAATTGGAGTTCTCTTGGTTTGTTTCGCCTGAATCGGCTGCGATCCACGCCCTGAGAGGTCGGAGGGGCGGGGGCAGGTGTTTCCGCGACGGGGGCCGCCGCTGAGGGTTCGAGGCCATCAACTGCGCGCTCAATGCTCGGGGGCAACGACGGCAACGACGAAGACGGTGACTGCCGCTGCAATTCGGGCGCAAGTGCGGGCGGTCGGTGGTCGGGCGACGGCTCGGCCATTACATCGATCGGTGCGGGGGGCATATATTCCGGGGGCTCGAGGGAAGGCGAAGGAGAGGCGACCTCGGACAGGGCCGGCACCGCTGCAAAGCGTTGTTGTTGCTGCTGCTGCTGCTGTTGTGATAGATTAGAGCCAGTCAGGACTTGCACCTGAGAACTGGCTAACCCACTGGCATGTTGTTGTTGTGGATGGTGCTGCTGGTGCGGTGCGGAAGATACCGCAAAGTGGTCGCGGGGCACGGGCGCGATAGTCTTCTTTGCGGGGCGCCAGAACGGGTTCTTGACGCTGACGGGGTCACACATGCGGGCATCCCTTTTGACGATGATGCCGCTGGCCAGGACGACGCGAAGCGAAGTGCTGGCCAGGTTGTCGGGGCCCAGGTTGACGCCGAGCTCCCTCTTGGGCGCGGCGTCGTCCCTTGCGATGGTGGTGGCGGTTGATTGGACCATTACCACCGTCCCGAAGGGGAGGAACTTGTCCAGAGGGATGGTCGAGTGACGACCCACCACGACGGAGGACGGGCTAGCTCCCCCAGGGGCGGACGCGCATGGGAGGAGGTTGAGCATAGAGCATACGAATCTGTAGGACTCCAGCGTCAGGTTTTCTGGCAGACAGGCGGTGAGCGACGCCAGCAGCGTGATACGGCCCTCCCCGATGGTTCGAATGCGCCTTTCGACTGTCTGAGCGTGTTGAAGCGGGGGGGACGCGGAGAGGGAGTAACCCAGCGCAGCAAGCGGGACGGCGAGCGAGAGCAGGGCGCTCTCCGAGTCGACATACACCTTGGAGACTTTGTGTCCGTACCGAGTGAATGATAAAGCAATGGCAGACTGCACGGCTTCGAGGAGGTGCGCTTTGTTCTTGGATAGCGCACCAACAACCCCGCAAAACTTGGAAAGGCCACAGACGAAAACAATCGCCACAGTTGCCCCGCCAATTTGAGGGGTTGGCATAGCCTTGAGGTCCATCGAAATCGTGTGGCCAACCAAAGGCGGGGGAGGCGAGCGGGAGTCGCCGCCAATGAACCGTGGGGCCTTGGTGAGGCAGATGGGGCAAGGGCCACTTTCTTCGAACGCGGAATCAACGTCGGATGCGGCCAGGCCATAGGCAGGGTGCGTCGTCAGCAGCGCCTTCATCTTGGCAGCAGACGGGTGATTCAAAGCGCAGTGGATAGACATGACTGCGTCGTTACGCGATTGCTGGCGCTTGGTGAATACGGGGAGGCCGTCGATCTTCACCGTAGCAGCGGCAACAGCAGCGGGTCGGCGTGACGCCGCGGAGAACGGGTAAGTGTTGTTGGTGGAGCGGGGCGATATGTCGATGAGGGTACCATCCTTACTAACTACTCTCAGGGAGTCGGAGCCAGCCAGACCCTGAAACGCGCCGCCAGATCGGTGCAGGTACCCAAGGGACAGCAGGCGTACGTTGGAGGACGGGACGTAGAGTATCATGTTGCAGCTGGGAGGGAGAAAGTCGGCACGGCCCACGTGCGTAGCCTGCATCACGGCAGCGCCTTTAGCAGCGGAAATAGAGATAGGGGAACGCAGGAGTTTCGCCCCTGGCCCCAGGTCGGCCAGCCTGTATGTGATACTGTACGTACACGCTGAGTCCCATATGAAGGGAGTCGCAGGGGCTTCAGGGGAAGCCGCGGCAACGAACGCAGAGGGCCCAACAGAGCCGCGCGCAAAGAGAGCACGCCATTGCTCGTCGCTGACAGACTCAGGGCCGTCATCGGCGCACCGCTCGAGGGCTGCGTCAAGACGATGGTGGGCAGCAGCGTCAGAGTCGAGGGCGACGGCACCAGCGCGTGACCCAGTAGCACTCAGAGCAGTCGCTGAAGCCGCCAATGCGTCGTACTCGGCCTCAGCCGCCAAGCGGCGCTGGACATATTCGTCTCTCGAGAGGGTCGTCAGTGTTGACCTGGCGGGACCCGAAGCGACGACCGCATCGGCAACCACCGTTCGACGACCATGCGCTTGTTGTTGTTGGGCAGACGTAGGCCGATTAGAGCCAGTCAGGACTTGCACCTGAGAACTGGCTAACCCACTGGCATGTTGCTGTTGGTGTTGCTGTTGCTTGCCAGAGCGGTGTGGGCGATCGGATCTGAAGTACCTTTCGGCCTCTCTGGCCATCCAACAGGAAGTGAGGGGGTGGTTAGCGCGTGCAACGACCAAACCCGGGACCTTCGCGCTGAGCAGGGAGCAGAGGGGGCACGCGTGGGCATCCTTGTCGGCAGAGTCGTTCGGCTTCTTACCCAGCGGTGGGGCGGAGGCAGAAAGGGCCTTGCTGCCGTCCATGTCGCGGGGCCCTAAAGTGCGCGCGCCTTCGTCGATGAGTTTGGTCCCGAGCTCCTCGAACTTGAGCGACTCCAGCACGTTCGTCGCGCGCAGCGAGGACACAAAGGCGGCCCTGTCAGGTGACACGCCGTTGATGAGGACGGTGGCCGCCAAAACATCTACGGCGATGTCCTTCGAGCCCAGGGAGTTGGTGATCGCGCGAACGGCTTGCCGGGCTGCGTTGACAAAAGTTCTGGCGGAGTTGTCTCCGGGCAGCGCTGGCATCTCCTTGAGGGACATGAGTAGGTTGACCATGGCAGACAGGGAGTCGTATTTGTTGGTATCCAGTAGTTTCAGCAGAGCATACACGACGGCGGCGGGGTCGGATTTGATGGTGTTCCACGTAGGCAGGCCACCGAGTTCGATCAGTAGATCTTCATGGACGGTGCTGTAGACATAAGTCCTCATGAAGGCGGCGTCCAAGGCCACGACTTTGTCCGCTCGGGTCTTGTGGTCCTCCACGGCCTTCTTGTAGGCGAGGAGACCTTCGACGGATAGGTAGCGGAAGCCCTCTGCTGTCTCGTCTAGCGATCGGCGTTGGAATACCGGGTCGCCATCTTCGTCCAGCTCCAGTTTGGTGAACGTCGGCTCAGTCGGCACCAGCCTGCGGCCGGGGGTGTTGGGCAGGGACTCGGAAATGGCTCTCGCACTGGGCGTGTCGACGATGGAAGCGTGGAACACGACGCTGCGGTGCCAAGTGTCGATGGCAGTGACAAGCGAGGCCCTTGAAAGCTTGGCCGTAGTGGCGTTTGATGACTTGAGGTCGGTGGACTCCATCGTGAGCACAGTGGTGGCCGGAGTCCAGTGATTCTAATGGGGGATATTAGAATCGAATGTTGACAATCGCGTCTAAGTGCAGTAATGTCTGCGGGAAGACGGGCGGTGATAAAGACAATGAGTTTTATTGTATGACATAGAGTCTGTCCATACAGACTCACACACAGAGTACGGCTTACCTGCGGGAAGACGGGCGGTGATAAAGACAATGATTCGATTCTAATATCTGGGTGCGGGATATTGAGAGGTCGAAATCAGAGTCCCCGCTCGGTCCCGCAGGGCGCGCTTTGGGTCCGGGCCGATTTGGCTATTGGCCATCAATCGGCCCGGGCGCTCGGTAGCTCAGTATCAGAGTGATTCCTGACACTCCCCCCCTGAACAACGGGGTTTGTACGTTGGTCAGGATAGAACATGTATCACTCTTGGTTGTTGAAGCGTCGGATTGCGGCCGCGTGGCCGGTAAGGTTGGCTTTGCTGATCATATCGGCGTGGTTGAGAGCGGTGTCGATGTACGTGGGCGCGACGATACGCTTGGCGATGAGGCTCTTAACGTAATGGAACTTGATGTTGATGTGGCGGGTCTTGCGGGACCTAGACGGTGCGTGTGCCATGGAGATAGCAGCCTCGTTGTCCTCGTAGATGACCGTGGGTCCGTCTTGGGGGAAACCCATAGTGGCGAGTAGGAGGCGGAGCCACTCAGCTTGCATACACGCGTAGCACAGCATGACGTACTCGGCCTCGCATGTGCTCAGTTGGACGTCGGAACCAGGGCTGGCGGTATCGGCGAGAGGGTTGCTGCGCGAGAGGATTGAGCCAGAGGTGGGGCCGATTGTAAACTTGTAGCCGCCATGGCTGCGTGAGTCGGGGTGCGAGGCGAAGGAGGCGTCGACGTAGGCGAAGAGGCGGGGGCCGTGTTCGGCAGCAGACGCGAAGTCGAGGCGAGGCCCAGTGCGAGGGGTGGCGACGAGGTATCGGAGGAGGTGGATCGCGTGGTCGAGGTCGGTTTGGACGGGCCCGGTGTTCTTGGATGCAAGGTGGGACAGGACGAGGCAGCAGTCATGGCGGGTTTGCTTGGCGTGCATAAGGCACCCGATGAGCTCCTGATATTGTGGCTGGGGCACAGGCGTGGCGTCCGTGGCGGGTTCGAAGAGATGGCTGTTGTGGGGCACATTGGGCTTAGGGCCTCGCGCTGCCGAGATGAGGTCTGAGTACTTTTCGGCGAGTGATGCGATGTAGCCCGCCTGATGAATCGTGACTCCGGTGGGGGTGCGTTCGATGCACCAGCCTGCGTGCGACGCACCCTCTTTGTCCAGCTTGAGTTCGCCGTACCTCGCGGTTAGGCCGTCGATGAGGAATTGGTTGGCAGCCTCGGAGAGGGACAGTGCGTGCCCGTCGTCTACGTGAAAGTAAACGACGGTGTGGTGGGGGTGGCCGGGCTTGCTGCGAATGAAGAGGCACTCGTCGGCGTCAGACTGCACGAAGCCCAGTGTGGTCATTGTGGCTACTAGGTCCAAGTAGAATGTGCGATTGACCTGTTTGAGGCCGTAGAGGCCCCCAATTACGCGAACGAGCTGACCCGAGAGCGGGCCGACGCCAGGCGGTAACCGCGCGAAGACCGGCACTTTAGAGTCCAGTTTGCAATGTAGAAATGCCCCATTTATGTCGAATGACCAAGTGTGCACTCTGTCCGCCTTGCCAATCTTGGCGGCGTATGCAAAGAACGCGAAGGTTGCAGTAAGTTTGGTGGTCGCGTCGGTGGCTGGAGCGAAGGTATCGCCATACGATGAATCAGGCTGGGTATGTCCACCGCCAACGAGGCGGGCTGCAATCCTGTCGAAGGTCCCATTGGCGTGGAACTTCGCCTTTAAAAACATTTTACAGTACACGATGACGAGCTCGGCGTCTGTGGACTCTCCGCGGCGGCGTTTGGCGAGCGCTTCATCGAGCATCCATTTCTCCTCTCGGGTGACGGTGCGTAGGACGTTGTAACGCGAGGTCATCTTGGCCATCTCGTCGTCGATTGCTTGTCGTGCCTCTTCTGGCCACTCGCGCAGACCTTCATTGACGGTGACTTGGCGGGAGCGGGCCAGGGGCGAACCCGTGGTTTGAGGTACGGGGGCAGCGAGGGCGAGGGAATCTAAGTCCGTGATGGCCCCGAATTGGAGTTCTCTTGGTTTGTTTCGCCTGAATCGGCTGCGATCCACGCCCTGAGAGGTCGGAGGGGCGGGGGCAGGTGTTTCCGCGACGGGGGCCGCCGCTGAGGGTTCGAGGCCATCAACTGCGCGCTCAATGCTCGGGGGCAACGACGGCAACGACGAAGACGGTGACTGCCGCTGCAATTCGGGCGCAAGTGCGGGCGGTCGGTGGTCGGGCGACGGCTCGGCCATTACATCGATCGGTGCGGGGGGCATATATTCCGGGGGCTCGAGGGAAGGCGAAGGAGAGGCGACCTCGGACAGGGCCGGCACCGCTGCAAAGCGTTGTTGTTGCTGCTGCTGCTGCTGTTGTGATAGATTAGAGCCAGTCAGGACTTGCACCTGAGAACTGGCTAACCCACTGGCATGTTGTTGTTGTGGATGGTGCTGCTGGTGCGGTGCGGAAGATACCGCAAAGTGGTCGCGGGGCACGGGCGCGATAGTCTTCTTTGCGGGGCGCCAGAACGGGTTCTTGACGCTGACGGGGTCACACATGCGGGCATCCCTTTTGACGATGATGCCGCTGGCCAGGACGACGCGAAGCGAAGTGCTGGCCAGGTTGTCGGGGCCCAGGTTGACGCCGAGCTCCCTCTTGGGCGCGGCGTCGTCCCTTGCGATGGTGGTGGCGGTTGATTGGACCATTACCACCGTCCCGAAGGGGAGGAACTTGTCCAGAGGGATGGTCGAGTGACGACCCACCACGACGGAGGACGGGCTAGCTCCCCCAGGGGCGGACGCGCATGGGAGGAGGTTGAGCATAGAGCATACGAATCTGTAGGACTCCAGCGTCAGGTTTTCTGGCAGACAGGCGGTGAGCGACGCCAGCAGCGTGATACGGCCCTCCCCGATGGTTCGAATGCGCCTTTCGACTGTCTGAGCGTGTTGAAGCGGGGGGGACGCGGAGAGGGAGTAACCCAGCGCAGCAAGCGGGACGGCGAGCGAGAGCAGGGCGCTCTCCGAGTCGACATACACCTTGGAGACTTTGTGTCCGTACCGAGTGAATGATAAAGCAATGGCAGACTGCACGGCTTCGAGGAGGTGCGCTTTGTTCTTGGATAGCGCACCAACAACCCCGCAAAACTTGGAAAGGCCACAGACGAAAACAATCGCCACAGTTGCCCCGCCAATTTGAGGGGTTGGCATAGCCTTGAGGTCCATCGAAATCGTGTGGCCAACCAAAGGCGGGGGAGGCGAGCGGGAGTCGCCGCCAATGAACCGTGGGGCCTTGGTGAGGCAGATGGGGCAAGGGCCACTTTCTTCGAACGCGGAATCAACGTCGGATGCGGCCAGGCCATAGGCAGGGTGCGTCGTCAGCAGCGCCTTCATCTTGGCAGCAGACGGGTGATTCAAAGCGCAGTGGATAGACATGACTGCGTCGTTACGCGATTGCTGGCGCTTGGTGAATACGGGGAGGCCGTCGATCTTCACCGTAGCAGCGGCAACAGCAGCGGGTCGGCGTGACGCCGCGGAGAACGGGTAAGTGTTGTTGGTGGAGCGGGGCGATATGTCGATGAGGGTACCATCCTTACTAACTACTCTCAGGGAGTCGGAGCCAGCCAGACCCTGAAACGCGCCGCCAGATCGGTGCAGGTACCCAAGGGACAGCAGGCGTACGTTGGAGGACGGGACGTAGAGTATCATGTTGCAGCTGGGAGGGAGAAAGTCGGCACGGCCCACGTGCGTAGCCTGCATCACGGCAGCGCCTTTAGCAGCGGAAATAGAGATAGGGGAACGCAGGAGTTTCGCCCCTGGCCCCAGGTCGGCCAGCCTGTATGTGATACTGTACGTACACGCTGAGTCCCATATGAAGGGAGTCGCAGGGGCTTCAGGGGAAGCCGCGGCAACGAACGCAGAGGGCCCAACAGAGCCGCGCGCAAAGAGAGCACGCCATTGCTCGTCGCTGACAGACTCAGGGCCGTCATCGGCGCACCGCTCGAGGGCTGCGTCAAGACGATGGTGGGCAGCAGCGTCAGAGTCGAGGGCGACGGCACCAGCGCGTGACCCAGTAGCACTCAGAGCAGTCGCTGAAGCCGCCAATGCGTCGTACTCGGCCTCAGCCGCCAAGCGGCGCTGGACATATTCGTCTCTCGAGAGGGTCGTCAGTGTTGACCTGGCGGGACCCGAAGCGACGACCGCATCGGCAACCACCGTTCGACGACCATGCGCTTGTTGTTGTTGGGCAGACGTAGGCCGATTAGAGCCAGTCAGGACTTGCACCTGAGAACTGGCTAACCCACTGGCATGTTGCTGTTGGTGTTGCTGTTGCTTGCCAGAGCGGTGTGGGCGATCGGATCTGAAGTACCTTTCGGCCTCTCTGGCCATCCAACAGGAAGTGAGGGGGTGGTTAGCGCGTGCAACGACCAAACCCGGGACCTTCGCGCTGAGCAGGGAGCAGAGGGGGCACGCGTGGGCATCCTTGTCGGCAGAGTCGTTCGGCTTCTTACCCAGCGGTGGGGCGGAGGCAGAAAGGGCCTTGCTGCCGTCCATGTCGCGGGGCCCTAAAGTGCGCGCGCCTTCGTCGATGAGTTTGGTCCCGAGCTCCTCGAACTTGAGCGACTCCAGCACGTTCGTCGCGCGCAGCGAGGACACAAAGGCGGCCCTGTCAGGTGACACGCCGTTGATGAGGACGGTGGCCGCCAAAACATCTACGGCGATGTCCTTCGAGCCCAGGGAGTTGGTGATCGCGCGAACGGCTTGCCGGGCTGCGTTGACAAAAGTTCTGGCGGAGTTGTCTCCGGGCAGCGCCGGCATCTCCTTGAGGGACATGAGTAGGTTGACCATGGTAGACAGGGAGTCGTATTTGTTGGTATCCAGTAGTTTTAGCAGAGCAAACACAACGGCGGCGGGGTCGGATTTGACGGTGTTCCACGTAGGCAGGCCGCCGAGTTCGATCAGTAGATCTTCGTGGACGGTCCCGTAGACATAGGTCTTCATGAAAGCGGTGTCCAGGGCTACCACTTTGTCCGCTCGGGTCTTGTGTTCCTCCACGGCCTTCTTGTAGGCGAGGAGTCCTTCGACGGATAGGATGTTGAAGCCCTCTGTTCTCTTGTCATGCGACCGGCGTTGGAATAACGGGTCGCCATCTTCGTCCAGGTCCAGCTTGGTGAACCTCGGCTCGGTCGGCACCAGCATGCGGCCGGGGGTGTTGGGCAGGGACTCGGAAATGGCTCTCGCACTGGGCGTGTCGACGATGGAAGCGTGGAACACGACGCTGCGGTGCCAAGTGTCGA
>Ga0209189_1003157_pt1 | contig 11155 bp, 10 predicted proteins | sample C_130820_EF_Meta_FD_187308 | JGI IMG/M metagenome (GOLD analysis project Ga0209189, IMG submission 187308) | Freshwater microbial communities from Lake Croche, Canada to study carbon cycling - C_130820_EF_MetaG (SPAdes) (version 3) | ecosystem: Environmental > Aquatic > Freshwater > Lake...
CATCCAGGCGAGCCATCGCACAAGCCGAGGCAGGCCCGAAGGGATGCCGCGGCGCGAAACCAAGCCTGCCCCGAGCTGCGAGGGCTCGCCATCCAGGCGAGCCATCGCACAAGCCGAGGCAGGCCCGAAGGGATGCCGCGGCGCGAAACCAAGCCTGCCCCGAGCTGCGAGGGCTCGCCATCCAGGCGAGCCATCGCACAAGCCGAGGCAGGCCCGAAGGGATGCCGCGGCGCGAAACCAAGCCTGCCCCGAGCTGCGAGGGCTCGCCATCCAGGCGAGCCATCGCACAAGCCGAGGCAGGCCCGGAGGGATGCGGTTGGCGTTGACTGGCATTCCCGGCTGTGTGAGCCTAACGGGGCGTGGTCGACATGTGCCGCGGACGAACGCAAGCATCGAAGGCAGCGTGCATGGAACTCGGCCGGTGGATCGGCGCGACGCTCGGGGCCTGCCTGCTGGCGGGAGGAGCAGCGGTGCTCCGCGCCGACGACGTGCCGCCGCCGACGGCCGCGTCGCGCGAAGTCGCCGCCGACGGCACGGTCTCGGTGGTGGTCGAACCGGCACAGGCACCACCCGCCGCGCGCCCGCCCGCACGGGCCGAGGCCGACCGCGCGGCCCCGACGGCGGCTGCCGAACTGCTCGACGAGCTGCTCGGAACGCCCGTCGAGACCGCCGCTTCCAACTCCGGTGAGCGGCCCCTCCCGCTGCTCGAGGCGCTCGAGCGTTCCGGGGACCGGACGCGGCGGCTGTGGATCACGCAGGCGTACTGGAAGGTGGCCGCCTGCGGCGCTCGCGTGCGGCAGGCCGCCGCGGCGATCGATCGACTCGATCTCGTCGCACCCGGCGCGGCCCAGCAGGACCGGGTCGTGCTCGATGCCCTCGTGGCGGAACGCCGGTCGGAACGGGCCGCGGCCAGGGCGGCCCTCGTCGCGGCCCAGCAGGAACTCGTCGATCTCGTGCGCCTGCCGGTCGGCGATCCGCTCCCCAGGCCCGTCGATCGGCCGCTCGTCACTCCCTACCAGACCCATTTCGAGACGATCTTCGCCAATCGCATGGCCACGGGTCGGGTGCGCGCGATCCACCGCATGCTCCCGGCACGGCACGAGGCGATCGAGGCCGGAGCCGACGGAGTGCGAGCCGCCGCGGAGGCCTTCGCGCTCGCCGAGGCCCACCATGCCCAGGGCCGCCTCCCGATCGAGGCGGTGGCGACGGCGGCAGAGCGGCTCGAGACTCAGGAGCGCCGGTTCATCGAGGACGTCCGGGTCTACAACGCCGAGATCGCGGAATACGTGATGGCCGTCGCCGATTTTTCGGTGCCGGACGACCGGTTCGCGGCGATGCTGATCGGCGCGCCGACGCCGTGGCGGCAGCCGCCGGTGGTGATCGCGGCCGGCGCGACGGGCGATGCGGCCTCGATCGCGCCGATCCAGCCCCTGCAAGCTCCCGTCGCGGGAGCGTCGGCGGTGCCGGTGCCCCCGCCCCCGTTCGTGCCGCAGACACCGCTGCAGCCTGTGCCCCCGCTTCCCTCCGCGCCATGACCCCGCCTCCGCCAGCCGCACCGGCCGTCACCGTCCGGCCGCTCACGATCGGCCCGCTCGCGGTCGATCCGCCCGTGCTCCAGGCCCCCATGGCGGGCTACACGAACTACGCCTATCGACAGATCGTGCGCGAGTTCGGGGGGGCGGGCCTGCTGGCGACCGAGATGATCGCCGCCCGCGGTGCCCGCTGGCTCGAAACCCACCGCGGCGAACATCCCGACAGGCTGTGGGGCGTGAGGGACGAGCCGCGTCCGCTCGCGGTGCAGATGTGGGACAACGACCCCGACAACCTCGCTGCGGTCGGCCGCAGGCTGGCGACGGAGTTTCGCGTCAGCGTCGTGGACCTCAATTTCGGCTGCCCGGTGCGGCAGGTCACGGTCAAGGCGCACAGCGGGTCATGGCTGCTTCGGGATCCGGTCCGCGTCGGCGAGATCGTGCGCCGGGTCGTGGAGGCCTGCGACGGCGTGCCCGTCTCGGCGAAGATCAGGCTGGGGTGCGCCGAGACGTGCCGCACGGCCGTGGAGGTCGCCCAGCGGATCGAGGAGGCCGGAGCCGCGTGCCTGACCGTGCACGGCCGCGTCGCCGCGCAGTTTTTTTCCGGCCGGGCGGACTGGGACGCGATCGCCGAGGTGAAGCGCAGCGTGTCGCGGCTGCCGGTCGTGGGCAACGGCGACATCGATTCCGCCGAAACGGCCGTGGCGCGGTTGCGGGGCCACGGGCTCGACGGGGTGATGATCGCGCGCGAGTCGCTCGCCAAGCCCTGGATCTTCGCGCAGACCGCCGCGCTCCTGCGCGGCGAGCCCAAACCGCCCGATCCGACGCCGGAGGAACAGTACGAACTCGTCCTCCACCACTATTCCCTCGTGTGCCGGAGGTTCGGCCCCGAGAGGGGCACGCTGTTGATGCGGAAGTTTGCCTGTTCCTACGCCCAGGGTCTGCCGGGAGCCCGTGAATTTCGCGGGAAGGTGTCTCGAGTGCTGTCCCAGCAGGAGTTCCTCGACGTCATGCGGACGAGTTTTCCCGGGCGGCCCGGAAACCCGCCCGCCCGCCCGGAGGATCCCGGCCGCCAATTTTCGCACGCCCGGTTGTCGTAATTCCACGCGACCCTATGATTGATTGTCATGAGCGAAGCGTTCGATCCCCGCGAAACCCGTTCCTCCGACGCCGCACTCCTCGACCTGCTCCGGGTCGGAGGTGAACTCGGCGTCGGCGAGATGTCACGCCGGCTGGGCGTGACGGCAACGGCCGTCAGGCAGCGGCTCGGCAGGCTCCTGCGGGCCGGGATCGTGTCGCGTTCGCTGGCGGACAACGCCGCTGCCCGCCGGGGCAGGCCGGCGCATTGCTACGGCCTCACCGACAAGGGGCGGCGGCTCGGCGGCGACAATTTCCGCGATCTCGCTCTGGTGCTGTGGCGGGAACTGCGCGATGTCGCGGACCCGGCGGTTCGGCGCGGCCTGTTCACCCGCGTCGGCTCTGCCCTCGCGGGGCTGTATCGCGAGCGTGTCACGGGACGGACGCCGTACGAGCGGCTCTCGAGCGTGGCCGGACTCCTCCAGGCTCGGGACATTTCGTGTGCCGTCGAGGATCGATCGGCCGCTCTCGGGCTGAACGTCCTCACGACCTACGCCTGCCCCTACCCGGACCTCGCCGAGCGGGATCGGGGCATCTGTGCCGCCGAACGGGCGATGCTCGAGGAACTCGTCGGGGCGGACGTGCGACTCGCGGAATGCCGGCTCGACGGTGCCGACTGCTGTCGATTCACGACCGCCTCTCCGCCCCCCGCACGCGAACCGATCGGCACTTGAAAACATGAGCGTTGGAGCATCGAATGCCGTGCGGTATCCACTCCAGCCATCACCGACTCATCCGGAGAGCCTTTCATGACGCAGCCGCTCGCCTCCTCGAAACCCTGGATCGAGGGCCGGTTCGAGGAGAACCTCGTCCTCACCACGGTCGAACAGGCCATCAACTGGGCCCGGCAGTCGAGCATCTGGCCGATGACGTTCGGCCTGGCGTGCTGCGCGATCGAGATGATGGCGGCCGGGGCGAGCCGCTACGACATGGATCGGTTCGGAGCCGGCGCGTTCCGGGCCACTCCCCGCCAGGCCGATCTGATGATCGTGGCGGGGACGGTGACGTACAAGATGGCCAGCCGCGTCCGCCGGCTCTACAACCTCATGCCCGACCCCAAGTACGTGATCGCGATGGGCGCCTGCACGACGGGCGGTGGGCCGTATTTCAAGTGGGGCTACCACGTCGTGAAGGGCGTGGATCTCGTGGTGCCCGTCGACGTGTACGTGCCGGGCTGCCCGCCGCGTCCGGAAAGCCTCCTCGAGGGACTGATGCGGATCCAGGACAAGATCCAGGGGCAGCGCATCGCCAAGCGGAGTGACGGCGGCGGCAAGATGGCGGACGAACTTCCCGTGCCCCACCACTCCGGCTACGTCACGTCTCCAGTAGGCGACGGTGCACTCGTGTTCGATCACCAGAAGGTCCAGGGCTGATCCCCGTCTCGCAGTAAGGAATGCATCCAACCATGTCAGGATCGAATCCCGCCGGTGACACACTCGTCGTGCGCGGCCTCCACGTCGCCGTCGAGGGACAGGAGATCCTGCGGGGTGTCGATCTGTCGATCGGCCGCGGCGAGGTGCACGCGCTGATGGGGCCCAACGGCTCCGGCAAGAGCACGCTGGGGTACGCCATCATGGGGCACCCCTCGTACGAGGTCACCGCCGGCTCGATCGAACTCCTGCTGGCCGACGGCACCCGGCTCGACATCCTCGCCATGGAGCCCGACGAGCGGGCGAGGGCGGGCATCTTCCTGGCGTTTCAGCGGCCGATGTCGATTCCGGGGGTGCGGGTGGCGGATTTCCTCCGGCACGCCGTGACCAACGTCCGCAATCCCGGCCGCCGGGAGGGCGAGGAACTGATGCCGATGCGGGAGTTCCGCGACGAACTGCGGACCAAGATGAAGGAACTGTCGATGGACCCCGAGTTCGCCCGCCGCTACGTCAACGACGGCTTCTCCGGCGGCGAGATGAAGCGGGCCGAGATCCTCCAGCTCGCGATGCTGCGGCCGAAGTTCGCGATCCTCGACGAGACCGACAGCGGTCTCGACGCCGACGCGGTGCGGCTGGCCAGCGAAAGCATCGCCAAGATCGGCGGTGCCGAGATGGGCATCCTGATCATCACCCACCACGAGCAACTCCTCGAGCACAACATCCCGCTCAAGACACACGTCATGCTCGGCGGACGCATCGTCGAGTCGGGGGGGCCGGAACTCGCGGCCGAACTGCACAAGAAGGGCTACGAACGGATTCGTGCCGCCTACCCCGAGGCCGCCGCGGCCGAAAAGGCGATGGAAGACTCCCGCGCCGAACCGGCGCCGGCCTGACGACCAGCACCCAGGAGACGCACGATGGCCACGGGACTCGACAACTCCGCCAACGCCGCACTCGGCGAAATCAACAAGTACGACTTCCGCACCGATTCGCCCGCCGTCTTCAAGGCTCGCAAGGGCCTCGATGCCGAGATCGTGGCACAGATCTCGGAGATGAAGGGCGAACCGGCCTGGATGCGGGAGTTCCGGCTCAGTTCACTGGCCATCTTCGAGTCGAAGCCGATGCCCTCCTGGGGCGGTCGGATCGGCGTCGACTTCCAGGACATCTACTACTACCTCAAGCCGGCCGAGCAGCAGGGCAAGACGTGGGAGGAGGTCCCCGACGCGATCAAGCAGACCTTTGACCGCCTGGGCATCCCGGAGGCCGAGCGGAAGTTCCTGGCCGGCGTGAAGGCGCAGTTCGAGAGCGAGGTCGTCTACGGCTCGCTCCAGGAGGATCTCGCCAAGAAGGGCGTCATCTTCACCGACACCGACACGGCCGTCCGCGAGCATCCCGACCTGCTGCGGGAGTACTTCGGCACGATCATCCCGCCGAGCGACAACAAGTTCGCGGCCCTCAACTCGGCCGTCTGGTCGGGCGGCTCGTTCATCTACGTGCCGAAGGGGGTGAAGATCGAGTTTCCGCTGCAGGCCTACTTCCGCATCAACGCGGAGAGCATGGGGCAGTTCGAGCGGACGCTGATCATCGTGGACGAAGGGGCGCAGGTGCACTACGTCGAGGGCTGCACGGCCCCGATGTATTCCACCGAGAGCCTCCACTCCGCCGTCGTCGAGATCGTCGTGAAGAAGCACGGCCGCTGCCGCTACACCACGATCCAGAACTGGGCCAACAACATCTACAACCTCGTCACCAAGCGGGCCATGGCCTACGAGGGGGCGCTGATGGAGTGGATCGACGGCAACCTCGGCAGCCAGTTGACGATGAAGTATCCGGCCGTCTATCTGATGGAGCCCGGCGCCCGCGGCGAGATCCTCTCGATCGCGTTCGCTTCGGCCGGCCAGCATCAGGATGCCGGCGCGAAGATCGTGCACGCCGCCCCGCACACGAGCGGCCGCATCGTGTCGAAGAGCATCTCGAAGAACGGCGGCCGGGCCAGCTACCGCGGCCTCGTGAGGGTGGAGCCCGGGGCGAAGAAGAGCAAATCGAGCGTGGTCTGCGACGCGCTGATCCTCGATGACAAGAGCCGGAGCGACACCTATCCGTACATCGAGATCGAGGAGCAGGACGTGTCGATCGGTCACGAGGCGAGCGTGTCGAAGATCGGCGAGGAGCAGCTCTTCTACCTCATGAGCCGCGGCCTCACCGAGGCCGAGGCGAGCACGATGATCGTCGGCGGGTTCGTCGAGCCGCTCGTGAAGGAGTTGCCGATGGAGTATGCCGTGGAGATGAACAAGCTGATCCAGCTGCAGATGGAAGGGTCGGTGGGGTAGAGCATGACGACCGCCACCGCACCGGCCGCCACCTCGTTCGACCGCGACGCCCTCGAGCAGCTCATCTCCTCCGAACCGCTCCCCGGCTGGGTCGCGGAGTCGAGACGGACGGCGTTCGAGAGGCTCGCCGGCCTCGGGATGCCGGACCGGCGCGATGAGAACTGGATGCGAACCGACCTCAGGCTGTTCAAGCCCCGGGCGTGGGGCCTGCGGCCCCGCCCTGCGGGCGTGCCGCCCGCAGGGCTGCTGACCACCGGGACACCGCTGGCCGGCCACATCGTTTCGCTCGACGGCCACATCGTGGAGGCTGAACTCGATCCCGCCCTGGCCCGCCAGGGAGTGGCGTTCGGGCCGGCCGAGAGGGTGCTGGCCGATCACGGCGAAGCTGTCCGCCCCCACTGGTTCTCGGTGATCGATTCGCACCGCGACTACTTCGCCTCGCTCCATGCGGCCTTCCATCGCGCCAGCGCCATCCTGCACGTGCCGGCCGGCGTGAAGATCGCCGACCCGCTCCACGTGCTGGCGGCGATCGGCGAGGGGGGCGTTGACACCTCCCACGTTCTCGTCGTGCTCGGCGAGGGCGCGGAGGCCACGCTGCTGACGGAAACGGCCGGCGGCGGAGCCGCGTCTTCCCCTGCCGGCGGATTCCACTGCGGCGGCACCGAGATCGTGGTCGGCCGCGGAGCGTTCCTGCGGATGGTGAACCTCCAAAACTGGAACACCGGCGTCTGGCACTTCGCCCGCCAGAAGGCGCTGGTCCACGAGAGCGGCCGCCTGCAATGGACGCTCGGCGCCCTGGGGAGCCGCCTCTCGCAGGTGGCGCAGGACGTCGCCCTCGTCGGCCGCCACGCCGATGCCCAGGTGAACGGCGTGATGTTCACGGAGGGGCGGCAGCACCTCGTGTACAACACCCTCCAGCACCACGAGGCCCCCGCGTGCCGGAGCGACCTGCTCTACAAGGGCGCGCTCCAGGACCGGTCGCGGCTCGTCTGGCGCGGCATGATCAAGGTGGACAAGGCGGCCCAGAAGACCGACGGCTACCAGCGGAACGACAACCTCATGCTCTCGAACGAGTCTCGCGCCGACTCGATCCCCGGGCTGGAGATCGAGGCCGACGACGTCCGCTGCACGCACGGCGCGACGAGCGGCAGGGTCGATGGAGAGCAGATCTTTTACGCCCAGGCCCGCGGGCTGTCGGCCGACGAGGCGGCCCGGCTGGTCGTGGCCGGGTTCTTCCAGCAGGTCTTCGACCGGATCACCATCCCGCCCGTCCGCGAGACCCTCGCGCGGGCCATCGGCAGCCGGATTCGGAGGGTGTCGTGACGACGAGCGACTTCGTGCGGGTGGCCGCCACGACCGACATCCCCGATCCGGGCAAGACCCTCGTGGATGTCGAGGGGGAGATGGTGGCGCTGTTCCACGTCGAGGGCCGCTTCTATGCGATCGACGACGTGTGCACGCATGACGGCGGCCCGCTCGCCGACGGCGAACTTCGCGACCACAAGATCGCCTGCCCGCGGCACGGGGCGAAGTTCGACATCCGCACCGGTGCGGCCCTTTCGATGCCCGCCGTGAGGGCCACGCGGGCCCACGACGTGAAGGTCGAGGGGGACGCGGTGTGGGTGCGACTGCGCTCCGCCGCCGCGGCAGCGGGTCCCGCAGCCCATGCGACGCCCGGGCAGGGCCAGGCCGTGACGCCCGGCATGCCCAGGCCAGAGGCCCCTGCCACGGGTCCGGCCGAGTCGTCGGCTGCGGCGGTGACGGCCGGCGCCCTGTGCGAGGACTCGATTCGCGAGATGCTCAAGAACGTCAAGGATCCGGAACTGTTCGTGAACATCGTCGACCTCGGCCTCGTGTACGGCGTGGCGCTCGAACCGGCCGCGGACGCCCCGGGCAAGCAGAGGATCTCCGTGGACATGACGATGACGAGTCCCGCCTGTCCAGCCGGCCCGCAGTTGATCGGCGACACGAAGCGGGTGCTCGCCGCCCATGCCGACGTGGCCGGCGTCGAGGTGCGGATCGTGATGGATCCGCCCTGGACGCCCGACCGGATGACCGAGGCGGCGCGGGACCAGTTGGGGATTTTCTGATCGATGTATTTCCAAACGTAACCTCCGGTTCGGGGTTACCCCGTACCGTCTCGCCGGACGTTCGCTGCGCCCATCCCGGGCTTCACTCACTCGGATGTGCCTGCGCTGCGCCATCCATGGCTTCGCTGGTCACATACGCCGTCTCAACGGTAGGGGTAACCCCTCGCCTCCCCTGTTGGAGTTGAGGAGGGTGCGGGCAGTCACGAGCCGGCGCGTCTATCGGGAAGCAGCCATGAAAGTCCTTCTTTACGAGTGGTGCTGCTCGGGCGGGTTGGCGGGCGCGGATGCCCGCGGTGAGCTTGCCGGCATCGTCGCCCAGGGGCGGGCGATGCTCGAGGCCATCGCTGTGGATGCCGTCCGCGATCGGACTCTCGACGTCAGCGTGCTCGTCGATGAGGCCCAGTCGCTCGAGCTTCCTGGCGAGGCACGCGTGCACCTCGTGCCGGCTGGTGGCGAAATCGACGCGCTTGTGGCTGCGGCCGGCGCGGCCGACTGGACGATGATCGTGGCCCCCGAGACGGACGGCATCCTGCGATCGCGGGTCGCCGCCGTCCGGAGCGGCGGCGGGAGGGTGCTCAACGCATCGGATGCCTTCATCGCGATCGCCGCCGACAAGCAGGCCACCGTGAATGCGCTCGCCGCCGCCGGCGTGCCCGTGCCCGCCGGCCGTACGCTTGCGGCGGGTGAAGCCGTGCCCGATGGGTTTCACATGCCGGCCGTCCGGAAGCTTCGCGATGGCGTCGGCTGCGATGGCTTGACGGTGCTCGCAGCGGCGGGCGAGATCGCCCCCGCACCGTGCCCCACGCGGCTCGAGGCCTTCGCCGCAGGCACGCCGGTCGGGGTGTCTTGCATCTGCCGGCCGGGTGCGATCGAGAGCCGGCCGCCGCTGCGCCAGCGATTTTCACCCACCGACCCGCCGCGGCTCCTGGGCTTCGAGCCGCTCGGATCGGCGGCGCTCGTGACGCGGGCGCGAGGACTGGCTCAGCGGGCCGTCTCCGCCATCGCACGTGCCGCCGGAGACCGGGCCGAGGACGGCCTCGGCTGGGTGGGTGTCGACATGATCCTCGGGGATCGCGACGATGGCAGGGACGATCGGGTTCTCGAGGTGAATCCGCGGCTGACGACGTCGTTCGTCGTGCTCGCCGCACACGCCCCCGGGAGCCTCGTGCGATCGATGCTCGACGCGACGGCTGGCAGGCGGGTGGACCATGGATCTGCATGACGGGCCGACCGACCTGCTCGCATTCGACGTGGGCGGGGCGAACATCAAGGCGGCCGACGGCCTCGGCTGGACCCACACCGAGGCGTTTCCACTCTGGCGACGGCCGGAGGATCTGGCGGCGACGCTCGGCCGCATCCTCGCGATGCGGCGGCCGCGACGGATCGTCGCCACGATGACCGGCGAGATCGCCGACTGCTTCCCCTCCCGCGCGTCCGGCGTCGCCTTCATCGTCGACTCCCTGACCGCAGCCGCGGCCGAGGCGAGACCGCGTGCCGGCGTCGGCGTCTATCTCGTCGACGGCTCCCTCGCCCCGCCGGCGACGGCCCGTGACCGCCCGCTCGCGGCGGCGGCGGCGAACTGGCATGCGATGGGCCGGCTCGCGGCCGCCCATGCGACGGCGGATCGCGCCTTCGCGATCGACGTGGGTTCGACCACGACCGACATCATCCCGCTCGCGGGCGGTCGGCCCGTGCCCCACGCCCGTGACGACGTCGGCCGCATGTCGTCCGGTGAACTCGTCTACACGGGCGTCGAGCGGACTCCGATCGCGGCCATCGTGCGTTCGCTCCCCTGGCCCGGAGCCGGAACGGGAAGGAGGCCCGTCGCGAGCGAGCGCTACGCGGAGTCGCGCGACGTCTGGCTGCTGCTCGGCGGCATTCCCGAGGAACCGCACGACCACCAGACCGCGGACGGAAGGCCGGCCACGCGATCCGCGGCCGCCGCACGACTGGCCCGCATGCTCCTGGCCGACCCGGCGGACTTCTCACTCGCCGATGCAGAAGCGGCCGCGGCGTGGTGCGCCCGCGCCCAGGCACGCAACGTGGCCAGGGCCCTCGACCGCGTCTCCGCCGCCGTCGGGTGGACGCCGGAGTGCGTCGTGCTGGCGGGGCACGGCACGTGCCTCGCGGAGTTGGCCCTGGAGCGGCTCTCGTGGCACGCGGAGACCGTGTCGCTTTCCGCGCGCCTCGGTTCGGGCCCCTCTCGCGCAGCCTGCGCCCATGCCGTCGCACTCGTCGAACGGGGGCTGCTGCCATGAACGGCCCGTGGAACTACGGCGTGCTTCGCCGGATCGGCGCCGAGTCCGCGGTCGAAGTCGTCAAGGTGGGAGGCAGCCTGCTGACCGCTCCCGGATGGCCGGAGCTGGTGGCTGATCTCGTCCGCCGCCGGTCCGTCCGCCGCAGGCTGCTCGTGGTCGTGGGAGGCGGCGCGATCGTCGACGGCCTCCGGGCGATCGACGACGCCGCGCCGCAGGCGGCCGCGACCATGCACGCGCTCGCCATCGACCTGCTCGGCTCCACGGCCCGGCTCGTGGCGGCGGCTGTCGCGCTGCCGGTATCCCCTGGAGATGACGCTGGAGATGACGCTGGAGATGACGCTGGAGATGACGCTGGAGATGACGCTGGAGATGACGCCCATCCCGCCGCCGTCATCGACGTAACGCGATGGCTTGCGGCCCCGGGGCGGCTCGACCGGCTGC
>Ga0209189_1003160_pt1 | contig 11152 bp, 11 predicted proteins | sample C_130820_EF_Meta_FD_187308 | JGI IMG/M metagenome (GOLD analysis project Ga0209189, IMG submission 187308) | Freshwater microbial communities from Lake Croche, Canada to study carbon cycling - C_130820_EF_MetaG (SPAdes) (version 3) | ecosystem: Environmental > Aquatic > Freshwater > Lake...
ATAGTCTCGATATAACAGTGACAGCCAGCATGAACAGGAGGCAACAATTGCTGAGAAAACTTAAACCACACAATTGTGTATTCGGGTTGTGTGGTGTTTTACCTTAAAAAAAGAGATATATAAGAAATTTAGTTTCTGTACAAAAAACAAATGAACGAGCAAGAAAATATTGATTTAACTTTAGAAGATGTAGAAGATATAGAGATTCTTGATGCTTCGGAACCCACAGAATATATTTATGTATCAGCTGAAGAAGATCAGTGGTATGCTGACGGCCATAGCCCTGAAGATGCTTTTATTGATAAGTTTGTTGATACTGAATATTTTTCCGAAGAAGAGCATTTGATGAAAAAGAATTTTATTCAAGAAGTGGCTATGAAACAGATTGAAGCCCTCACCCATTTTAGAGCCAAAAGCGTGGAAGAAGATGATCTTAAATATTTTTCTGACGATTTCTTGCAAAATGAACTTAAAAAGCGCATTGATAATTTTGAAAACAATGATCATTCAATGGATTTGCAAGATTTATCCGCAATTCCTCAAGAGATATTAAGCCACTTCTCTGATGAGCCAATATATGTTAAATCCAAATACAAGACACCCCTTTCTGCTAAATTAAAAATTCTTAAATTTAAAATGAAAGGAAACAGACTGTACTCCTATAGAGCGCATAAGAAAGAAGGCTTCAAAAAGATGGTTCAAAAAAAGTTTGATTTTAAAAATTACTTTAAGTTGAAAAAAATTAGCTGGATGCTTTTTGTATGCAAATGGCACGACTATAGACTGAGCAACAAAAAAACATTAAAAACAAATTTTCTAACAAAAGAGCTAGAATTGGGCTTAAGTGTTTATAAAAATCTTGAAAAAGCCATAACATACCAAGATTTATATCCAATCAAAGAGAATAAACCGCTCATTTGGTTTGTTAATCTTAAGCTAATCAAAGCTATTGAAAAAAAACTACACGATAAGTATTCCGCTGAGGTTAAAGATTATGTTTTAGATTATGTCAAGAAAGATTTAGTTTTTAGCTCACATGAGAGCGAACTTGAATATTATGAACCAAAAAAGAAAAAATATAAAAAAATAAACAAAAAAGGGAAGCCTTATCGAGTGGCAAGAATTAGCTAACATGTTGGAAAAAATAAAATTTGTCACTTCGTCTGTCCTAGATATGTATGATTTGTCAAAATATTACGACGCATGCGAAAAAGGATTTGGAGTGTCAGATGATCCACTTCCAAATCCTATGCAAAGAGTAACAATTAGAAATATATTCTCGTCAACACACGAAGAAAAAGAAGCAGACAGCGTAATTGAGATGGATAGATGTAATGTTCGAATTGATCAATCTGGAAAAATGAGCATAAACCACGGAGACATTCAAACAGCATTGGTGACATCCGCTGGAGGTCGGATTGTGTCTGTGGATCGTGTTTTGTGAACTACCTCACCCACTAGGGGTGAGGCTTCCTGCTTCGCAGAAGATAGTTTCATTATTTCTAACCAGAGCTTTCTTCTCCACAGGCGTTGATTCGGGCTGTTCCAGCCCTATACATCTTACCAAATTCTGATTAGTGAATGCCATGTTCCGAATATTAATTGAAGCATTGATATCTCTATCGTGTTTTGTTTCACATTTAGAACATATCCATTCTCTATCAGATAATGTCAAATCTGATTTGATATTACCACAAACTGAACACATCTTTGACGATGGTTCAAATTGTCCAATATCAAGGAAGTTCTTGCCATACCATTCTGATTTATATTTCAAAAAAGTATAGAGCACCCCCCATCCTGCATCAGATATTGATTTAGCCAATTTATGATTTTTGACCATTCCTTTAACACACAAATCCTCAACACAAATCGTTCCGTGGTTCTTGTGAACTATTTGATGAGATACTTTATGCAGAAAGTCCTTTCTTTGATTAGCTATTTTTTCATGTAGCTTCGCTACTTTTTTACGTTGTTTATTTCTATTATTACTCCCTTTCTTTTTCTTACTTAATTTTCTTTGCCTTCTTGCAAGTCGTTCTTCGGATTTTCTGAGATATTTCGGATTAGCAATCTTATCTCCATCTGAAGTAACTACAAAATCTTTCAATCCCATGTCAATGCCTATTGCATCGTTTCTGTCAAGTTTGGGTTTAATTGGTAAAGACTTTCCATCTTCCACTAGAATTGAAACATAATATTTACCAGAAGGCACTTTAGAAATCGTTACAGTTTTGATATCTCCTTCAAATTGTCTGTGGAATACAGTTTTGATATTTTTAACTTTAGGGATATTTAGCAATCCTTTTTCAAAATCTACAGTACAATGTTGAGGGCATTGGAAGGATTGTTTTGGATTGTATTTTGATTTAAATTTAGGAAATCCTTTCTTTTCTCGAAAGAATCTAGTGTAGGCATTGTCTAAATTCTTTAGAGAAGCCAATAGTGATTGGCTATTAACTTCTTTCATCCAGATATTTTCTTTTTTAAGTTTAACAAGTTCTGGCCCTAATCCAAGGAAAGTTAATGTTTTCTTCCCCTCTTGATAAGATTTCGTTTTTTGTTCTAATCCCCAGTTATAGACAAACCTAGCAGCACCAAAATGTTTTTCAAACATCTCACTTTGCTCCTTTGTAGGTTTTATCAAAAACTTATATGCCTTTAGCATATTGTTCTTTTACAAATAATATTTACTATCACCTGCATATTTTAGAAAAATAGTTTATATATTTTCTAATTCCTGCAATTCATCCCCACCGACAAGCGGATGGGGAATTCTTGCAGGTTTCTTTAAAATTTTCCCACTTTCACAAAATCTGAGTATAATTAAACGTAAAGAAAAAATAACAGTTTTTTCAAAAAATGAAACTTTTCTAAAGGAGATTCTGTATAGTGTATTGTATAACAATCATAGGTAAAACTAAAATGACAAATAGCCAACGATCACCATTAAATAAAGATACAGCTTCGCTAAATTTGCGCGGCTTACATCTTGGCTATCGGGCAGTGCTCGCCCCTGGTTCGGGGACGTAGTAGAGTTATTATAAAAGTAGACCTATGAAATCCCTTGAAGAAAAAACTTCGAGGGATTTTTTTATTTTTGCAGTACATTGAAAACTTAATATAGAATTTTTTAAAGTGGTGGCACCAAGGTTTCTCAAACTCTCCGAAAAAAGTGGTGACCCGTAAGTGATCAACGAAGGACGACCTTTGATCAGCCGATGAATTTTGTTGTGTTATTGTCGCGACACTTTGAGATGGCGATTTGATATAAACCAAATCTGATTCAGATCATTAACTAAAATACAAAACGCCTCTGAGGTTTCCGAAGGGAAAGTAACTGTTCTTTAAAATCTGAACAAATCTGAACATTTTAAACAAAACATAAATTTTAACAATTAAGTGACACAATCCTTTATAAAGCGAAGGTTTTTGCGGGCAAAATTTAGAATAAATTATAGATTCCAATGAAATCCTTCAAAACTGAACTAATTCTTAATAATAAGGAAATTACAAAATGTAAAAAACATGCGGGCGTGGCAAGACACGCCTGGAATTGGGGTTTGGAACAAACCCAAGAAGCATTGGAAAACAAAGAACTGTTACCATCTGCAATTACTCTACACAAACGACTCGTGGCAGAAGTTAAGAAGGAAAATCCTTGGTATTATGAAGTGAGCAAATACGCTCCTCAGCAAGCTTTAAGAAACCTTGAAACATCTTGGAAACGATGTTTCAAGAAAATATCCAAACAACCAAAAAAGAAAAAGAAAGGAATACACAATTCTTTCTATCTTGAAGGTAAAATTCAAATACAAGGAAATAAAATTAAACTACCTATTCTAGGTTGGACAAGAACTCATGAACTTCTTCCTGAAATTCTTAAAGGTGAATCTGGAACAGCAAATATTACAATATCTGAAAGAGCAGGAAGATGGTTTATTAGTTATAAAGTGAACTACAAACCAGAAATAACAGATAAAAAATTAGATTGTGTAGGTGTGGATTTAGGAATAAAAACATTAGCCACTTTATCTGACGGAACGATTTTTGAAAATCCTAAAGCATATAGAAAGAATAAAAAGAAATTAACTAGAACACAAAGAAGTTTTTCTAAAAAACAAAAAGGTTCTAATAATAGAACCAAACAAAAACAAAAATTACAAAAGATACATTACCGAATTGCGAATATTCGCAAAAACGCAATTCATCAGATAACATCTTATCTCGCTAAGAACCACGGTGAGATTGTGTTGGAAGATTTAAATGTATCTGGAATGATGAAAAATCATAAATTAGCATCTGCTATCGCAGATTGCGGATTTTATGAACTTAGAAGACAATTAGAATATAAATGTCCTTGGTATGGATGTATGTTAACATTTGTTGACAGATTCTTCCCAAGTAGTAAAATTTGTTCTAATTGTGGATGCAAGAAAAATGATCTCAAACTATCTGATCGTATATACAATTGTTCAGATTGTGGCTTTCAGATTGATAGAGACTTAAACGCCTCTATCAATCTGAAAGAAATGAGAAGATATATACCCGAAGCTCTCGGGGAATCAACGCCTGTGGAGATGAAAGCTCTGGTTGCTGGCCTTGCCAGCAACGAAACTATCGTCGCAGAAGCAGGAATAAAACATCAATTAAGGACAAATGTTCAGAATTGTGTAAGTTTTTAAGAGCGGCAGCACACAGGCATTCGATTTTACGGGAAGGTAGACCTTTATGGATGAGGGCTTGGCTGTAACCCAAGCGTGTAAAAGCCGGAAGAGTTCGATTCTCTTACTTCCCACCAAAATGTATGGGCGTGTGGCGTAATGGAAGCCGCGTAGCGTTGAGATCGCTATGGGAGAAATCCCGTGAAAGTTCAAATCTTTCCACGTCCACCAAACAATCTATGTCGATATAGGTAGACGCGCTCGGCTGTGACCCGAGATCATGCGGGTTCAAGCCCCGCTGGAATCCCCAAAATAAAATACAAAATCTGTAACAAAACAGGGAATTATGGCGTATAAATATAATAAGGATAATAACATGATGAAATCTATGTGGAATCAAAATACAGGAAGTATTTGCTTTACCTCACAAGGGGTAGGGTAGACCCACTAGTTTTCAAAACGAAAAGTTTACCAAATCCCTGAAATGAAAAGTTTCAGGGATTTTTTTTTAACAATCTGGAAACAGATTGTGTACATTGAAAAGAGAATAGTGTTGAGAATGCGGGATTGGTATATGGGTTGTGCCCTAGATTTCCAATCTAGAGAAAGCGGTTCGAGTCCGCTATCCCGCCAAAATTTGGCTCTTAGGTGTAAGTAGAGGCACGTCTGTTTGAAGCACAGAAGGGTGGGATGCGAATTCCCAAGGAGCCACCAAAGATTTGGCTCGTTGGCATGTCAAGTGATTGCCGCGGTCTGTTAAACCGTCGTAGCTGGGAGCGTTACCCAGACGAGTCTCCATTTATGGCCATAAAGCATTGTGACGATGCAGGGGTTTTGTAAACCTCAGAGTAGAGTTTGATTCTCTATTTGGCCTCCAACTCTTGGGGAGTAATCTTAACTGGTGTTAAGCAAAGTTTGCTAAACTTCTGGCACCCAATGGGTGTGGGATTCGATTTCTCTGCTCCCCGAAACGTATATAATCTATATGATAGAAATTCCCTTAATCATGGGCGGTAGTTGGTTTAATTCAGGTGAAGCAAAATTAAGATCACGATACACAATCAACATAATCAATAACTCCCCCAACACAATCACAAGTAAAATCTGTAAAGACTTGTCAACTCATTTATCACAAAATGAGGGGTTTACAGTAAACGCCTCTTCCGATCCTCATTGCAAGATTGTACTGTTGGACGAAAATACTTTTAGGGGCGATAAGTATAGAGCGGCTTATGTGAGTTTTGAAGATATTGAGGCAAGAATTCTTTGGCGATACCAAGCATTTGTTAACGAATTGGCCATTAAATACGTTGAAGAGATGGCTGATTAAAACACTAGGTTTTATATAATTTCTCGTAATCAACTTTTGTGTGGTATAGGTATTCTCAATAACAGTTTAATTTATTTGATTCTTCGGAATTATCTCAAATACACAATCTTGTTTCCAAGCCAAGGAACCGCGCAGATTATGATGTGGAAAACCTCGCATTTTATCATGGATCTGTTCACTGGATGAACGATGGTGAAATAATAATTCCGGGATCTGATTGCAAAAAGGGAATCAAATATTCCACACACAATCTAATATTATGAAATTTAATCTTCAAAAATTTCTTAAACAATCTAACACAAAAGAAAATCCACTGAGTGAAAAAGAAATTGAAAATGCGCTGCTTACAAACACTACGCCATTTTTAGTGCATGATCATCCAATAATGGTTGGACAAGAGTGGCTGCAGCCTAGACAAGGTTTGCATTCGCATTCAATGCTTAATAATCAAATTCACGAAATTTTGGGATTGGGTCAACCAAAAAAAGAATTATTTGATTTTTTAGTTACAGGGCTCCCAAGTGCAAAAAATTTAGTAAGATGCTCTTGTTATGAAGCGTCTTCTCCTTACGGAGAAGACAGGAAAATAAGAGAGTGTGCTGTTGATATAAAGGGCACTCCAACACCAAAAATAATTAATGAAATCAAGATGAGAACTAGAGCGCAAATAAATGCTTGGAGATTTATAGATGAGCAAAATACTGAACACAATGGGTTTGGAGAATGGAACCTTTTACAAGAAATCAAAAAAATGTCTTCTGCATCTTTTAATTTATCTAAATTCCTTAAACAATCTAACACAAAAGAAAACCTAGAAGGCGATAAAGAAGATAAAGATATGGTTAGAGAAGAATCGTGTTGGACAGGTTATGAACAAATTGGAATGAAAGAGAAAGGTGGAAAGAAAGTTCCCAATTGTGTTAAGAAGGATTAGATTTTGTGGAGCATAGTGCCGATGGTGAGGCAACAGAGTTGGAAACTCTGACCAACCGAAAGGTTGATAGTTCGATTCTATTATGTTCCTCCAGTTTATGGATGATTAACCAGTGTGGTATGCTGGAAATGTTTCGAAAACATTTTGTGCTGTAAAAGGCATCGGGATCGTGCCCTGAATCATCCGTTTTGTTTTATTTCCGGTTCGTCTAATGGCAGGACTCCTCGCTTTTCTGTGCTTTAAGGAGCATGGAGAGAACGAGATAGTCGTGGTTCGAATCCATGACCGGAAACCAATTTTAACTTCGGCTTAGCGTAAATGGCAACACACCTGATTCTTGAGGAATGTGTTTTCAAGGAAACAGAGGCGGTGTTCAAATCACTGACTCGGAACCAAATTTTCTCCGCGTAGCACAATGGCTAGTGCAATCGCCTGATAAGCGATAGATGTAAGTTCAATTCTTGCCGTGGAGACCAATTTACTTTATAATATTTATTATGGATATTAATTTAGAATCGATCAAACTGATAGAAATGAGCGGCGATGACAAGTCTTATGTTCCAAAAGGAAAAATTCAATATGTTTTGAGGTTGGAATTTAATAGTCCAAAAAAGCAATTGTCACATTCTGATTTAGATCTAATAATTAAAAAAATCCATAGTGAATTAGAAAATTTATAAATTAACAAATACAATTTAAATTATCTATGACACTCAATCGGGTTAATTTAAATAAACTCCGATTTTTTCACGTAATATATAATATATGACGATACAAGAAGCTGAAAACAACTTGAAAGAAATTCAAAATAAAATTTCAGATTGCAACCGCACTTTAAACCAACTGAAAATAGAGGAATCCACTGCTCAAGAGATGTTAAGCAAAGCTTTAATTAAAAATCTTCCCCCTGGTTTTAAGATTGGGGCCAAGTTTTATTCAGGTTCATATGATCGTTATTTTGACTTGAACTATAATGAAAAAACTATTTGTTCTCGGGATGAAGGGCCTGGTGCTGAATTAGCTTTAGCAAACAAAGCACATGAATTGTTTAACTTTATGAAAGGCGTCGGCATAGTTTAACGACTAAAACTGTAGATTGAGAACATCTCTGTCACTACCAAAATATGCACACAAAATTTTCTATTCAAAAATGAATAATAATAGATTTTGGGTTCGATTCCCAATGGACCCAAACACAATCTGAGGATATTTCGCATAATCTGCGTAATTGAAATATTGTGTGGAAATATTTAGATGAATTAGATAAAGCGGGAAAATATACACAATCTGATTTCCTTCTTAAATTAGCGATGCAAGATCCTTTAGATTATCTATATACAGCCACACCAGACGAGCTACAAAAAAGATACAGAGAATTGGCGCTTCAATACCATCCTGATATTAATCCAGAAGGCGCGGATATTTTTAAAGAGATCAGTAATGCTTACGCTAGTTTAAAAGAAAATCAAGCAAAGGGTGAAAAACCGCGAAAAATTTCAAGAGATGTTTTCAGCCCTTTATATAATTTCTTAAGTTCGGAGGATTTTTTAAATTTCTATAATAGTGGAAAACTATTAAATTACTTCAGATACCAAACTGGAAGAATTACAAAAACATATGAAAAAGAATTAGCGAGAAAAGAAATTGAATGGCTCCGGTCAAATTTAAAAGAAATACGTAATGATATTTATGAAGATCCCCGACTGCCTGACTATTTTAGTTTTAGCATTCAAAATATAATAAATATAATTGCAGAAAGCGCTAAGGAAAACCTTAGCGCTAATGATGTGGCTGATTTAGTGTTAAAAAGATTAATTAGCTAATGTAATTGAATGCGGTTCTGTGTCAGCAAAATTGTACACACCTTGATCAAGGTTGTACTTTTCTGCTACCTGCTCAAGCATAATATTGAATTCATCTGTTTTTTGGTCAATTTCATCTTGAAGCTTATCATATTCATTTTCAAGAAATGTAGTTCTCTTTTTAATTTCATACAAAGCATCTAAAAGATCAGATCTTTGCGCTTTCAGGTTAATTGTAGTATTTTTTAAATCAATATACTCTCTATATTCAGATGGTGTTAGTGCTTTATCCATGTTATTGATTGTACAAATTTACACTTCAACACAATAGAGTTTCATATTTTTTGAATCCCATGAATATGTATATCTTGTTGTGAGAACATCTGCCACTTTTTGCTCGCCGGTGAGCCCATTATTAAATCCAACAATCTTTTGCAATTCTGGTACTTGAGCATAATTGCTTCCGTTTCTAAAAAATCCAGTGATTACGCCAGCTGGTTCATGTCCTTGTCCTTTTCTGTAGATAACAATCTTGCTTTGTTGATTCATTTTTTCAGAAAAACTTTTAACAAAATCTGATTTGATTACATTCTTACCGGGGCAATCATGCGTGGTTTTGGGATCTTCTTTATGAATTTTCATTGTTGAAGGGTCAAAGCCAAAATACATGTAGATGTCTGCCATCAAATTAATGGAATTTTGTTTTACCTTTTCTCCATTTCCTGTAGTGAAACTTTCTGATGCATAATCGCCCAGCATTTCCACGCCGATGGCTGTATTATTCCAAGATGGAGAATGTACACCTTTCTTATTGATTGGATTAAAAGCCCATACTCCATTCTGATCTACAAAGAAATGTGGACCACCTGACCAGCCCATTCCTGAATAGTACCCCTGTAAATTTGCCATATGTGTTTCAGTAAATCCATTTGGTCTTTGAGCCAAAGTGGGTGAACCCGTGTTGTGTAATACAGCGGCAGTTGGAGTCCACTGCATGCTGTTTGCATAAGAATTTAAATATTCTTTTGTGTTTACTTTTTTACCAATTATTTCAAACATAATTAAATATTACTATTTCTGATAATTGTTTCCTGAAAAGATATTATGTTGCCACATTGTATATATCTGTGCTTACAACATTACCATATCCTATAGACCCATCTGCGTTAAGTACACCAGGAGTAAGGTTGCAATAGATTTGATCATTTAATACGATTATTCCACTAGATAATGTTGATAAAGTGGATATTAGTTCACCGCCAGTAGATGTAAGCTTGTACCAGGTGTATTTTGTGTAATTAAATGCATTATTATTTTGAGGGCTTTGAAAAACAAAGCTTGACTGGTACCCACCCTGATTGTAATAATAGTTTATAGTTAGATCGGAAGCCGCACTTACTGAGAATGCGGTGGATACACCTGTGTACACTGAAGTGGAAGGGGTAATTAAAGCGGAGGATATAGACGGTGCGAAATTTAGGTTGATTGTTGTAATATTCGAATTTGAAGTGTCACCTGAAGCAAAGCTGTTATTTGGTTGCACCGAAACAAACCATTGATCTCTTGCATCAAATAATATTCTAGATCCTACATCAATTGCGGATTCTGATATTTTACCATCATAATTAGGAAAACTAGTTAGACTTGCGGATGTTGGGTACCCATAGACAGAGTTGGAATATTGCACACCATTATTGGGATTTATTCTGACAAAATAATCTGCCGTAACATAATCTGTCAAAAGAGGAGGAGTGATTGTGTAAGCTGATACTATACCGCTAATTCCAGATATTGTGGTGCCGCCTGTAATTATAACAGAATTAGACACAGAGGTATTCACACCTATATAATTAGCCCCTCTATCCACAATATATGCACCCACGACATTTGTATTTAATCCAATTGAATTAATTGTTAAAGACAAAATAAATGGATATGCATTTGTATTGGCAACACCTGTGACATTCACGGTAGTTAAACCATTTGGTAAAGTCCCATTTGTGACAGTTAAATTTGCATTAGGATTATATACTACATATTCTACACCTGTGCGCTTCCTCCACCACCAAATATTAGAACCGCTTTCTGAAGCATTGCCGTCATCTCTGTAATTATAAGATATTTGGTACAAATCATTTACTCTAGCTGTAGTGGGATTTATAGCGGGCAAACCAGATAAATACGGCCTTGTGTAATTGTAAGAATTTACGTATGTTGGTTGATCGGGCAAACTCGTATAAGTGAAATTGAATGCTTGTAAATTTATCGCATCGTTTGAATAGCTATCAACTTGCAGACCGGCGCGGAAAGAATTTGCAAATTTTACAAAAACTGAAACAAAATCTGAAGGCTCAAGCGATGAAGAAAATGTGATCGCCCCTTCGTAATAGTCAATGATATATTGTCCGCGAAAAATAACTTG
>Ga0209189_1003163_pt1 | contig 11144 bp, 9 predicted proteins | sample C_130820_EF_Meta_FD_187308 | JGI IMG/M metagenome (GOLD analysis project Ga0209189, IMG submission 187308) | Freshwater microbial communities from Lake Croche, Canada to study carbon cycling - C_130820_EF_MetaG (SPAdes) (version 3) | ecosystem: Environmental > Aquatic > Freshwater > Lake | place...
CCCTATCGGGTTTTGAATATTGGCAATCATACTCCCGTGCCCGTCAAAGACTTGGTTGCTTTGCTGGAAGAGGCCTTGGGCAAAAAAGCAAATATCATTCATGCGCCCATGCAAAAAGGCGATGTCGAGGCCACTTTTGCCGATGTAGACCCTTTGACGCAGTTAACAGGTTTCAAGCCACAAACTCCTTTGAAGGTCGGCATTCGCAATTTTGTAACGTGGTATCAAGCCTATTATAAAATTTGAGTGCTTGAAGTCGTACAATGCTTCTTGCCTTTGCACCCGTGGCCTCTGCGCGTTAGAATGCAGCATCTCTTGACGCGATAGGGGAGGAGCATGCCATGCGCGCTTTAGTCAGTACCACAATCGGCGGGCCGGACCAGCTAGAGCTGCAAACATTTCCCGATCCCGTACCACAGGCGCATGAGGTTTTGGTGGATGTCAAAGCCTGTGGCGTCAATTTTCCAGACACCCTTATTATTCGTGACAAATACCAGATCAAGCCCGAGCGCCCCTTTGCACCGGGGGGCGAATGGGCGGGGGTCGTTGTAGAAGTGGGGGCCGATGTCACGCATCTCAAGGTAGGTGATCGCATTGCCGCTACAACGCTTTACGGCGGCATGTGCGAAAGGCGCGTGGTGGAAGAAAGCGCCTGTATTCCTATCCCTGATGATATGCCATTTGCCGATGCCGCGAGCTTTTTTCTGACCTATGCCACCACTTATTATGGCCTGAAAATGCGTGGCACCATCAAGCCGGGCGAAACGCTTTTGATCTTGGGTGCGACAGGCGGTTTGGGCATTGCGGCCATTGAACTCGGTAAATATTTTGGCGCAAAAGTGATTGCGGGTGTCTCCTCGCAAGACAAGGCCGAGATCGCGCTTAAAGCCGGTGCGGATGACGTGCTCATCTATCCACCCGCTCTTGAAGGGATCGATGCGGTCCGCGCGCTCTCCCAACACATCAAAAACATCTGCGGCGATGCGGGTGTTGATGTTGTTTATGACAGTTTGGGTGGTTCTTATTCGGAGGCCGCCTTGCGGGCTATGGCGCGTTATGGCCGCCTGCTCGTGATCGGATTTGTGGCGGGCATTCCCAAACTGCCCACCAATCTGATTTTGTTGAAGTCCTGCCAATTGGTGGGCGTGTCTTATGGTGGTTTTAGCCGTCAGGACAGCATGGGCCATCTTGATATCTGCAAAGCCTTGATTGCGCTGTATCAGCAAAACATCATCCGGCCTCATATCACGGCCCATTTTCCATTGGAGCGGGGCGGAGAGGCTATTTCCTTGTTGGAAACGCGTCAGGCTATTGGCAAAATCGTTGTTGATGTGCAAAGCTGAAAAAGACCACTGTGAACGGTTTTTTGTTCGCAGAATGAACAACTTAACGGTTTTCAAAGCAGGCGATGATGACCCTTCAACTGACAGGCGCTACGCGTCTTTATATCATTATTGGCGACCCGATCGCGCAGGTTAAATCCCCAGGCGGTATGACAGCGGGCTTTGCAGCGCGGGGACATGATGGCATCATGGTCCCTGTGCACGTCAAGCCTGAGGATTTGGCAGATTGTCTGTCAGTGGCGTCCCGTCTTGGCAATCTCGACGGTATTATCGCAACCATCCCTCATAAATTCTCCTGCCTGCCTTATTGCCAGACCGTGTCGGAGCGCGCCGGTTTTATCACCTCGGTCAATATGATGCGGCGTCATCCCGATGGCTCATGGCATGGTGATATGTCGGATGGTTTCGGCTTTATGGAATCATGCCGGAAAAACGGGTTTGAGGCTCAAGGTAAAAAGGCTTTGCTGATCGGTGCAGGCGGAGCAGGCTCGGCCATTGCGTATGAGCTGGTTGATCGTGGTGTCACGAAATTGGCGGTGTTTGATCCCGATCAGGCGCGGCGCGATGGTTTGATTGCGCGGTTGTCCGCGCTTGGCAAGGCGGAGATTGTGGCGGGCACGCCCGATCCATCGGGCTTTGATTTTGTCGCCAATGCAAGCCCAGTCGGTATGAAGCCGTCAGATCCTTTTCCGGTCATGGTCGAGCATTTGTCCTCAGATATGTTTGTTGGCTGTGTCATCACCCAGCCTGATCCATCGCCGCTTGTTTCGGCAGCGCGCACCAAGGGATGCAAAACATCCACCGGTGTTGAGATGTATCAATCCGTTCAAGGCGTCATGCTCGATTTCTTCCTGCATCACTAAGGGCGGAGGATCAATCATGGCTGTCCATGTACTCAAAGAACTTTCCGATCATGCGCATTATGATGTGATTGTGGTGGGGGCGGGCGGCGCTGGCATGGCCGCCGCTCTTTTCGCAGCTCTTGCCAATCAACGTGTTTTGCTGATCGAGCGCACCGCCTATATCGGCGGCACAACGGCTTTGTCGGGGGCCACGACATGGGTGCCCAACAGTCTGCATGCGCATAAGGTCAATCCAACCGACACGCCGGAGGCTGCGCGTGCTTTTCTCGATGGCGTTGTTGGAAATCATGCGCCCTCGGCATTGCGTGAAGCCTTTCTGGCGAGTGGGCCCGATGCCATTGCAACGCTGGAAGCGAAAAGCCATGTGCATTTTAGGCCCTATCCGCATCATCCCGATTACGAGCAGCATATCGAAGGCGCGACAACATGTGGCCGCGCTTTGGAGCCCTTGCCTTTTGATGGCCGCGTTTTGGGCAAGGCTCTGGCGCTGATCCGTCCACCCATTCCTGAATTTACTATTTTTGGTGGGATGATGGTGGATCGCACCGATATCGGGCATTTGCTCAACCTCACCAAAAATTTCGCATCGTTCAAACATGCTTTCAAAATCCTGTCGCTTTATGCGCTGGATCGCTTGCGCGGGTCGGCGCGGGGATCGCGCCTTGTTATGGGCAATGCGCTGATCGGTCGCTTGCTCAAGTCTTTGCTGGATCACAAAGTCGATCTGGTTCTTGAAACCGAGGTGCAAACACTGCTGACCGATCACGATCGTGTCACGGGTGTGGTGGCAAAACAGGATGCTGTCATCCGCACGCTGAGCGCCTCTCAAGGCGTCGTGCTGGCAGCGGGTGGGTTCAACCATCATCCGCAAAAGCGCAAAGTCTTGTTGCATTCACCTGTGACCGATTATTCGCCCGCAGCGCCGGGGCATCGGGGCGGCATGCAGGATCTGGCTTTGGCGATTGGCGCCCATTTTGCCGATGGCGGCGCCGATCATGTTTTCTGGGCGCCGGTGTCGATTAAAAAGCGCGCGGATGGATCCACGGCGGTCTTTCCGCATTTTGTCATGGATCGCTCGAAACCCGGCACGGTCTGCGTCGATCAGACAGGCGCCCGCTTTACCAATGAATCGCAATCTTATCATTTGTTTGTGCGTGCCATGCTGGAGGCAAACAAGACCACACCCACCGTGCCTGCTTTCATCGTGACCGATGCCAAGGGGCTTTTGAAATACGGGCTCGGCATGGTCCGGATGGGAACGAAGAATCCGCAAAGCTTTATCGATGAGGGCTATTTGCTCACGGGCAACAGCATTGAGGAACTGGCGCTCACCATCGGCGCTGATCCGCAGGTGCTTGCAAACACCCTTGCCGATATGAACCGCTTTGCCGAAAGCGGCGTGGACCCGCAATTTGGACGCGGCTCAACCGCCTATCACCGCGCCAATGGCGATGCCACACATGACGGACCCAATCCCTGTCTGGGGCCCATCCAAACCGCGCCCTTTTATGCGGTGAAACTCTATCCCGGCGATATTGGTGCGGCGTCGGGTCTTGCGATCAATGGCGATGCACAAGTGTTGCGGGAAGGCGGGCAGGCGATTGCCGGTCTTTATGCCTGCGGCAATGAGGCGCAATCGATTGCGGGCGGCACCTATCCGGGGCCCGGTATTACCATCGGCCCTGCAATCACCTTTGCCTATCGGGCCATCACCCATTGCCTTGGGGAGACGGCATGAGCGAGCCATCCCTTCATGCCGATTTGGTTGTGGTTGGCTCTGGCGCGTCAGGCCTGACCGCTGCTTTCACGGCAGCCACTTTGGGGCTTGATGTGGTGGTGGTTGAAAAAGAACCGCATTTGGGCGGCACGTCCGCATGGTCTGGGGGCTGGATGTGGATCCCGCGCAATCCCTTGGCACAAGAGGCAGGCATTGACGAGCCGCTTGAAGCGCCGCTTGACTATTTGCGCCATGAATTGGGCCCGCAATTTGATGAAGCCATGGCGCGGCGTTTTCTCGAACAAGGTCCGCGCATGATCGCCTTTTTGCGGGACGAGGCGAAGATGACCTTTGTTGATGGAAACAAGATCCCCGATTTCCATGACAAGACCCCGGGCGCCGGATTGGGCGGGCGTTCGCTCTGCGCCGCCCCATTTGACGGGCGCCGATTGGGGGCGAGGTTGAAGGATGTGCGCGAGCCTCTGCCCGAAATATCGCCATTCGGCATGGGCATTGCGTCGGGTCTTGATTTGAAAAATTTCTTCGATGCCTTCCTGAAACCCAAAGCCTTTTGGCATGTGACCAAACGCGTGGTCCGGCATTGGCTGGATGTCCTCATCCACGGGCGGGGGATGCATCTTGTCAATGGCAATGCGCTGGTGGCGCAATTGCTGACAGCGCTTGATGCCCGTGGCGTCAAGGTTTTATTGCAATGCCCCGTTGTGTCTTTGATACAAAGCGAGGGCCGGATCACGGGGGTGAAAACCGCGCAAGGCGTGATCACATCACGCTGCGGTGTGGTACTGGCAGCGGGTGGCTTTCCGCATGATCTCGCGCGCAAGTCAGCACTTTTTCCCCATGCCCCCACGGGCCATGAGCATCATTCCGCAGCACCGCTCACCAATACGGGCGATGGCCTGCGGCTGGGCGAGGAGGTGGGGGGGCATGTCAGAACCGATCTGGCCCATGCAGGCGCTTGGGCTCCTGTGTCGCTTGTGCCGAACGATAAAGGCCCTGCGGGGCGTTTTCCCCATCTTGTCGAGCGCGCCAAGCCGGGCCTGATCATGGTCTTGCGCAATGGTTTGCGCTTTGCCAATGAGGCGGACGCCTATCATGATCTCATGCAGGCCTTGTTTAAAGCCATGCCCGAGGGTGAGGCGCCCGAAGCCTTTATGATTTGCGATCACCGCTTCCAGCGCCGCTATGGTCTTGGTCGGGCGCGGCCGCGTCCCTTTCCGCTCGCCCCTTGGCTAAACAACGGCTATCTGAAACGCGGGCAGACTATTGCGGAACTGGCGCAAGCCTGTGGCATTGATGCGCTAGCCTTGGTGCAAACGGTCTCTGAATATAACCACCATGCGGCGCAAGGCCGTGATCCCGCCTTCCATCGGGGCGAAAGCGCCTATAACCGCATTCAGGGAGAGGCCGATCACAGCCCCAATCCCTGTGTAGCCCCGCTTTTAGAGGCGCCATTTTATGCGGTGAAAATCGTGGCGGGCAGTCTGGGCACTTTTGCAGGGCTGAAAACCAATCAGGATGCACAGGTGCTCAGTGAGGCGGGCGAGCCTATTTCTGGCCTTTACGCCGTGGGCAATGATATGGCCAGCATGATGGGCGGGCATTATCCGGCGGGGGGGATTACGCTGGGGCCTGGGATGACCTTCGGTTTTGTTGCCGTCCACCACGCCAGCGGTGTTCCCTTGGCCAATAATCGTTGAAAAAATAGATTTATTTCCCGTATTGGGGTTAAATAGGCTATAAATTATTTGGTTTTACATTTTTAGACTGCGCAGCCGTTCTATAGAGTAGGGGGAAGAGAATCACAGCGCCTTCCCCTTCTGTGACTCGGAACAAGAATGACCTATTCGCGGAGCATAAGATGAACGACGTGCAAGTATTGAGGCGGATGGCTCTGGAAATCGTGAAGGCAGAAGCGCTCGATAAGCTGTTGCTGATTGCCTATCTTGAAACCAAAAATTATGACGAGTTGCGGCGGACCAATCCAACGGGTAACTGGAATATAGGCCTGAAAAATGTAAACGCCGAAGATCTTGTTGATGATGACGAGAAAAGCACCCGTTACAAGGCCGTCACGTTTTTTGTCAAAGACTATAAAGTCAAAATCGGCGGTTACCGCTTCCGCTCCACAAATCCCAATGAATTGAAGTTTTTTGAAAAGATCAAATTTTTCCTGTTCGAGGAAGTGATCCTTGATCTTGATTATGAATTGCTGCGCGACCCCAAAGGTATTGCGGATTATCAATTCAAAAATATCGAAGAGTTCCATAAAGATGACCGCACCAAGATCGTTTTGGAAAATATTTACAAATTGATTTTGGAAAAACAGTCGCGGGAAGAAGAAGCGAAGAAAAATGTCGTCGTGAAAAAAACACGCGACAAATTCACCTTCTGAGGAAAGACTTTTAAAAGAGGCTCCCTTGTCTGGGCGGCGGCTGCGGCTCGTCCGGCAACAGGATCATGTGCTCATCGGGCCATGGTTTTTGTAGCCCTAACGCGGCCTCCGTGCTGCCCTCGAGCCACAGGCTGTAATCCTCTGGCCGCAGCATCACCGGCATGGCTTTTTGATGGATCGGTCTGACCAAACCATTGGGGGATGTCGTCAAAATCGCAAAAACGTGATTGGTTCCCTCGACCTTGTTGCGGCTTGTTCCGCGCATCCCCTGCCATGGTCTCCAGACGCCTGCAAAAGCAAAGAGCGGCATTGCCTGATCAAGCGCAAACCAGCAGGCGCGTTTTCTTCCCGTTGAGGGATCAGGCGCATCGCTATATTCACAAAAACGCGTCACTGGCACCAGACACCGCTGGCCTGTTTGCAGCCAGTCCTGCCAGAAGGCGCTGTTGAGATTGCGCACATTTGTCACGAGGTCTGAGGCTTGCGGTGGCGGCGGAAACCCCCATCGCATCGGCGTGATCACATGCTGTCCCCTTTTGTTAACAACCACCGGCGCCATGCTGTCGGGATAAACAAGACGCGCCACAGTATCAGCAGAAGGATCTGGTGCCTCTGTCTGGAAATGTTGGCTTTGCGCCAGAAGCGATTGTTCAACCGCGTACCGATTGCACATCTTACGTCTGCGCCTCTTGCTGAACGGCGGATCCGTTTTTGCGGGTCAGCGGACTGATTTGTTCGAGCGTAAGCAGGCGGGCGGAATTGCTCAGAAACAATAATTCAGAACCGACATGGATGAAGGCCGCCAGCAACGGATTGAGATAGCCAAAGGCTGCCATGCCGATGCCAATCGCATCCACCAACAAGGTGCCGACAAAATTCTGCCAGATGATGCTGCGGGTCTGGCGCGCGATGCGGATGGTTTCGGCGAGTTTGAGCAAGTCATTGCCGATCAGCACAACCTGTGCACTTTCTTTGGCAATATCGGTGCCCGAGCCCATGGCAATGCCGATGGTGGCTGCACTCAGGGCCGGTGCGTCATTGACCCCGTCGCCCACCATGGCCACGGCATGCTTTTGTGAGACCAGCGCGCGGACATAAGCGAGCTTGTCCTCTGGCAGCAAATCCGCGCGGTAATCGGCAATATTCAGGGTCTTGGCCACTTGTTGCGCGACTGCTTCGATATCGCCTGTCAGCAATATTGTTTTCACGCCCATGTCCGCAAAGGCTTGCATGGCGGCAGCGGCTTCCGGTCTGATATGGTCGGAGACCTCGACCTCGCCTGCAAAGCGTTGATCAATCCCCACCAAGATGTCAGAGCCGGTCCTGTCGCTATGACGCGCAGGCACGAGAATGCCTGCCTGATCTAAGAGTTTGCGGTTCCCGATACGAATGATTTGACCTGCGACAGTGGCGGTGATGCCTTGCCCGAGCGTATAGGCAAAAGTGCTGGGCTCTGCGATGACCAGGCCCCTTGCTTGCGCTTCTTGAACAACGGCACGCGCTAACGGATGTTCGGAATGAAGTTCGGCGGATGCGGCGAGTGATAAGAGAATGTCTTGATCAAAGCCGTCCGCAACATGCAGATGTTGCACGCGGGGTTCGCCATAAGTCAGCGTGCCGGTTTTATCAAGAATCACCGTGTCGATACGCCCTAAAGTTTCAAGGTGTATGCCGCCTTTGATAATCGAGCCAAGGCGCGCCGCCCGTCCGATGCCCCCCAAAATCGCCAAGGGGGTTCCCGCTGCAATCCCGCAGGCCCCTGCCACGATGATCACGGAAATGGTGTCGCGCAAATCGCGGGTCAGCCAGAAGGTGAGGGCTGCGGCGGCAAAGGAGAAATAGACGAGATAGCCCGCAAGCTGGTCGGCGATTTTCTGGACGGGCGCGCGCGTTTGCTCGGCGGCCTCCACCGCTTCGATAATTCGCCCGAAGCTGGTGTCGCGTCCCACCCGTTCCACCAAAATTTCGAGCGTGCCCATCTGATTGATGGAGCCAGCATAAATCAGGCTGTCTATGGATTTTTCCGCAGGCATCGATTCACCCGTGATGCGCGATTGATCCATGTAGGAATGACCTGCGATGACGCGGCCATCCACCGGCGCCTTTTCCCCCGGACTCAACAAAACCGCATCACCCGGCACAATCTCCCCGACCGCCATGATCTCGATGGTACCGTTGCGGCGCACACGCGCTTCAGGCGGAATGAAATCAACGAGATCCTTGATGGCGGTGCGGCCGCGCGACAGCGTGATATGTTCCAGCTCCTCCGCAATCAGCACAAACAGGCTCACCACAAGGGCGGTGAAATATTCGGATATGGCAGCCGCTGCAATAATCGCGATGCTCATGGACAATTCCATGGTCATGCGGCGGATCAACAGATTTTCGATAGCTTCTTGAAAAATCGGCCAGCCGCAAAAGACAAGACAACCGATCCCGATCCATGCAGGCGGGATGTGGTCGCTCAAAAGACCAAACCATAAAATCGTTGCCCCGATCACCCCGACACCGAGACGCAAAAGCGCCAGCGGTTCGAACGCTCGATCGTGATGCACATCGCCCGCTTTGCTTTTGGGGGACATGTGTGCCGGTTCAGGATGGATCGGGGATAAAGGTTGCGCGGATGTCATTTCAATCCTTCATGGGGACTTCGAGCAGATTTGCCCAGACGATGCCCCAAACACTTGATCATTCTAAAGCCCTGTCTGCGGGAAAGAAAGATGGCGGGGTGATAAAAAAAGGTATTTATTTCAATTGTTTAAAAGGATCATGAGGGGAGTGTTGAGTGGGGGCGTGATTTGCGGGCGGGTCAAAAGCCGCAGCTGAAGGCTGCATGTCCCTCACGCTACGAATCACCTACAGTCTGTCTTTGTTGTTTGTTGAGTTGGTGTGGTGATGGCGTCTTCGGACCAACAGGTGCTCAGAAATGTCCAACCGGACTGGTTGGCGATTGACGAATATTTGATCAGCTCGCTGGTGATCAAATATGTCTATGCCTATCTCAATGCGTTCATGGCTTTAGAGATTTCGCATCAAAATGATGTTGCCAAATTTTTTGAAATTTTATGGTTTGAATATTTCCGCAATCGCGACATGCATGATGTACGTCCCGATATCCCCGATCCGCATGAAGCCTTGGGCATGAGCGCCACGCAATTATCGGATTTGCATGATTATGTCGCCCATCAGCTCAAGATGGATATTCTCAATCACCGGCAGTTGCGGATGCGCAAGAAGATCGAAATCACCAATCATCTGGACGATGTGTCGTTTGCCATCAAATCCAATATTCTGCTTCGCAGTTTTTGAGTGTGTCCCGCGTGGTCAGGCGACGGGCGGGATACCAAAGCGTTTCTCTATATCATCAAGGCTTACCAGCAAACGCTCCATTTCCTTCATGCCGAACGGCGTCACGGCTTGCATGGGCTCTTTTTCACCCAACAGCGTGATACCGGCGCGTCTGGCATAAAACCGTTTGCCGTAACACAAGGCCTGATTGATGGTTCTGATCATGAAGACGATGATCGGCAACAAGGCCTCGTGCAAGGCCTCGGCTTGGGCATGGGCTTCGGGCGTAGTCTGACGATAAAAATTATATAATGTCACTTGCGCTGCTAGCACATCCGGTGCCGGGATCAAGCCGGAAATCCCTGCCCGCAAATTGGACATGAATTCAATGCCGCCATGTCCGCAAAAGGTTGCCAGTTCCCCATTGGTTTTTTCAATAAGGGCTTGCGTTTCAACCGCTGTGCCTTCGGCCTTGATCATTTTGAGATTGGGATGGTTTTTGTAAAGCCTGACCAAGCCATCAAGGGAGAGATTGAAGGCGAGATTGAAGGGATTGTGCTGTATCCCCACAGGGCAGGACAGCGCATCAATGCTGTAGCCGAAAAACCTTATCAGCGCTTCTTCGCCTCCCTCCAACTGATTGGGGGGTTGCAGGATAATCAGATCAGCGCCCGCCGCACAGGCCTGTTTGGCAAAACGGGTTTGCTCTTGCGCGCTTTGCTCGCCGATGGTCACCATCAGCGGCACCCGTTTCTGAATGAGCTCTGATACCATTTCAACAAGGGCGAGGCGCTCTTGCGTTGTGTGCTTTTGCACTTCCGTGATCAGCCCGAGAACCATGATGCCATGCGCGCCGCAGGCAATCACATGCTCGACTTGTCGCTGCATCGCAGCCCGATCAATTGTGCCGTCCTGCGTGTGGAAGGCATAGAGAACGGGATAAAGGCCATGAAAGGGGGATGTGGTCATGAGGGACCTATGTTGAAGAAGGCGTGAATTGAAGCAGCAAAGCCGCATTATTTTTTGAAGGCTTCAGGCGATTTCAGGTCTCGATCATCGCCGATATTTTCCAAGCTGTGAAGTCTGGTGTTGTCAGGGGTGGTTTTTCAAAATAGGCCTTTTTTCCTTTTTGGGTCCGTGTTTTATAGGCGCAAATGACCTGATTTTTGGAGCCAATTTCTGCCATTTTTATACAAATAAGAGTTGTTTCAACAGGGCTTTAGGTTCGTTTGGGTTCGATCTGACATAATAAAGAATATTTTCTTTTTTTAAGACAACTATCCGGCTTTTTGAAACGGCGAAAAAGGCACCCAATTCTTGTGTTTATAAGTCGGTCAAAAATCACAAAAAAAAGACATCCGAATCAGGATTTGTTAACTATATTTGTATCCTTAAACGGCGTAAAAATCGACGTTTCTGGACAGAGATGTGCGTGTCTCTGTGTACTATTTTTATTGCATTTTTTCTATGGATAGCAAAGACTTATGCGCAGGCCCCATCTGCCACGGTTCCGGATGCCG
>Ga0209189_1003164_pt1 | contig 11137 bp, 5 predicted proteins | sample C_130820_EF_Meta_FD_187308 | JGI IMG/M metagenome (GOLD analysis project Ga0209189, IMG submission 187308) | Freshwater microbial communities from Lake Croche, Canada to study carbon cycling - C_130820_EF_MetaG (SPAdes) (version 3) | ecosystem: Environmental > Aquatic > Freshwater > Lake | place...
GGCCGGTGTTCTCGAGTGTGATCGTGACCTCGGCGTACTGACCCGAACCACCCGACTGCTTCTTATGGGTGTAGGTGGAGTCCTCGACGGTGCGCGTGATCGTCTCGCGATAGGCCACCTGAGGCTTACCGACAGTGGCGTCAACCTTGAACTCACGCAGCATGCGGTCGACGAGCACTTCGAGATGCAGCTCGCCCATGCCGGAGATGACGGTCTGGGCGGTGTCCTCATCGGTGCGCACCTGGAAGGTGGGATCCTCTTCGGCGAGCGAGAACAGGGCCTTGGACATCTTGTCCTGATCAGCCTTGGTCTTGGGCTCGACTGCCACGTGGATCACGGGCTCGGGGAAGATCAGTTCTTCGAGCACGATCGGGTTCGCAACATCGCACAGGGTGTCGCCGGTCTTGGTGTTCTTGAAACCAATCCCTGCCACGATGTCGCCGGCGAAGACCTGATCGAGATCGAAACGATCGTTGGCGTGCATCTCGAGGAGACGACCGATGCGCTCTTTCGACTGGGTGCGGGCGTTCATGACCTGAGCACCCTTTTCAAGGTTTCCCGAGTAGACCCGGAAGTACGTGAGCTTGCCCACATGCGGGTCGGTCATGATCTTGAAGGCCAATGCTGAGAAGGGCGCATCGTCCTTGGCTTCACGGGAGATTTCCGTGTCGCCCTTGAGGTTGTTGCCATGCACCGGGGGAAGATCGAGCGGCGAGGGCAGGTACCAGATGACGGCATCGAGCAGGGGCTGTACGCCCTTGTTCTTGAAGGCGGTGCCGTTGAGCACTGGCACGATCTCGCCAGCGATAGTGGCACGACGGATAGCGGCACGAAGCTCGTCGACGGTGATCTCTTCTTCACCGAGGAACTTCTCCATGATGAATTCATCAGCGGTGGCGACGGTCTCCAGGAGCTCGTTGCGGTACTCGGCCGCCTGATCGGCGAGATCGGCCGGGATCTCCCGGACCTCCCACTTGGCGCCGAGTTCTTCATTCAGCCAGACAAGAGCTTCCATGGTGACGAGGTCGACAACACCGGAGTAGTCGCCTTCGTAACCGATAGGCAACTGGAGCACGGCAGTGTTGGCCTCAAGGCGATCCTTGATGGAGGCCAGCGCATCGAAGAAGTTGGCGCCGAGGCGATCCATCTTGTTCACGAAGCAGATGCGGGGGACGTTGTACTTGTTGGCCTGACGCCAAACGGTCTCGGTCTGCGGCTCCACGCCCGCCACACCGTCGAACACGGCGACGGCGCCGTCGAGCACACGCAGCGAACGCTCCACCTCGACGGTGAAGTCCACGTGGCCGGGGGTGTCGATGATGTTGATGCGGTGGTCTTCCCAGAAGCAGGTGGTGGCCGCCGAGGTGATGGTGATGCCGCGCTCTTGTTCCTGGACCATCCAGTCCATGGTGGCGCCACCCTCGTGCACCTCACCGATCTTGTAGTTCTTGCCGGTGTAGTAGAGGATCCGCTCGGTCGTCGTGGTCTTACCCGCGTCGATATGGGCCATGATGCCGATGTTTCGGGTCATCTGGAGCGAAGTTTGGCGATTGGCCATCGTCTCAGTCCTGTCAGTGTGGGATTCGGGGGGTTACGGGTGTGGGGGGCAGTCGCGACGGCGCCCCGCCAGCGGGCGGGGCGTCCGTGAGTGCCAGCCCCGTGGCGATTACCAGCGGTAGTGGGCGAAGGCCTTGTTGGATTCGGCCATCTTGTAAAGGTCTTCACGACGCTTCACTGATGCACCAACACCGTTGGCAGCATCCATGAGTTCGTTTGCGAGGCGCTCGGCCATGGTGCGCTCGCGGCGCTGACGCGAGTAGCCGACGAGCCAGCGGATGGCGAGGGTGTTGGCGCGTCGGGGACGCACCTCGACCGGCACCTGGTAGGTGGCGCCACCGACACGACGGCTGCGCACCTCGAGCTGGGGCTTGACGCCATCGACGGCACGCTTGAGCGTGGCGATGGGATCCTCGCCGGTCTTGGCGGCGATCATCTCGAGTGCGTCGTAGACGATACGTTCGGCCGTGGAGCGCTTGCCGCGCTGCAGGACCTTGTTGACGAACTGGGTGACGACGATCGATCGGTAGATCGGGTCGGGCATGAGTTCGCGGCGGGGTGCGGGACCCTTACGGGGCACGTCAGCTCTCCTTCTTGGCGCCGTAACGACTACGGGCCTGCTTGCGGTCGCGCACACCCGAGGTGTCAAGGGTGCCGCGGATGATCTTGTAACGAACGCCGGGGAGATCCTTCACACGACCACCGCGCACGAGCACGATGGAGTGTTCCTGAAGGTTGTGACCCTCGCCGGGGATATAGGCCGTGACTTCCATGCCACTCGACAGACGGACACGGGCCACCTTACGAAGCGCCGAGTTCGGCTTCTTCGGGGTCGTGGTGTACACGCGTGTACACACGCCCCGTCGCTGGGGCGCGCCCTTCAGGGCTGGGGTCTTGCCCTTGGCGGGCTTTGACTGGCGACCCTTTCGGACCAACTGCTGAATCGTGGGCACAACGGACCTTTCTTGCGTTCTGGTCTGGCGTTCAAAAATGCTGGCGATGGGGTGAACAGGCCCCAGAGCCGGACGGCAATCGTAGGGTGACCGAGTCGGACTCGGCAAACCTGCAGTTCAGGACGGTCGGATTGCCCGTCCGACCCGAGCCACAGGTGGGTACTTCTGGGGAGATCCGGGACCGGATCTCCCCCACATCAGGTGCTATTCGGCAGCCTCAGCACGGGGGAGATCGATGATTTCGGCATCGGGCTCCTCTTCGGCGTTCTCGGCGAGATCGCCGGTTCCGGCGACCATGTCACCCGCCATCCGATCAGCCAACATCGCGGCCAGATCGTCGCTCTCGTCCTCACCGGAGGAGTAGAACTCCATCGGTGCGTAGTCGGGAGCAGCCGTGGTGATGTCCTTGTATGAGGACATGCCCGTACCGGCCGGGATGAGCTTGCCGATGATGATGTTCTCCTTGAGGCCGAGCAGGGAGTCGCTCTTGGACTCGATGGCGGCTTCGGTGAGCACACGGGTGGTCTCCTGGAACGATGCTGCCGACAGCCAGGAGTCGGTGGCCAGTGAGGCCTTGGTGATACCCATGATCTCGGGGCGACCCTCAGCGGGCTTCTTCCCTTCCATCACGAGGGCACGGTTGACATCTCGGTACACCTTGGAGTCGACACGCTCGCCGGGCAGGAAATCGGACTCGCCCGGATCCTGCACCGCGATCTTGCGGGTCATCTGACGCACGATGAGTTCGATGTGCTTGTCGTGGATCGGAACGCCCTGGTCGCGGTAGACCTTCTGGACTTCCTGCACGAGGTACTGCTGGGTCTCCTGCACACCCTTGATCTCGATGAGTTCCTTGGGATCGCGAGGACCATCGACGATGGGATCACCGGCGTTGATCTGCTGACCGTCAACGACTTCGAGACGAGCGAGACCAGGAACCAGATACGCCTCTTCAACGCCGTTGTCGTCGACAACAGTGATGGTTCGGCCCTTGCCCTCGTCCTCAGCGATGCGCACCACGCCGGTGAGGCGTGACAGCGTTGCCTTGCCCTTGGGTGTGCGGGATTCGAAGAGTTCGACGACTCGGGGAAGACCACCGGCGATGTCGGCACCGGCGATACCACCGGTGTGGAACGTACGCATGGTGAGCTGGGTACCGGGCTCGCCGATCGACTGGGCAGCGATGACGCCCACGGCTTCACCTTGCTCGATGAGCTTGCCGGTGGCCAGCGAAAGGCCGTAGCAGGCTGCCGAGACCCCGAGATCGGAATCGTCGGTGAGTGGCGAGAGCACCCTGACCCGGGTGATGGTGGCATCGTCGCGAAGCGCGGCCATCTCGTCTTCACCAACCACGGTGCCACGGGCATACACGGTGCCATCGGCCAGTGTGACGTCGTCGGCCAGGGTACGGCTGAACAGTCGCACCTCGAGCCAGGAACGCTTGCCGGCACGATCGGCTTCGATGTCCTCGATCCAGATACCACGAACCGCGTTGCCGCTGGCGAAGGGGTCCTCATCGTTGATGATGAGTTCCTGGGCCACGTCGACGAGTCGACGGGTGAGGTAGCCGGAGTCCGCCGTACGAAGCGCAGTATCGACCAGACCCTTGCGGGCGCCGGGCGTGGCGATGAAGTACTCCAACATCGTGAGACCCTCACGGAAGTTGGACTTGATCGGACGGGGGATCATGTCGCCGCGGGGGTTGGCCACGAGGCCGCGCATACCGGCGATCTGACGCACCTGCATCATGTTTCCGCGAGCACCGGAACCAACCATCATCTCGATGGGGTTGAACTGCTCGGCCTTGAGTGTGCGCTCCATCTCGGTGCGCACCTCATCGGTAGCCGTGGTCCAGATCTCCACTTCCTTCTGACGACGCTCACCATCAGTGATGATGCCGCGACGGAACTGGGTCTCGACCTTGTCGGCTTCCTTCTCATGACGCTCGAGGATCTCCGCCTTGAGCACGGGGGTCTTGACGTCCTCGATCGAGATCGTGAGGCCGGACTTGGTGGCGTAGCGGTAGCAGAGGTCCTTGATGGCATCGAGACTCTTGGCGACGACAGCCTTGTCGTAGTTGTGAGCGAGGTCATCGACGATGCGGCCCATGACCTTCTTGTCGACGCGAGCGTTCTGGTACTCGAAGCCCTCGGGCAGCGTGGTGTTGAAGAACACGCGGCCAGCGGTGGTTCGACGGTAGACGGGGCGACCGTTCTCCTCACCGGTGATGTGCTCTGGCTTGCGGTACTCAATGAGTGCGTGGAGGTCGATATCGCCACGTTCGTAGGCCTGTTCGACCTCGTCGAGCGCACGGAACACACGACCCTCACCCTTGGCGGCCTCGACCGATTCGGTCAGGTAGAAGGCACCGATGATGAGGTCCTGAGTGGGGGTGACAAGCGGGCGACCATCGGCCGGCGACAGGATGTTGTTGGCCGAGAGCATGAGCACCCGGGCCTCGGCCTGCGCTTCGGCCGACAGCGGCAGATGGACGGCCATCTGATCGCCGTCGAAATCCGCGTTGAAGGCCACGCACACCAGCGGATGCACCTGGATGGCCTTGCCTTCGACCAGCACCGGCTCGAACGCCTGGATACCCAGACGATGGAGCGTAGGAGCACGGTTGAGCATGACCGGGTGTTCCTTGATGACGTCCTCAAGGACGTCCCAGACCTGCGGACGACGGCGCTCGACCATGCGCTTGGCCGACTTGATGTTCTGGGCCAGCTCGGCGTCGACCAGCTTCTTCATGACGAACGGCTTGAACAGTTCGAGTGCCATGAGCTTGGGCAGTCCGCACTGATGGAGCTTGAGGGTCGGGCCGACCACGATGACCGAACGGCCGGAGTAGTCGACGCGCTTGCCGAGAAGGTTCTGACGGAAGCGGCCCTGCTTCCCCTTGAGCATGTCGGAGAGCGACTTCAGCGGACGGTTACCCGGTCCGGTGACCGGACGACCACGGCGGCCGTTGTCGAACAGTGCGTCGACGGCCTCCTGCAGCATGCGCTTCTCGTTGTTGACGATGATCTCGGGGGCGCCAAGATCGAGGAGACGCTTGAGACGGTTGTTCCGGTTGATCACCCGACGGTAGAGATCGTTGAGATCGGAGGTCGCGAAACGACCACCATCGAGCTGCACCATCGGACGCAGCTCCGGCGGGATCACGGGAACGACGTCGAGGATCATGGCGCGAGGGTCGTTGATGCGCTTGCCGTTGTCGTCGCGACGGTTGAACGCAGCAACGATCTTGAGGCGCTTGATCGACTTCTGCTTGCGCTGGGCCGACAGGGGCTTGGTGCCCTCCGGGGGATCGATCTGCTCACGCAGACGGATCTCATCGGCGTCGAGATCGATGCGATCGATCAGACGGGCGATGGCATCGGCACCCATGCCGCCTTCGAAGTACTCGCCGTAGCGGTCGACGAGTTCGCGCCAGAGCATCTCGTCCTCGATGATCTTGCGGGCGAAGATGTCCTTGAACTCCTCGAACGCACGAACAACAAGATCGAGTTCGACGTCGTAGCGCTCGCGGATCGACTGGAGGTCCTTGTCGGAGGCACGCTGACGGGCCTTGATATCGGTGTCCTTCGCGCCTTCCTTCTCGAGCTGGGCGATCTCGGTCTCGAGAGCCTCGAATCGCTTGGCGAGCTCAAGCTCGCGCTCCTTCTCGATGAGGTCGCGCTCGGCGAGCATCTCGATCTCGAGGTTCGGGAGCTCCTCGTGACGACGCTCATCGTCGACCCAGGTGACGATATTGGCGGCGAAGTAGATGACCTTCTCGAGCTGCTTGGCCTTCATCTCCTCGCGGGCTTCGGTGCCCATGAGCAGGTAGGCCAGCCACGAGCGGGTGCCGCGGAGATACCAGATATGCACGACGGGAGCGGCGAGCTCGATATGGCCCATGCGCTCACGACGAACCTTGGAACGAGTGACCTCGACCCCGCAGCGCTCGCAGATGATGCCCTTGAATCGGACACGCTTGTACTTGCCGCAGTAGCACTCCCAGTCCTTCTGCGGACCGAAGATCTTCTCGCAGAACAGGCCGTCCTTCTCGGGCTTGAGCGTGCGGTAGTTGATGGTCTCGGGCTTCTTCACCTCGCCGTTGGACCAGGTGCGGATCGAGTCAGCGGTGGCGAGTCCGATACGCAGTTGATCGAACGTGTTGACGTCAAGCATTGCCATTCCTTCAGCCCCTTTCGGCCTGGCGGCGGGCATCTTCTTCATCGCTTCCACGTTCGGGGCGAGACAGATCGATGCCGAGTTCCTCAGCGGTACGGAAGATGTCTTCGTCGAGCTCACGCATCTCGATCTCGGCGCCCGAGGTGTTGAGAACCTCGACGTTGAGACAGAGCGACTGCATCTCCTTGATGAGAACCTTGAAGCTCTCGGGGATGCCCGGCTCGGGGATGTTCTCGCCCTTCACGATGGCCTCGTAGACCTTCACGCGGCCGAGGACATCATCGGACTTGATGGTGAGAAGTTCCTGAAGGCAGTAAGCGGCACCGTACGCCTCGAGTGCCCACACCTCCATCTCGCCGAATCGCTGGCCACCGAACTGGGCCTTACCGCCCAGCGGCTGCTGGGTGATCATGGAGTACGGACCAGTGGACCGAGCATGGATCTTGTCGTCGACCAGATGGGCGAGCTTCAGGATGTACACGACGCCGACCGTGATCGGGTTGTCGTACGGCTCACCGCTGCGGCCGTTGTAGAGCGTGACCTTGCCGTCGTCCTGCATCATTCGGCCGTTGTCGCCGTAACGGGGATCGGAGGCCTCGGGCGTGAGGTTCTGGAAGATCGACTTGATGGTCGGATGCTTGCCGGCCTGATCCTCCTCATCCCAGTGAGCGCCGTCGAACACCGGCGTGGCCACGAGCGTGGCGGGTGCGGTGGTCGGGCGGGTCTTCTTCTCGGTACCGCGGATGGCGGGCTGACCGACAGCTTCACCCTCGAGCTCCCAGCCGTAGCGGGCGGCGTAGCCGAGATGAGCCTCGAGCACCTGGCCGACGTTCATGCGGGATGGCACGCCGAGCGGATTGAGGATGATGTCGACCGGGGTGCCATCGGCCATGAACGGCATGTCCTCGATCGGGAGGATCTTGGAGATGACGCCCTTGTTGCCATGGCGACCGGCGAGCTTGTCGCCCACGCTGATCTTGCGCTTCTGGGCTACATAGACCCGCACAAGCTGGTTGACACCGGGCGGCAGTTCATCGCCATCGTCGCGGCTGAAGACCTTGACGTCGATGATCTTGCCGGACTCACCGTGGGGAACCTTGAGCGAGGTGTCACGCACCTCACGGGCCTTCTCACCGAAGATGGCACGCAGCAGGCGCTCTTCAGGGGTGAGCTCGGTCTCGCCCTTCGGGGTGACCTTGCCCACCAGCACGTCGCCCGCTGCCACCTCGGCGCCGACGCGGATGATGCCGCGCTCGTCGAGGTCGGCGAGGATCTCATCAGAGAGGTTCGGGATGTCCCGGGTGATCTCCTCCGGACCGAGCTTGGTATCGCGGGCGTCGACCTCATGCTCGTGGATATGGATCGATGTGAGCACATCGTCCTTGACCAGACGCTCCGAGAGGATGATGGCGTCCTCGAAGTTGTAGCCCTCCCAGGGCATGAAGGCCACGACGAGGTTCTTACCGAGGGCGAGCTCACCATTGTCGGTCGAAGGACCGTGAGCGAGGATGTCGCCCTTCTTGACCTTCTGTCCTTCGGCCACATAGGGCTTCTGGTTGATGCAGGTGTCCTGGTTCGAGCGTTCGAACTTGAGCAGGCGGTAGATCTTTCGGCCCTTGTTCTTGTACTCGACCGTGATGGTGCGGCCATCGACCTGGGTGACGACACCCTCATCAATGGCAAGGATCATGTCGGCGGCATCGCGAGCAGCGCGTGACTCGATACCGGTGCCGATGTAGGGAGCCTCGGCACGCAGCAGCGGGACAGCCTGACGCTGCATGTTGGCGCCCATGAGCGCACGGTTGGCGTCGTCGTGCTCGAGGAACGGGATGAGCGCCGTCGCGACCGAAACGATCTGCTTCGGCGAGACGTCCATGAGTTGGACCTCGATCGGCGGCACGTTGGAGATCTCGGTGGTGGCACCGAAGAACACATCGCGCTCGAGCATGAGCTTGAGTTCGCCGAGCGTTGCTGCCTGCGGTGAGCGACGCACGAGAACGCGGTCGGCCTTGAACGAACCGTCAGGGTTGAGCGGCGCATTCGCCTGAGCGACGACGTACTCCTCTTCCTCATCGGCAGCGAGGTAGACGATCTCGTCGGTGACCTTACCGTTGACGACCTTGCGATACGGCGACTCGATGAAACCGAACTCATTGACGCGGGCGTACGTGGCGAGTGCACCGATCAGACCGATGTTCGGGCCTTCTGGGGTCTCGATCGGGCACATACGGCCGTAGTGGCTGAAATGCACATCGCGGACTTCGAAGCCGGCACGCTCACGGGACAGACCGCCCGGGCCGAGCGCCGAGAGGCGACGACGATGGGTGAGGCCGGACAGCGGGTTGACCTGATCCATGAACTGCGAGAGCTGCGAGGTTCCGAAGAACTCCTTGATGGCAGCAACCACGGGACGGATGTTGATGAGGGTCTGCGGGGTGATCGCTTCGACGTCCTGGGTGGTCATGCGCTCACGCACGACACGCTCCATACGGGACAGACCGATGCGAACCTGGTTCTGGATGAGTTCGCCGACCGAACGGATACGACGGTTCGCGAAATGATCCTGATCGTCGAGGCGGTAGCCCGGCTCGGCGTTCACGAGGTTGAGCAAGTACGAGGTCGATGCGAGCACCTCGGCCGGGGTGAGTACCGGCTGATCGAGCTCGGGACGCTCGAGGGTGATACCGAACAGTTGCTCGAGCTTGTCGAGTTCCGGGCCGAGCTTGCGGTTGAGCTTGTAGCGGCCGACGCGGGAAAGGTCGTAACGACGGCTCTCGAAGAATGCGTTCTTGAAGTACGCACGAGCGGAGTCGACCGACGGCGGTTCACCCGGGCGAGCACGCTTATAGATCTCGACGAGGGCTTCGTCCTGGGTCGGGAAGAGATCGCGATCCTTCTCCCACTGACCCTCGAGGAAATCGAAGTGGCGCACGAAGCGGTCGAGGAAACCCGGGTGGTTCTCTTCGTCGTAGCCAAGCGCACGCAGCAGCACGAACAGGCTGATACGACGCTTGCGGGCGACGCGTGCGCCGGCGGTGACGTCCTTGCCCGGCTTCTGCTCGACGTCGAACTCGATCCACTCGCCTCGGTAGGGGTGGATGGTGCCGGTGACGAGCTGATGCTTCGAGAGGTTGCGGAGACGGAAACGCTCACCGGGCTGGAAGATGACGCCGGGTGAACGGACGAGCTGCGAGACGACCACGCGCTCGGTGCCGTTGATCACGAAGGTGCCCTTGTCGGTCATCATGGGGAAATCGCCCATGAAGACGGTCTGTTCCTTGATCTCGCCGGTGGCGGCGTTCATGAACCGGGCCCGCACGAAGATCGGTGCGGAGAAGGTCATGTCCTTCTCCTTGCACTCCTCCACTGTGAACTTGGGCGGCGGGCGCAGGTCTTCATCATCGGGATCGAACTCCAGCTCGAGCTGGAGCGTCTCGGTGAAGTCCTTGATGGGACTGATGTCGCGGAAGGTCTCAGCAAGACCCTGATGCAGGAACCACTCGAACGATTCGCGCTGGATGGCGATCAGATCGGGTAGTGCCAGCGTTTCGTCGAGGTTGGCGAACGAATAACGCTCACGGACAGTCGAACGATCAGACAAGGATGGCTCCTCGGGGAGGTGGGCGAAGCTCCGCTGCACCAGATACTCGAGACGACCTCGAGAACGAGGAGGGCAGGTACCGGGCGCGCGCAGGGCGAAGTTCGATCCTAGGGGCAGGACGCGTGGAAGAGCAACCCTGGAATCGGAACCGATTCAGGCGCTCACTCGGGGGATCATCCACTTCTACCCCGGAAAGATTGTTGGGCAGAGTACGGCCCCACTCCCCGCGGGTCAAGCACTCCCCCGCCCGAACCGCCCAGTCAGGTGGGTCCGGACGCGCCGATGGCCCACCCCGAGGGGTGGGCCATCGATCACACTGCGTGCGGCCGGAGCCGCAGGTCTTACTTGAGTTCGACGCTGGCGCCGGCGGCCTCAAGGGCAGCCTTGGCCTTCTCGGCATCTTCCTTCGAGGCGTTCTCGATCACGGTCTGGGGAGCACCGTCGACGAGATCCTTGGCCTCCTTGAGACCGAGGTTCGTGAGCGCGCGCACCTCCTTGATGACCTGGATCTTCTTGTCGCCGGCGCCGGTGAGAACGACGTCGAATTCGTCCTTCTCCTCGACGGCCTCAGCGCCACCACCGGCGGCCGGGGCAGCAGCCACGGCAACGGGAGCAGCGGCGGTCACGCCGAACTTCTCTTCGAAGTCCTTGAGGAGCTCACTGAGCTCGAGCACGGACATCGAGGCGATTGCGTCGAGGATTTCTTCCTTGGTGGCCATGATCAGCCCTCCTGAGTGTCGGCCTCGGCGTCAGCCGGGGCATCGTCGGTTTGTGCTTCGGGTGCAGCGTCGGCATCGGCCGAGGCTTCAGGTGTTTCAGTGGCATCAGATGCAGATGCTTCGGGTGC
>Ga0209189_1003165_pt1 | contig 11136 bp, 7 predicted proteins | sample C_130820_EF_Meta_FD_187308 | JGI IMG/M metagenome (GOLD analysis project Ga0209189, IMG submission 187308) | Freshwater microbial communities from Lake Croche, Canada to study carbon cycling - C_130820_EF_MetaG (SPAdes) (version 3) | ecosystem: Environmental > Aquatic > Freshwater > Lake | place...
AGGCGCACGGGGCGAAGGGGATCGTGCCGAAGGCGATCGTGCCGAAGGCGATCGTGCCGAAGGCGATCGGGGCGACGGCCGCGGCCGTCGCCGCCGCGGACGCCGCGGCGGACGCGGTCGAGGCCGGGGCGAGGGACGTCGGGAGGAGGGTCACGACCGTCCTCTGCCGGCTCGTCCCGACGACGCGGCGCCGGATCGCTGGATCGGCGCCTCCGAAGGCCACGATGCGTTCGACGACGAACCGCGGGACGCGCCGCGTCAGGAGCATCCCCGGCACGAGCATTCCCGGCATGAAGGTCCGAGGGACGAGGCCGATGACGCCGGCCGTGGCCAACGCGGCCGTGACGGCGATGCCCATGCCGGTGCGGCGAGCGACCTGGGGCCGTCCGACATCCAGCGTGAAGGGGATCGCCCTGACGAGGCGTCCGCCGGCGACGACGGCGACGGTGCTCCGCGGAGGCGACGGCGGCGCGGTCGCCGCGGCGGACGCAGGCGCGGCCGTGGAACCCGCGAAGGGGAGGTGGGCGTCGGCGAAACGGATGACCGCGATGCCGGCGGTGCGCCTCGGGACGAGTCCGCCGGCCCGCAGGCCCGTGGCGATCGTGATTCCGACGACGAGCCGTTGCCGACCGGATACGGGGCGCGACCACGGCATAACGGTGCGGGCCGGCCCGCCGGTGGCACCACCAACGGCGGCACGGCCTCCGAGGCGTCGCCTGGGGGCGAACGCCGCGACGATGAGTCTTCGGGCCGCCGGCGCCGCCGGCGTCGGGGCGAGGGACGCTCCCGTGATTCCCGCCGGTCGTCCGCCGAGGTCGGCCGTTCCGAGTCGGGCGGCGGACGTCGCGGAGGACGCAGTCGCCGTGGCGAGGAGCGTCGCAGCTCCGCGAGCTTCGCCCGTGGCCGTCGCGACGAGTTCGCGCCGGTCGCCGGCGGCCGGGATGAGGACGACGAGGGACTCGAGTTCCTCGGGCTCGAGGACGCGGGCCACGACGGCCCGACGCGGCTCGACCGGTCGAGCGCCGAGAACGACGAGATTCTCGCGGAAAGTGGTCTGAGCAGCGTGCTCGACGTGCCGAGCTGGGTGGAGGCGATCGGTATCGTCATCGCCGGCAACCTCGACGCCCGAACGCGATCGCCGCGGGGTGGTGACGGGGGCCGGGGTGACGGTTCGGGCCGGTCAAACTCGGGCGATCGCGGCCGCGACGGTCGTCGTGGCGGCAGGCCGGGCGACCAGCACTGATCAACGCCACGCACGACGGCGACCAGCACTGACCAACGCCACGCACGACGGCGGCACCTGCCCCCGAGGCGGTACTGCCAGCTGGATCTGAACGAGCATCACGCCCGGGAGTGGGTCTGCGTCCTGACCGCGGCGAGCCCAGAAACCGCGGCGAGCCCGGGAAGCGGCGTCGGCCCGCCGCACCGCATCGGCCTGCGGCCGGTCACTTGAGCGAGATCGCCCGGGCCAACGGCCGCAGGATCTGCTCGACGACGCAGGCATCCACGACCTCGCGGGCCAACCCCGCCAGCCGTTCCATGGCCTGCACGTAGGAGACGTCGGGGTCGAGGCTGCCATACTGCCGGGCCGTCACGTACACGCTGAGTTGCTCCTCGGTGAAATCACCGGTCCGCACCTGGAACGCGTTGGTGCGTGTCTCGGTGCTCACCCGCACCTGCACCCGGCAGTCTTCGTCCACGGAGATCGTCAGCGACGGCTCGTAGTTGATCACCCGGCCACCGGGCAGTTCGGCCACCCGGTCGAGCGCCGGCCCGACACCCAGCGCCTCGGCGAGCAGGGCGTTGTGGTTGCCTCGGTAGGCGAAATCGAAGCCGAAGAGCACGTCGAGCGCCTCGCAATCCAGCGGACTGATCGAGAGGAGAGCGGGCGCGAGATCGAGTACGAGCCGGTGCTGCTCGAGCACCGCCTCCAGCGACGGCGGATTGACCTGGCCGGAGCAGAGCCGCTTCGTCTCGACGGCGGCCCAGCGGTAGCGGCCCTGATCCTTGTCCTCCTCGAGCACGAAATCCCGCTTGTCGCGGCAGTAGAACTTCCGCATCGACGGATACCGCCGTTGCACCCGCTCGAAGAAATGGAGGATCGTGTCCCGCTGCCCGGGGAGTTCCATCTCCGTGGCGAGATTCATGTTGACGTAGAAGTCGTCTGCCAACGACGCATACTGCGTCATAAGCGTGCTCTCCGGGTGTGCGTGCGCCGACCGGATCGAGTATAGGGCTGCTTTTCCCGGGGTGTCAAAAAGCCCGACGGATCGCTGGATTCCGAACCGTCCGAACGTCATACTTCCAAGTGCGGCAGGATTCACGCCGCGACTCAGCGCACGCTGCGAAGTGTCCAGCATGACGACGACGTCGGACGCCGCCCGGATCCCGGATCACCGCCTCTCGATCGAGAAGCGGAGCGACGGGGCCATCGTCGTGCGTGTCCGGTCGGAGGGGCCGGAGGAATCACGGCTGCCCGACGCGGTGTTCGCGTTTCGCAACGGCGACCCGCAATACGCCTACTGGCTCGAGCGGCTCACGTCCGCGGCCGATCGTCCGACACGGCCAGCCTGACGGCTTCGTGTTGGTTGCGGCTCCGCCTGACGGCTCCGTGTTGGTTGCGGCTCCGCCTGACGGCTCCGTGTTGGTTGCGGCTCCGCCTGACGGCTTCGTGTTGGTTGCGGCTCCGCCCGGAAGGCGCGACGGCCGGCCGCATCACCGGTCGGCTCAGCCGTCGGACCGCGAACTCGCGATCAGCGAGATGAACTCGCGATTGCTTTTGAACTTCGCCAGCTGCTTCGTGAGCTGCTCCATCGCATCGACGTGATGCATGCTGGACAGCGTCCGTCGCAGCATGTTCACGGCGTGCAGCGTGTCGGGGTCGAGCAGCTTCTCCTCCCGCCGCGTGCCGGACTGGGAGATGTCGATCGCGGGCCACACCCGTCGATCCGACAGCTTGCGGTCGAGCACGAGCTCCATGTTTCCGGTGCCCTTGAACTCCTGGAAGATCAGCTCGTCCATCCGGCTGCCCGTGTCGATGAGCGCCGTCGCGACGATGGTCAGCGACCCACCCTCTTCGAAAAGGCGGGCCGTGGCGAACAGCTTCTTGGGGATGTCGAGCGCCTTGATGTCCACGCCGCCCGACATGGTGCGGCCGGTGTTGCCCACCCACTTGTTGAAGGCCCGCGCCATCCGGGTGATCGAATCCATCAGCAGGAACACGTCCTTGCCCGCCTCGGCCATCCGTTTGCACCGCTCGATGACCAACTGCGACAGCCGCACGTGGCTCTCCACGTCGCAGTCGAGGCTGCTGGCCAGCACCTCGCCCTTCACGCTGCGGCGCATGTCGGTGACCTCCTCGGGCCGCTCGTCGACGAGCAGCATCACGAGATGAATCTCGGGGTGGTTCGTCGAGATCGCCTGGGACACCTGCTGCAACAGGACGGTCTTGCCGGTTCGCGGCGGAGCCACGATCAGGGCCCGCTGCCCCTTGCCGAGCGGCGTGAGCATGTCCATCACGCGGGTCGTGATCGGCTGCTGCCCGGTCTCGAGCCGCAGCCAGGTTTCGGGATTGATGGGGGTGAGCTGGTCGAACGTCTTGACGTTGACGTAGCTCTCCGGCGGCATGCCCTCCACTTCCGTGATTTCGCGAACCCTCGGCCCCTGCTGCCGCCGTCCCGGCTGGACGAGCGCCTTGAGCAGGAGCCCCTCGCGCAGCCGGTAACGCTCGATCATCGTGGCGGGCACGAACGGGTCGGTGCGCTCCCGCTGGTAGTTGGTGTCAGGGCTGCGGAGGAAGCCGTAGCCGTTGGGGTGCATCTCGAGCACGCCGCTGCCCTGCTCGAGCGGAACGGGCTCGCCGTTCTCGCCGATCTCGGGCTCCGCGTCGGGTGGGCGCATGCCCTCCCCTTCGGTGTCGACCGCCCCGGCACCGGACGGCACCGGCCCGCCGCCGCCGCCGCCGCCACGGCGAAACCGCCGCCGCCGACCGCCGTACCCCCCGCCCCCTTGGTAGCCCTGGCCGGAGCCGCCGGGGAAGCCTTGGCCATGAGGCCCTCCGCCAAACCCGCCCTGCGGATGTCCCCCTTGGCCACCGTATCCGCCCCGGCCCCGCGAACGTCGACGTTTCGACATGGAATCAGCACACTCCAAAAAAAAGACGAGGTACGCACCCGTCCGCGCCGTGCGGACGACCCACGCACCCGTCGTCCCCGAGAACCTCGTCAACCCCGGCCACATGGACGGAGAGACGACGTTCAGGGGAGACAATCGACCGAACTCGAGTTTTCAGGATCAGGCCCGGATGGCTCCGCCCGACTTCTTGCCACTGGCGCCGTCGGGAAGGTGCCCGCGGGTTCCGCGATGCTCACCGGAGCGGGACGGAACTGCGGCGGCCGAGGCCGCGACAGTACGGAAGACCGTTCACAGTCGGGCCCCAGACACGGCTGGAACACCGGCGAACGGACATTGCCGAAGCGCGTCTGGCACTCCGACGAGAGGATTTACGCATCGACCGGGCGAAAGCCCGGAGCATGCGGAAGATCCACGAGCGATTCCTCGGGGGCGACACGTCGCAACCCGCCGTGATGATACCGGGCCACTCCTCCGTCGTCAGAACCGGCACCATTGGGAACCCAGCGGCGGCAGGCCGATCCTGTCGGCCATCGCCGTCGACCGATGCCACCGACCCACGCCACCGACCCACGCCACCGGGTGCGACGATGCACACATCGATTTTCAGGTCGATGTGGCCCGCGTCGAAACCGTGGCCCGCGTCGAAACCGTGGCCCGCGTCAAAACAGTGGCCCGCGTCGAAACCGGCGTTGGCGTGGCATCCAGAGATGCCATCCTGCGGTCGCGCTTCACCCAAAAGCACCCCGGTTCCAAGCACGCCCGGAATCCGGCACCAGGGCCGTTTTCATTCCGGGACTCGAGAAGCGGAGACCCTGCTCGTCCAGCGTTTCTTCCGGTGATGGGCCGGCTTTTCGCGGTTGCGGAAGCCAAGCAAAGCACATCACCGCTTGCACGTGACTTCGGCAGTATCCGCACACCCCGCCAGGATGTCAAGCGTGGGGATTTCGTGTCGTCCAGCCTGCCCGACCAGGCGTCGACCAAGGGAAAATAGGCAGTCCGCAACGGCCGGGAGGGCCGCGTGTGTCCTTGGAGGACTTTTCGACGCGATTCCTGCGACCCGACCGACCGATACATCCTCCGGGTTCCGGGGCGGTCGCAGCCGTCGGCTGGAACGACGGCGATTTGGTGCCCTTCGCCACAGAGGCTGGAGCGATGCTCTCCACGTTTTCCATGAATCCTGTTTTCCGCATCTTCACCGGCGCCGGCTTCGCGGCGGCAGTCATGATCGCCCTCATCGCCGTTCCGGCGGCGTGCGCGGCCGACCCTGTGGCGGCCATCGCCTGGCATAACGACCTGCCTCAGGCGTTGCGGGCCGCGCAGCAGAGCCAGCGGCCGATCCTCGCGATCTTCACGGCATCCTGGAGCACGGCCGGCACCACGCTCGAACGGACGGCGCTGGCCAGCGCCGAGGCCGTGGCGGTCGTCACCGCCTGCTTCGAGCCCGTCTGCGTCGACATCGACACCAATCCCGAGGCCACCCGGCGGCACGGCGTGAAACGCATCCCCACCGTCTGCGTGATCACGCCGCAGGATGAGCTGCTCACGAGCTTCGATCTTCCCAAACATCCCGCCCAGTTCGTCGCCCTCGCGGCCCGCGCCGCGCAGTCTGCGGCGGCGACGGCGGCACTCGCGCGGTCCGGCGGCCCGGCGGCCGATCGCGGCACGGACACGGCCCCGACCGCGGGCGGCCCTTCCGCCACGGTCTCCGCCTTCGGCAGCGACATCGGTGATTCGCTGCTCGCGACGCGTCAGCCGGTGCCGACGGGCGGCGCGGATGCCGCCGGAAAGTCGGTCTCCGCCGTGGCCGCGAAGGTGCGAAAGCTTTCCGACTTCGCCAGCGGCGACGGCGATCTCGTGGCGGGCGACGGGACGGCGATGGCCGCCTCGTATCGCGATCAAGGTCCGGCGGCCCATCCCGTCGCCGCAGCCCCGGCCGATCCGGCGTCGATCGCCGCGATCGACGCCGTGCCGCCCCCGGCCCCCATCCCGGCGGGACAGCCGGTCGCGGCTCCCGCCACGTCGGCCTTCACGACCGCGGCCGCCGCCCCCCAGGCGGCCACTCCGGTCGACTCCGTCATCCATCCGCAGTCCCCTGCGGCGGTGCCGCAGCCCGCCGTGGGCAGCGTGGTCGCCGGCAGCCCGCTGGGCATCGAGCCGCCTCCTTCCCTGCCGTCGTCTCCTTCACAGGGCGCGACCCCGTGGCTGGGCATGGACCCGCGGCAGCAAGCGGCGGCCGCCCCGCCGACGCCGGCCCCTGCGGCCGCCGTCGCCGCGAATCCCGCACCGACCCGGCCGATCGAGCCGCAGGCCGCACCGGGCGGCGCCGCCGACCCGGCCGCCGCGGAGAAGCCCAAGACCACCCCGTCCGCGGCGGCATCATTCCTCGCGGCGCTGCAGAAGCCCTTCAGCCTGCTGACACGCCCGGGGCAGACGGCGAAAACCGACGCGAAACCAGCGCCGAAAGCGGCGGATCCGGCGGCCACCGCCACGACGGGCACAACGGGCACGGCGTCGGCGACGACCGTCGCCGCGTCCGCAGCCCGGCCCGACACCTCCCCCTCCATGCCGCTCGGGCTCGAGGGCTACTGCCCCGTCACGCTCGCCGAACGGGGCGCCTGGGTGGAAGGCCGCGCCCAGTGGGGCGCACGGCACCGCGGCCGCACCTATCTCTTCGCGGGCGTCGAGCAGCAGCAGGCCTTTCTGAGCGATCCCGACCGTTACGCGCCGGTGCTCTCGGGCGACGATCCGGTGCTCGCCTTCGACGCGGGCCGGAGCACGCCGGGGCAGCGACGCTACGGCGTGACCTACCAGTCGCGGATGTACCTCTTCTCGTCGACGGAGACCCGCGACGCGTTCGCGGCAAACCCCCAGCGGTACACGACCGGCGCGGTCGTCGCCGAGAACCGCGCCGGCACGGGCGCCGGGGTCGTTCGCTGACGGAAGGCGGCGCCGACCGCCACCCAACGGCGTGAGCGGCCCGGCTGATCGCGACGTCCGCATGCCGTGGACATGGTCCTCGGGAAGGTTTCCCGTGGATGCGACGGCCGTGCGGTGAGAGCCCGCAAGAGGCTCCCTCGTCAGGCCCCGGCGGCCCAGCCGCGGCACCGCTGCACCGCATCGCGCCAGCGGGCCGTGAGCCGGAGCCGCTCGTCGGCGGGAAGCCGGGGCTCGAAGACCCGCTCCACGGCGCGGGCCTCCTCCACGGCCGTCTCGTCGGGAAAGAATCCGGTCGCGAGCCCGGCCAGCAGGGCCGCACCGAGCGCGGTGGTCTCGCGCACCACCGGCCGCTCCACCGGCAGGCCGAGCACGTCGGCCTGGATCTGCATGAGCAGGTCGTTGCCGCTCGCCCCGCCGTCCACCCGCATCCGCGCCGGGAGCACACCCGCGTCGCGTTCCATGCAGCCCACGACGTCGGCCACCGACAGGGCGATCGCGTCGAGGGCCGCCCGGGCCAGGTGCCCGCGGGTCGTGGCCCGCGAGATGCCGATCACCAGCCCGCGGGCGAAGGCGTCCCAGTGGGGCGCGCCCAGGCCCGTGAGTGCGGGCACCACCATCACGCCCCCCGCATCCGCGACGCTCCGCGCCAGTGGCTCGATCTCCCGCGCCTCGGCGAACAGCCCCAGGCCGTCCCGCAGCCAGTTGACGAGCGCCCCCGCCACGAACACCGAGCCCTCGAGGCAATACTGCGGCGCGGCCGGCGGGCCGTGCACCGCGCAGGCCGGCGTCGCCAGGAGTCCGTGTCGGCTCGCCACGGGCGTCCCGCCGGTCGAGAACATGAGAAACGCGCCGGTGCCGTAGGTGGTTTTGGCGTCGCCGGGCCGCACACAGCCCTGGCCGAACGTCGCCGCCTGCTGGTCGCCGGCGCATCCGGTGATCGGGATCTCGGCGCCGAGCAGGGCGGCGTCGACGCTGCCGAAGCCGCCGCTGGAGGGCCGCACCTCCGGGAGCATCGCCGCCGGCACGCCGAAGAGATCGCGGAGCCGGTCGCTCCAGGCCATGTCGTGGATGTCGAAGAGGAGCGTCCGGCTGGCGTTGGTGACGTCGGTGGCGTGGACGCGGCCGCCGGTGAGACGCCAGATGAGAAAGGTGTCCACCGTGCCGAACAGCACGTCGCCCGCCGCGCACCGGGCGGCGAGGCCGGGGATCGTCTCGAACAGGTGCACGATCTTCGTGGCGGAGAAATAGGGATCGAGCAGGAGCCCGGTGCGCTCGCGCACGAGGGGCTCCGCTCCGGCCGCCCGCAGCCGCGCACAGATCGGGGCCGAGACGCGGCTCTGCCAGACGATCGCCGGCGCCACCGGCCTGCCGGTCGCCCTGTCCCAGAGGATCGTCGTCTCGCGCTGGTTCGTGATGCCGACGGCGGCGACGTCGGCCGGCGCCGTGCCGCTCGCCGCGAGCGCGCGGCGGGCGCAGGCGAGCTGCGACGCCCAGATCTGCTCGGGGTCGTGCTCGACGACGGCCAGCTCGCCCCCCGCAGCGTCGGCGACGCTGCGGGTGATCTGGGGAAACTCCTCCTGCGCCACGGCCATGGGCCGGCCACGCGCGTCGAAGAGGATCGCGCGGCTGGAGGTCGTGCCCTGATCGAGCGCGAGGACGCAGGTGGGGCGGCGGACGGGAGCGTTCATGGCCGGTCATGGTAGCCGGCCGCAGCGGCCGGCCGGAGCGTGCGGCCGTGTCGTCGCCCGAGCGATTCGGCGCAGGCGTCCGCGGCGGCCGCCGCCCGGTCGGCCCGCAGGCGGCCGGCCCGCACGAGCGCGGCGGCCACGTCGCGGATCGTGCCGCGGCCGAGCCGCTCGTCGAAGGAGAGCATCAGCCGGCGGCAGACCACGTCGTCGACGGTGGCGGCCCACTCCTCGTCGACGCAGTGCCGCACGGCGGCCGCGGGCAGGTCGGTGCCCTCGAGGAGCGTCCCGTCGATCGGGTCGTCACAGTGCCGCCAGACCGCGCCGGCCCGTGCGCCGAAGATCGCCACCAGCCGTTCGCCGGTCCGCTCGGCGGCGGGGGGCGAAAGGCCCGCGCGGAGTCCTCCGGCGACGGCCTCCGCGACGGCCGTCGCGCGGGACGGTCCGGCGCACGCGCCGGGCAGCGGGCGGTCGCGGGTGGTGCCCCGCACGGCGAGCCCGACCGCCGGCAGCACCTCGGCCGCCACCTGCTCGGCGAGCGAACGGCACGTGGTGAGCTTGCCCCCCACGACCGACCAGCAGGGCAGCGGCGCGTCGGGCTGCCGCACGAGGAGGTGCCGGCGCGTGATGCCCGCGGGCTGCCCCCCGCCGGCGCCGGGAGCCGTGCTCGGCAGCGGGCGGACGCCGCAGTAGTGCTGCTGCACGTCGCCCCGCGAGACGGCGACCTGCGGAAAGAGCAGGCCCACCGCCGCGAGCAGGTAGTCGATCTCCTCGTCGTCGGCCCGGGCCGTGGCGGGATCGCCGGCGAAGGGGATGTCGGTGGTGCCGACGAGCACGAGGGCGGGCCCAAACGGCAGCACGAACACCGGCCGGCCGTCGGCCGCCTCCGCATAGACGCCATGATCGGCGAGCGCCGCGCGCAAGGCCGTCGTGCGGAGGACGAGGTGGCTCCCCTTCGTGCCGCCGATCAGCCGCCGCCGCCCCGCCGGGTCGCCGGCGGGCAGGACGGCGTCGAGCGTGCGATCGACCCAGGCGCCGGTGGCGTTCACGATCGCGTCGGGCCGCAGCTCGACGGCGGCCGCATCGCCCCGCCCTCCCGCGGCGTCCGCCGGGGCCGCGAGCAGCCGTCCGCCACCGGTGGGCCGCACGGCGTGATGCGTGAGCACCTCGAACCGCGTGCCCGCCTCCGCCGCGAGCCGGCGGGCGTCGACGAGCAGTTCCACCGTGAAGCGTTCGGGAAAGAGCATCTGCGCGTCGGCGTAGATGGCCGCGAAGGGGAAGGCGGCCGCGTCCACCCGCGGCAGCGGTGCGGCACCCGTCCGCATGGTCCGGTGACGCGGCCAGCCGGCGCCGGTGGCGAGCAGGTCGTAGAGCGTGAGCCCCGCGCTCACCGCCCACAGGCCGCGGCCGCGCGATCCCCGCCAGCGGCGGGCGAGCGACTCGAGGCCCGCCAGACGCGCGGCGGCGGCCAAGAGGCCGCCGGTGCGGCCGCGCGCCGGCAGCAGGAAGGGGAGCGGCCGCACGAGGTGCGGCGCCAATCGCACGAGCCTGTCGCGTTCCGCCAGGCTCTCGCGTACGAGCCCGATTTCGCCGTATTCCAGGTACCGCAGCCCGCCATGCACGAGACGGGTCGACCAGGCGGTGGCACCGCCGCCGGCGTCGTCGGCGTCGACCACCACGACGCCGACGCCCGACAGGACGAGTTCGCGGGCGATGGCCGCGCCGTTGATCCCGGCGCCCAGCACGACCACGAGTCGTTCGGCTGCCATGTCGCCGCAGTCCCGTCTGTGACAGTCCCGTCTGTGACAGTCCCGTCTGTGAGTGGTGCCGGGGGCGGCACGCGCCGCGGTGCGATCTCGTTCACGCCGTCGCGGGCTTCGTCGTCGCCGCGCGAGCTTTCGGCGTCGGGCACGTCGGGAGTATGCTGCCGACGCCCCCCGGAGCCCTCCCGTGCCACGGTGCCGGCCAACGACGAATCGTCGCGAGTGTAGCAGCCCGTGGAAAAAGTCCTCCGGACGTTTTTCCACGGATGAAAACCTCCGGTTTTCGCGGGTGCTCCGCACCCGTGATCGCATCCATGCGATCACGCAGGCTGTGGATCCACAGCCTGCGGGCAGCCCGTGGAAAAAGTCCTCCGGACGTTTTTCCACGGATGAAAACCTCCGGTTTTCGCGCGGCCGGCACGTCTGCTGTCGCACGTGGGGGATCGTTCGGGCCTGCAGCGTGTTTGCGGCGGCCGTCGCGTTCATCGCGTTCGCCCCCGCGACGCTGCCCGCGGCCGACCCGCTCGACACGCCGCTCACCGCCACCTGGAGCGGGCTCGGCCTGCGGGACTGGGCCGATCGCGTGGCCGCCGCCGCCGGGCTGCCCGTCGTCGTGG